>Ga0302191_10001637_pt1 | contig 14253 bp, 4 predicted proteins | sample II_Bog_E3_1_FD_198775 | JGI IMG/M metagenome (GOLD analysis project Ga0302191, IMG submission 198775) | Peat permafrost microbial communities from Stordalen Mire near Abisko, Sweden - II_Bog_E3_1 | ecosystem: Environmental > Terrestrial > Soil > Wetlands > Peat | place: Sweden: Abisko, Stordalen...
TAAATTATTAAATAATATTGAAACCGGAGTAAATAAAGATTTATCATAACTCCACCTGTAGTTAAGAAGAAAAATAGTATATAAAAGAACAGGGCAGCATTTGTCTTCTAAAAAAGGACACATCATAAATACCAAAATTTTAAAATAGTGACATTTTGATTGAGGTATTTAATCTTTGTAATTTTTACTCTTCTACTAACCAAAATATCAATAAATTTTTGGTATAAAAAATGAAGGGATGCTTTGGCTATGTAATCCAATATAAAAATTTATACTTCAAAAATTGTAATTTAACAAATAAAGGCTAAATGAATATTTATTATTATAAGTAGTATAAATACATTTTCAATCGGCGATCATTCATATGGATTTATTTGTACTACTTTATTTTGGATCTTGTTTTTATTCTCACCATTCAACTTATTTTCGTTAATTTTTATTGATTCTTGTTTGTTCAATACATCCTTCTCAAGCAATTGAAGATTTTTGTTCAACTCAATAATTTATTTATTTTTCTGCAGTAATGTTGTTTAAGTTTCTTTATATTTTTGTTTTGTTTATCTTAAGTTATTATCATTTGTTATTAGTTTTCCGTTTTGGTCCTGAAGATTGGCCCTCAAAGACTATTAAAGAGCCGTAGTTCTCTTCAATTTTCCGTTAGTCGTATTTTTTTCATTCTATTTTTGAGTGGTATTTGATTCTTTTTAATTTTTATCTCTCTTTTCCCATGTCAAGGCACTGGTATTTGAGTTAATCTCCAGCATTTTCTGATAGACTAAATATTGAAATCCATCAACTTTTCCCTTTGCTGTAGATATTGAGGCTTTTTTATTTCCAAGTTGAGTTCTCAGTAAATTTAATCTATTTTGCAAATTTTATCTCTATTTAGGGTTTTTTATTTTATTTAGCTGTTCCTGTAGTATTGAGATTTCAGCCTCAAGGTTTTTAACTTCCTCTTATAATCCTTTGATTTCAGCTTAAAGACTCATGACTAATCTTTGAAGTTCAGTTAAGTCAGTGTTGCCTTGATCAATCTTCTGCTTAAGATCAATAATCTCATCTTAAATCTTTCTAATCTTTGCTTGGAGGTCGTTTATTTGATTTTAAATTGCTTCTAAACAAGATTCTAACTCTCCCTTCTCCAGGATTTTTCCATTAATCTATGCTTGAAAGAGATTAATAGCCATTTATATTCTTTGCCTTTCAACTTTTAAGGCTTCTTCTGCTTCTTAGAGTTGGTCAAGCAATAAATTGAGTTGATCAATCTCATTTTGGGTCAGCACAAGTTTGTCTTTCAATTCTTTAATTTGTTCATTAATCTTTGCAATCTATGCCTCTAGTTTGGTAATTTCCCCTTTCCAATACTCGAATGCTGGCATGTTCTTTTAATATTTATGTATAATAATATTGTGTATTTATAGGGAAGTTTGGAAATATTTTTTTTTACCAAGAGTTATAATATCTTAATTCATAAAAACAATTAGTGATGAGTTTAATTATAAAAATCTTTTCATGGACTTAAACAAAAATAAATTATGTTCAGATCTCATTCAAAAGCTGACCAATAGCTATGCTGAGGTTCTAACATTGTGGGATTAAAAAAAGAAAGTTGGTGCAGCAAAATTTTCATTATTTTTAATTGGTTTAATGGGCAATGAAAACTATTCCTCTCTCTGCGCAGATCATATTTTTAAAAGTCCTCTGAAAACATTCTTAGAGAATATTGAAAATAAACCAACTTAAACAAAGTATCAAGAATATGTGAAAACACTCAAATAGGCTCTGATTGAGCGAAAATTATTGTTAGAGGAGAACAATTAAAATGGTAAACAACCCATTAAAGGCTAAAACATAATTGTTACTATCTTATACAACATCAAAAATATGCAAATGTAATATGCTTATTAATAAATTAAATTGAGAAATTAGCTTTAGAAATTTGTGAAAGTGGAGCTTTAAAAGGTAAACTTCAACATCATCTCCTAAACAAAATCCTTAATAGTTCTGAAAAATATTCAATAAGTAAAAGATGATTATACTGAAATATATATTTTTGATCCATTTTTCAATTCCATCAAAATAAACATATCCAAAACAGATAACACACCATTTAAAGGATAATTTTTTATTAAAAGTCGATAAATTACAAAGTTTTAGTATATTCCCGATTAAGATCCAGCCAAGTGGAAAAAATAATCTGATTTTAATTTGAATGATCCCGTAAAAAATTTAGTTCATTATATCATCTAGAAGGAAAATGGTTCACTTTCAGATTAAAAGGAAATTCTTGATAAATTTTAACATCAGAGGATTGAGTTTATAAAGGATCTTTCAATTAATATTCTATAAACACTCAAATACTTAGAAAGACAAAAGTGGTCAAATTAAATTGAAGCACAGCTGAAGAAAATCAATAGTCTAGAAAAATCAAAAAAGCCTAAGAATGAAAACACGTTTGATAAGTAAAAATTAAAAAAAATATAATGCTTTCGCCGTGGAGTTTCGCATAAAATTCTCAGATATTTATTCTATATGACTCATAATTAAAATTATGAAGGTCTTACTATCTTAAACAAAAAAATTCCTATGCTTAATCCTTAATTGGTAAAAGATGCTATCTCCATAGTTAAAAATTAATTGCAAATTAAAAATCTTTTCGAAGAGATATAAAAAGATTTTCGAGCTTTCTATATTACTGATACACAAAAAATTTAAAAAGATACGAAAAAACTTGGAACTCCTAATGGAATACTCTTTTATGGGCCTCCTGGAACGGGAAAAACAAGACTAACTTAAGATTTAGCTGAACTTATGGGCATGCATCCTGTTAGCATTGGATTATCGTCCTCTTAGTTTATGAGAGAACTGGTTGGTCAGGCAAAAGGAGCGGTAAGTAGCTATCTTCGAAGACCTATAGTTTCCCCTCATCTCATTTGTTTTTTTTCAATCGATGAATTCGATGCCATTGTTGGTGATCGAAGAAAGTAACATTCTAAAAGTGGAGAGGCCACAACAATGTTTCTTTCGGGCCTCGGAGGAAACACAAATATACCAAATCTACTTGTCTTTGGATCAACCAATTATAAAAAGGATATTGATGAGGCAATCATAAGAAGATTTACTCCCAATTATTATGTAGGATTTCCCACTTTTGAAGATAGAATAAGAATAACTCACGACTATCTTCCAACTCTAGATTAAGCTTAACTGCTTTTTTTGGCGCAATTAACTCCAAATTTTTCAGGAGCAGCAATAAAATTGATTTGCCATAAATTAGGACTTTAAATACATAAGAAATAACAGGAAAAAATATAGGAAAAAAAGCAGGAGAAAAAACAAGATAAAAAGCAACAAATATTTTCAACTACAGAGTTGCTTAGCATTATAAAGTCTGTGGCAATACAATTAAAGATTAAATTTGGTGGTGAAACATATCCTCATCTCTATTAAAAAGTTAACAAATAGATCTCTATGAAGTTCATGAGAGAAGTTTACAATAATATGGTCATAATCGAACTAGATCGAGATGTTAAGAATAAATGCAAATTAGTCTATGCAAAGAGATAATATCAATGGAATAATAAAACAAAAACTACATATATTAATTTGAAAGAAACATAAATTAACTTGAACACGACCTAAATAATATCATCTAAGCTAATTGATTAATGGATACGGCTTTCCATAAAAAGAGAGCCTTAAAATGTTACAGTTTAGTCTGTTAACAGTCAGAAAAAGAATATTAATGCCTATTTCCGATCATATTAAGTTCCCACACTTTTAATAATTGATGTCTCGTCTAATTCACAAATTTTCTCCTCGAAATAAATATTTAAACCACAATCAAATAATCTTTATGTCATTTTCTATGTAGAAACGATGAATGGTCAACAGATATTTAAAGACAAAAGTGGTTATAAATTTTAATATAGTAATAAATAACCATCTGGTAGGTTTATCGTTGATCTTACCAAATAAAATTCACCTATAAATTATTTTTAGCTTAAACCAAGCATATACAATCCACTCAAACTATAATAGCAGCCTTTTTTACAAGTCAAAGGAATCAGCAATTCAAAAGACGCTCTTCCTGAAGTAGTTGAGTTTTTAATATCTAAGAAAGTTGATTATATTCAAATAATAGACAATCAACTTTTGACTGACAATAACGCATTTGAGTAGAAATAATATCATAAGATCATCACTGAGAAGATAGATTAAGCTAGAAATTATAGAGAATCTGGCTTAATTATCGATTTAAATAGTCTTATTTCAGTGAGCAGAAATATTTCTTATACTTAACACGGAGAAAATGTGAGCACCAGCATCAATGAGAAACCACTCTATAAATAATTATTACAATTAATGAATAAATTTGGATAGATTAAGGACAATTCCAAAAGGTGGATTGCAATCATAGTGGAGGATATTTAGCTTCTAAAAACATTAAAAAAAGATCTTAAGTGGCCAAACTCTTCTCGAGACGAAGAATAAAGATAATAGCGGTAACAAAAGGAAAAATAGGAGGCATAAAAAAAGAAGATCAGAACATGCAAAATTTGTTCTAAATTCTATACGTATGAAGAAAATAAAAAATAAAAAACTTGTAAAGTTCATTATGGATATTTAATGGATGATTAGTCATACAAGCTTCTGCCAAACTTGACTTTAAGAATTGCTAGACAATTATAATACAGAAGAAATTTTGGAAAAGATGAAAAATAAAAAACAAAATATTTGTTCTCTTGTTGCTTAGGATTTTTAGATTCTGATCCTTGCTAATAATTTCAACATTGGGGTGGAAATCCTAATTAGCCCGAATCATACAGTTCTTTAACTAAACGAAAAGAAGAAAAATTATAAATGGAAAAGTTAAGCATAGAACTGCAGACCTAAAAACATGAATATATCAAGAAATGAGTAGTGATAATATATAAATTGAATTATTCATATTCTAAGAAATCAAATATTCATGGTGCCATTATTTAGCAATTTATTTATCCTATACAAAGGATGTAAATAGGAATATCTGCCCATCTCAAACAAAAAAATCATTGGACAAATTTTAGACTAGAAATTATAGTTCAAAGGTAAAGGCTGCAAAAGATAATTGTAACTCTTTTTGCTTAATAAGTAAAAAAAACGAGGGATTTATTTCAAAAAAATTGACAAAAAATTTCGCTTCGAATCTGCAAGGAAAAAAACGACCAATCTTCATTGGTTATAAAACGTAAAAAGGTGCATTTATAGTCAAAAATATTAGTAGGCCATTCATTTGTTAGCGAAAGCATTTTAGCTAAGTAAATAAGAGTGGTAAATCTTGAAAGTAGATATTCTTTTATAGTTTGTGGCTTCCTTTCGATTTCAATTAACTTATAGCTAGCTTAAAAATATCAATTTCCTCTTAAAATCAGTAAGAACATCAGCCAAAATATTTAAAATGGAAGGAATTGAAAGGGATAAAGACAAAAAAATAGTCTTCAAAAGCCATTTAGTAAAATTAAAAGATTGAATGCACTTTAAGCAATGAGTTAACTTCAATAAAGTAAGCAAATAAAATAATATCCAAATTAAAAGAAGATAAATAAAAACAATTCCGATGAAAAGAACAATTATCTGGGATGAATAAAAAATACATTCAAAAATTTAAAAAACAAGTAAAATAATCTGAAACAATTTGCTTGAAATCAGAGTCATAATTGAGGTAGAAGCAATCATAAAATTAAAAATCGGATTTATGGAAATTTTAATAATAGTGGAGGAAAACAATGTATATTTTGCCTTTAAGATTTAAAATTCTTTGAATGGACACTGAAAAGTATTCAAGCTAAGATTTCAATAGAAATACACATTTTTGCTGGTATCAGTCTATCTAAAGCTTGCTTTGATCTATGATCTATAGGATAGCAGCGGCTCAAAAAACGAAGATGATAATAATTTCAGCAACCGCAAAAGATTGAATAATGCTGTGATTAAGCTTTCAAATAAGTGAAAAACACTTAATGGATATAAGAATTATATGTAAGCGAAACTTATTAACTGCTAATTTAAAGGATTGTTTAAATGTCTACAATAAAAGACCAAAATAAATGCATTTGAATAGTTAAATTAGTTATTTATGATTTTTTTCATTTAGCAGTTTAAAGATAATGATATAAAGTGGCGTTCAAACTCTTCAAGCGGACTATATTTAAAGACAGTTTTCTCTTTGGTCTGGATTTCAATTTTGTTATTAAAAGCAGGAATTAATATCCGGTCTAAAAAAGCTCTCTTCTATCTTTTATAATTTCTATGAAAACAAACCGAGAATTTTTTTTCAAAAAATATAGTTGCCAAGACCAATGAAAAAAATAGACGAATTTTTAAATTAAAGAATAAAATGATATTGAAGGTCTTTAATAAAGCATATTTTATGATCAAGATTGGCAGTCCATTTTAATAAAATATGAAAGCCATTGTATTTATTAACATCACTTTATGGAATATTTGATTTATTGAGATAATAGCTAGCATTTAAACTGATTTGACATCATTAAATAGCTAGTTTATTTGCTTTACTATATCTTAATGGAGAGGACTTCTCTATATTTACATCTATGGATTAAATCAACAGTCAACCTGGCTTTGTTTACACACAATGGATTTAGTCTTTTATTATCTCACATATCAACTTATCCAGTAATAGTTGTTTTAACTCCAAGAGTATGTTGTTCGTTGATGCAATTTATCTAAACCCTCTCCATTTAAAAAAATGAAAAAACTGCACTCTTGGATTGGCTGGAGATCAGTTGGATAGGAGAGAGACTTAATGGTGCTTGCCTCCAAATAAAGAAATCTCTTTAACTCAATATTCTTCAATGGATTCTGCTACTGAACCTTTCTCAACTTGACTTTGAAAACAATAAACTGATCATTGAGGCTTGTTCTAAGACAAGCTCTCCATTATTCTGAGTTTTGCGGTTCTTAATCTGTTTGATCCGCTATATTAAGGCCTTTATATTTTTAATATATAATTTAGATTAATTAAATTTTAATTTTATTGCTACTGATTCTAATCCGCAAAAACATCGACAAATTCAGTATTATTTTAAAGAACAGCTTTATCTTTCTTAAAAGGTCGTCAGGCGTGAAATTTGATATGTTGACGGGATAAATTATTACAATTACAATTATTAGAGAGGATTCCTTAAAGATTTAATTCTGAGTTTAACCTTACTCTGGTTCTAATCCTTTGTTCCTTACATTCCTCAAAAATTAATGAATATATATTTATCAGTCGATTTTGTTGTATGCTATTTTTAAATTTTTTGAAACTATAAACTTATACTAAAATTAATGCCAAATAAGCTAATATTTTATCATTGATCCCCCGTACCGATGTACTGCAGTCCTCTACATTAGCTGGCATAGAATTACCATAAACCTTAAAAACATCGATTTTTTAAACTATTCCTTTGATCTAATCAATAATAAATAATTGATTATGTTAATGGAATAGATAAGCTTGACTGGACTGCAGAGCCTCATGAAAGAACTCCACCCCATCTCGAATTTCGTCAAGAAGTACACTGAAATCAACGAGAAGTATAAAATTGGCATTAACTTTGTTCAGAGGAAAAGAATTGTTGAATGGGCCAAGACCATCAACAAGAGAGAAGAGAAACACTACAGAAAACAGTTCGAATAAACAGGAAAGGTAAATTACAACACATGTTGGGCTTTCGGAGAATGGAAGGTTTTCGGATGGACGGCCATCTCCACGGCCATTGTTTACAATAAGGACATCTCCCTCCTCGTAATCCATCATTGACTCAGTCTGACGAGGAAATCCAATCAATTGCCCAATTATTTAAGACGAAAAGTTTCGATTTTATTAAGTTTTAATTTTTCGGGCTTTTAAGGAATCCATTATAGCCTTCCCGTCAATGGGAACCTGAAGAGCTGAAGTTACTGGTTAAAATCCTCTAAGGGTACTTCTGTTGCGACTTAGTTATCGTTAGAAAGAATATAACTGGAGGGATATTACCTTCGAACTTTTTATCCAATCTGATTACCGTTATTACCGAGGAGTAAACAAGTGCAAGGAAAAATGGTTAAATCACCTTAATCCTCACCTTGTGAAGGCTAGCTGGTCAGCAGAAGAAGATCTACGCCTATTTAAATTAGTAAGAAATCTGGGAACAAGATGGGCTCTCATATCATAGAAAATGAATCATATCAGGACTTAACATATGGTTAAAAATCGCTATACGTGGTATGTAAAAACCTGGAGGGAGCATCAGGATGATGATGAGATTGATGTGGTGGAAAAGGTTTATAGTTATCTTAAAGAAAAAACAAAAGATATAGAATATAAAAAATAAGAGGTTGATGATCGGGAGATATACCCTTTTTTAAATTAAGGAATGGAGGGCAAGTTTGAATATAATTTCTGCAAAGAAGAGGATGCTCTACCCTCGAGCAAAAATAGTGCAAATATGCAACCCTAACCCCTCATAAAGTCTTAATAGATCGAACCAGAACCATAACATCTCATAAAATGTTAATAGGTTAAGCCAGAATAAATAAAAAATGAGTAAGTGTACTACCCCTTCTTCCCGTTTTATGACTATATCCCTGCCCCTGACTGGGCAAACGTTGACCCCAAAATATAGAATGAATTCAATTGATGTATTCATTAATAATTTATATATTCTATAGCTTGAGCAATTAATCCTGCTCTATCCCACATTAATCATTTAATCCACAAAATTTTTAAGTGTCTAAGCTTTTCCTTGGTGAGGAGAATCAATTGCTCTTTTTCCATATTTTTTATTTTTATTTAGCCTTGATACTATTGAATTTACTCAACCAAAGAATTTTTAAATACTTCCATGGACAGAACAGCAAGTAGAGTAGCCCTTTTGAATCAATATTGTTGTTACATAAATTAAACAGCACATACTAAGGCATAGCTCACTCAACTCAGAGTTTAAATGCATAAAATTAGTAAGGCCTTCAGAAGTAATATGATTGTTGCCTTCATGAAAGGGGGTGTACTTATGTAGAGATTTTAGTCGAGTCCATTCTCCCTTAATCAAATGAAAACTCTACTTAAATTTATCATTTTTTATTTAAATATAAAATCAATTCTTTTCCAAAGTTGATTCTCCTCTATCTCCATTCTCGATCTAATATTAAATTATTATCAATTGAGGAATATTTATCGTATTTCCATTATCAGAATCAAAAATATTTTGTAATAATTGTATTGAAATAATGAGATTATTTATATTTTACTTGAAACAGGTCAACAAACGAGATTGAAGCTGTTTGGAAGCGATAATCCTTTCAATTTAATTACCAATCTTTCATGTAAATGATTCATATAAAAAATCAAGGGCATGTTTCTCAAATCAATCCGGAAAGAAATTGATCTTACACGCCTGTAATGACCGAGTTATATCACAGCTGTGCTGTATCAAATTCATCAGCCGATAATTTTGTTCTTACAACTTAGAAATCCTCTAATCCTTTTCAGTAGTAGCGTGATTAATTGTTTCGGATAAAGTCAGCCCCACGTATGATTTGGCAGAAATACCCCCAAATAATAAACCTTTATCATTATTTATATCCATCTTTTCATCAAGCTTTTTAGTAAATTACAAAAAACGCTTCATATAATAAGGCTATTATTTGTTTATTGGATTTGGACTTGAACAAGATATACTCTCTATTGTTTTAGATTCAATTACACTTTGTTTAAGAATAGCAATCTATCTCTCACTTTCTCGTAACTTTTGCAGCAATTCATCAATCTGCCTTTGCCCAACTTCTTTCGCATTGGAAAACTCTTTCCTCTAGAGCTAGCATTTCCTATCCATTTCACATATTTTTTATTGTTCCTATCTTATTTTCTACCCACATTAAGTTATCTATTGTCGAAGTTCATTTACTGTCTTTTCGAGCTGCTTATTTCTCTCCAAATACTACTCTACTTTCCTTTTATAAAACTCCACCTATCCATTGGCTGAGCATTGCTCTTACACCATCATTGCTAACTTACCAGTCAGATCTTCCACTTTTTTTCTTAAATAACCATATTAGTATTCAGTATCCAAACAGTCACTGGACAGAGACAAATCAATACGTTATTTTTAGGAAGATTGACTGTTGCGGATTTGTAGATATTATTGAGCTTGAGGAGTAAGATTGATATTGATATCGATAGGGCTACTATTTTAAAGAAGCGTAAGTTCATTGATCATTGAATTTTAGAGTTTACCCTTTGCCGTTCTGCAAACAGTGAGCTCAGAAGGTTTTGGAGGTAAAGAATGAGGCATTGCAATAGGTTTGCTCATTCTTATTTCCGGGTTACTGATCATTCTGCAATTTAATTTAACTCTATAGGGCAGACTCTAAAAACGATTAATAAATTTATTTTGGATGTTTGTTCCTTTTGCCTACCTCCTCTAAGAATGTTACTTTTCTTTGCCCAATCTGAAATAACAACTTAAAAATTCAATAATATGTATTGATCATTTAAATTATCCAATCTAAATAATAATCACATCTATATCTTTAATATTAATTATACTTTCTCCTCAATAGCTTCTTTACCTCTATATGTTACTTCTTTAACTATCAGTTATTTATGAGTCTATCTATCAATAAGAAGACAAATTGTCGTTGATTTGGTCATTCTTTCAACTTTTGGATGTACTCTCCAATAGGATTCAACAAAAATTGATGCTTAATGATCATCAATCTAGGAAAATCTGGTCTTATCTTTGAAAAGAATATGCATGGCTTCCAATATTTCAGTTTCGCTCATTTACCCAATTTTATCGACAATGGCTTTGAATTTTTCCAAGCCATGGGTTGTCTTCGGCCACATGGTTTCAATATCACTGTTGCAAAGTCCATAAGGAGTATTTTATTGAATATAATATTATTTTTTTCCTCTCCACTCACTGCAAATATAGAACATTCTTTAAGTCCTCAGGTTGCAAATGGTTAAATTAAAGGGAGAATACTCTTAACCTTTCCAAGCAATCTATTTTAGTTCTGTTTCTATAATTTCATCAATATTCTAGTATCTTCCTTCTGTAATAAAGGAAGTTGATAAAAAACGGTAAACTAACTGACCTCTTGATTTTCCTATTCTTGGCTCGAACAGGAAGTAATTTGTCAGAAATACCATAATCCCTGTTGCGATGTTGATTCCTAGCCAGGTACCTCCAGATTGAATGTCACGTCCTCCAAAAATATTTTTGTCCTCCTCAAATCTAGAAAATTTCAAAGCCTGCCTATTGGTTTGCTACTCCCGATTGAAACCAAGAAGAAGTTTTACATAGGAATTGACTCCTGGACATAAGCAGAAGAAGGTGATGCACATCCGTTTTAAAGGAATATGACGTCAATAGAGTTAATTTAGATAAGGAATAAATAGATGCAATTTATCCTTATATTTAAGTTTATTCTTTTTATAGAACAGGTCTTTTAAGTGAAAGCAGGTTAGTATTTACTTAATTGATATTTTATAACACAAGACGAGTAACTTCAAAAGACGTTTTTAATAGCCAGAAAAGTTGTCATTTTCTTTAATCTCTTGAATCAATTAAATAATTTTAGTTCGATACACTTATCACAATATCTCAATAGATAATCAAGATACAGAGCTGTGGATTGAATTTAGCCTCATCTTAAATCGTTTGATATCTAAACTTTGATCGTTAGAATCTGAATTAGAACAATGAGATTTAGTTCTATTCGATTTCACTTCTGCTAAGATATTCCTTATATATTAAGATTTCCTATTTTTACAACTCTCGTTTTAAATCAGCTTTTGCTTTGCTTCTCGTATTTTCATTTCGATATTTTCACTATTCTTTTTGATAGTCAGCAACTGATTTGAGAGATCATCTCCTTTCCTTCGATCAACTTGTGGATCTCTTTCTGTTTTACATGCTCTTGATCGATCCGTTTGAAATTCTCGATGATATTTAACAAGCTAACGAATGAATGATTTATTTGGATTTATCTAAATAAATTTCCATGTACCCGTTTCTTACATTTTTTACATAAAGTCAAAGCTTCCATCACCGTATATCCATATTTTCGTATCATATACGCCATAAGTAAAGCAGCACTGCGACTGATTCCAGAAAAACAATGAATTAATATATTGGTGCGGACTCTATTTTTTTCAAAAAATTCGAAGGTCGGATTAAAGAAAGTAACTAGTTACTGTTCTAGAACGTCGTCTATTGGTAAATAGAGGTAGTTGGGAAGAATTTATTTGGGATGCGGAAGCATTAAACCCGTTGCAGCAGTAATGACTGCTCTTATATTGTATTCTTCTTTAAGAGATTTTTACTTCTAAGAGTTTTTGAATTACAGGCAGCTGAATAGTTACCGATATACACCCTCCCTATAGCTCCTACACCTTCCAACACGAGATCAATTTATTAAGGAATATTTTCCATTAAAGTGGATACAGCAATATAATTATTGATAACAAAAAAAACACACTGCATTTGGCATTTATTATTCACTTTAAAATCCATGATGATGGGAACTTGAAAAAGATTCATGATTCCCTTTTGGTTTAGATTTACGTATCTATCAATTCGGCATTTCTGTTAAAACAGCTTTAATAATTTTTTGCTCAGTTCATAAACTTACATGGGAAATACCATCCTTCCTCGCTTCAGTACCAAAAAATGATGTTAATGTTTAAAAATGATGTCTCAATCTTAAGAATTAACTCAATTCAATCTCAAGGATAAATGGGACAAGCAAATGGATAAAAGGAAGTATTATTAATGATCATCATTTGACTATGAGTAAATGGAGCATTTGCGTATATATGATGAAAAAATCAGGTTTATGTTCTCTAAGGAATATCGAAATATTTTTGTATTTGCTGAATATTTTGGAACCAAAGCTATTTGGATTAATCTTCATTTAACTATTTAAATATTTTAATAATGTCAAGCTTTTATAGTAGTAGATACAAGCGACTCGTACAAAGCCCTTGTTTTTATTAAAGCAGCATAATTCTCACGGCGCTTTCCATAATAATTTAATTTTTTAGATTGACTCTCATTATTTAGACAATAGTTTCTATAATTCCCAAGTCTATTAAAGTATCTTCGAATTATCTTAGTGATTATTTGGATGGCCGAGCCATATTAAAAAATATCCTCGTTAATAGCTCAAGAGGGAAACTTGCTTTTTAAATTTTTCATCGGTACTTTGCCTGTTTAAAAGGTTAGACCGCTTTCGGGATAAGATTTTTATGGCTCACTAAAATTTTGACATAAAAATTATAGTTTTTTCACCTAATTAGAAGTACCACAAGGGAATCAATAATAATATAGCAAGACTGCTGAATATGGTGTTAGTCAATACATCGGCATTAAGAGACGAAGTCACAGATTCCATTTTCTATAAGCAGTGATTTACCTTAATGACCTCTGAAAGATATTCCTAATAAGATACTTAGACAAAATGAGACAATTGCTTATCTATTTGTATTAGAAACAGGTTAACTGAGTAAAAGTAAAAATATTGACTCTTTGATTGAAAATCTAAATTATTATTCTATTCATCTATATAATTTGATATTTCATATTCGTAAAGTGATTGCCTCAATCAAGTCAGAAGATTCAATGACCTTTGAGTCAAAAGAATCAATAAAAGGATAGTAGAATCAAATTTCTGAAAACAAAAATTATTCCTAAATTTATGATTTATCTCGAATAATGTTATATAATTCTTTAGACATGGATGAGTCATTTAATAAAAGATAACAATAATAAAAAATATTTCTTTTACTTTTATTCGAACAATATTAGTCTAAACATTATTACATTTACAATAATTAAATTTATCAGATTATAGTATTTTTTAAATTTGTTCATTGGAAGATATTCTTACTTTATTATTTATTATTAATGAGCGCAAAGTAAAACGGTAAAGAAGAACCCGATGCCCAATCTTTAGACAAATTACTAGCCTCCCACCATCAGAAGTAACTCTCTATCGACACCACCAAGTATCTCAACTATATGAGTCCCCTACTGACCACTCAACAGATATTCGACGAGATACAGGAAAAGTGCTCCAAGAGTTATGTTAGCCTCAGCAAAGACCGCATAAAGAGCAATGTCTCTATGAGCATACCCGAGTATTCCTCTAATAAAGAAGTGCTCACTCTCCTCGTTCAGGTTCAGAACTTCATCATTTCCATCTATATTTTAAACGTCG
>Ga0302191_10001660_pt1 | contig 14187 bp, 7 predicted proteins | sample II_Bog_E3_1_FD_198775 | JGI IMG/M metagenome (GOLD analysis project Ga0302191, IMG submission 198775) | Peat permafrost microbial communities from Stordalen Mire near Abisko, Sweden - II_Bog_E3_1 | ecosystem: Environmental > Terrestrial > Soil > Wetlands > Peat | place: Sweden: Abisko, Stordalen...
GTACGGTTGGCCAGATTTCATCCCCACCTAATACCAACGAGCTGATCTTCTCCAACTTTGTGATGGCTGATAATGGAAGATCAGTATCCCTCCGATATGGATTAGAAGGCACCGATAGAACTGCCTACCTCACTAACTCTTACATTACTATGATCTCAAGGCCAAATTGCGCAGAATGCTATGGTCCAAAAGCGACTGATTGCCAAGGAAATCATGCTGTTCGTCTCTTGGTTGTAACTATAAATGGATAGATGTACCCCACTGCTTTTGATGCTGGCTTTGATGGTCTCTGCAAACAGTAAACTTTGGACAGTAAGACTTACGTACAGAATGTGCAATTCGATTATTTCAAACAATCCTACAATGAATCTGCCTTACAACAGTGCAACAATAATGTGATATTCCGTTCACACCCAGGAGCCCCTGATTTGCAGGGGTCTACTCATCTGTGGAATACTGTTTGCACAAACTGCTAATTTAACGCGATGGCCTATTTCGAGCAACCTCTACAGAGCGAAGCAAGTTGGTTCGGCGGATGCGGTAATATGGTCTGCACTGGCAAGATAAACTTTATAATTCAGGATCATACCAATACGATTTTCCCACAGGGAGGCACATTACTGCCTAACAATACTCAAATAGGGGCCAATACTCCATCGTGCACATATAACTCCTACTTTAATGGTTACTACTGTATTAGAAATGATTTTGCAGTTCTGGAATATGAAAGTATTGCCCCTGATTATAATAAAAGAATCATGTGGCCAGTTAGCCTAAACTATGACGGAGGTAGTTGGACAACCTTAACCAACGGATTCAAAGAGTGGTAGTGGCAGGGTGGTGAACCTCTTAACTTAAGGCTGGGTCGGTTCAATTCTATTATTCAACTTTATCAATGGTATAACATGAGTTTTGCATCAAATCCACCAGATGATATGCGACTTGAGTTGCAAAAGCGTACTCCAGGAGGTAACAACTCCGACTGGATTATTGTTAAGATCTATTATCCTTTCCCCAACTCCATCCAAATACAAGTAAATGGAGTGAACATTGCCCCTATATCCTTGCTTGATAACAATAGTCAAAAACAACTTAATACAACCCAATGTGGTAGCAACATTTTCTACTACTTTAATTATACCATTCATTTCGTGATAACTGGTGATCCAAATTGTATGGTAAGGGTGACTTTGACCAATTCGGTGCAACTAACCCTTCATTTTGCGATGAATATAAATGATTTCTTCAGCAGTAACGGACCTACTCGACTAGTAGACAGGATGTGCGCTATATTACACATCAGTGATCAATCAACAGTAAAGATTGTGGGCATTTATAATGGATCTGTAATAGCAGTAGTGAGCATCACCTAACCGACATCTGCTTAAAATAGCAGTGAAACAGACGTTAATTCAACAAATGGCCTCGCATCTTCGCAAGCTAAAGCTGATACAATAAACACCATGCAAGTTCAAGGAACTCTTGCTACAGAAATAGGACTCGGCCCATTGTTAAAAGTTTAAACTCAAGTTATTCCAGTCACACCTTCTACAACAGATGATAGCAGTTCATCCTCAAGCAGCAGCAGCAATACCAAAGTAATTATAATTGCAGTGGTAGTATCAATAGTCGGAATCATTCTGGTTGTGGGTATTGTGCTATTGATTCTGAAAAAGCGAGCCAACAATAAGATAGCCGTGGAGGAGCTACCAGCCTTTAGTACGAGTTCATAGGGAGGAAAATAGGGAATGAAAATCCTAAAATCAAAAGATGAAAAATCCGATCTGAACATTGTGAACATTACCGACAATAATCTAAACGACAACATTAGCGAAATCATCTTCGATAGACACAATTGATCCTTAAATCTAAATATCATAAATATCTTTAATTTATTGTGAGTTTACAAATAAATTGTTTCAGAAGTCAATCGGTAAATTGTTATAAATTTAATATTTTTTACATTTTCAAGAGGATATTTAAACTCCTTGATATTGATAATGAGCTATCTTTTGATTCTGCATTAATTAAATAGATGGGCGCTTTAAATAAAAAGCAGACAGAAGCAGTTCATCCAATAGCACATATTATTAACGTACGAAATGGTTAGCTCAACCTTAGTAATAGTAAATCAAAACAGGCAAAATGGCATTGATAGATGAAGACATCCAAAAAATAACTTAAACAGTAGTTACTTCTTCAATTTTGAATTTAAATCTAAGTATAAAATAACCCATACAGGGGAAAACAGTATTAGAAGGGTTGGAATATCTCTTATCGTGAGTTCTCACTTTGTGAACATTAAAATAATTAACTTGGGTATTTTTGTATTTAATAATGGTCATAATCAAATATAAGACGACGATTTGTCACCTCTTTAAAAGGATAAGTGGCCTCATTTAAGAGAATTAATTCTGGGTAGTTTCTATAAGAATCAGATAAGAATTGTATTCAATCAACAGGCATAAAATATTTAGTAAAGGCGTAGCTAAAAAGTCTATAGATTTTAAATTTAAGTATTGATATGTGAATTTATATGAGAATCAAGTCAATGATAAAGGAGTGCTATAACTCTCAAAGTGGAATAAACCTCAGCTCACAATTTTAGGTTTATGTTACTGTTTGCTTAACTTAGACGCAAATCAAATAAAAGATTCAGGAATTAAATATCTCATCAATTCACAATTCACCAACATTGTATAAATCTATTTAGGTACGATTCAGAAAATGAAGCTGGCAATTATCTGACGAGCCATGGAATTCGTACGCTGTTAAGAGCTCGATGGCCATTAGTAAAACAGATGCAGCTATGTGATTTCATAAATATTCAGGGAACTAATTGGTGGAAAACTGGCAAAAAGATAGACTGGAATTGGAGTTGCAGTCTCAATTTGGTGATTGTTAAATTTATTTATGAATTTCCTGTTGACTTTTGATGTTATTTATTGCTACAAAGATAAAGAAATCATAATTTAGTATATTCAACCTCTCTTACTGTTAAAATCGATAACCCAGCTTCTAATAACCCTACTTTTCTGCCCTTTCACAGAGGTGCGGAAGGAAATGCTGCTCATTTTGCTGGCATTGATATCTTTATTTTGTCCAAAATGATGATCGTTGAATGATGTTGAAATACTCCTTCTATCATGAATCATGCACCCTTCATATTAATTCACGTACTTTTCATTTAGAGTGGAAGCACAAATTATTATATTGGCTGAGTTTTGCAACGAGACCAGAAAAAAGGTTTACATGGAACAGAGTTTACTTTTTCATCGGTTATTTTGGTTATGAAATCTGTTTTGTCTTACTGATAGGAATAGGAGGGCTTGGCTGTTTGGATGAAAGCCGATTTTATAGTTGCAAAATTATTATTATTTTAATCTACGGATTCAGTGTGGCATCGAGCAGGCAGTAAAGACCTATCTCTTGCGCGCAAAGACTCAGAGACTCTCTTGATGCAGGTTTTAACAACGTTCATAAATCGATTCCATGTGATTATTTTCTCTTTTGGCTATATATCTATTGCTTTACTTGCTAAAAAAGTTAAACTAAGCGCTGAGAGCACTGGTTATGTACTGTATGCTTCATAATCTGTTAAATATTTTACTTAAATGAGGCCGACTCAATAGAAATTGAGACAGTCATGCCTCCAACCACTTTGAACCAGTTTATTTCACTGCCATACCTTTTTTTCATCATTATGACAAAGTCTCGCAAACATTTTTCCGAACTGTGTAGCATATGATGACTATTCAACATTGGCTAACCAATTCCCAGATTTAATTTTTTATTGAGAACGCGAATCAGAAGACTGTTATATGATAACTATACACTTGATGATGAGAAGCATCCTGCTTCGAATGCATCTCAATATATTGAAAGGGCTATTTTAGAGGAAGTGAATTCATGGAATTTATAAAAATTTTACTCATCTTTTTGAACTCTTCTGGAGAGTAGAATTTTATATCATGTCTTCCCAAAATAGTTACGAACTCGTTAAAATTGATGTCTGTCCGTGTGTGTTCCTGCATCATCTCGGAAATAGTTTGACAGAAAAATGATTGGCTATTGGCCTGTTATTTCCTGTTAGTAAATGGAGACTGAAGCGCATCAGCTTTCATTTATAATTTATTAATCTTTATTGATAATCAAGACAGTCAAGACAGTTTGGATTGCATACAGCAGTTAATGATATTGCTATGCAATATTATTACACCAGGCGATTGATAAGAAGGGTTAAATGTTGATAATAATTATATTTATATGGGAAAAAGGAATTATTTGTGTGTGATGAAATTACTGGTTTATCTATAAAAGTATAGAGTAATGCAAGTAATTCAATATAATAAATATTTGAAAATTAAGATAGGTGTACTCATCGATAATTAGATATAAATAATTACTAATTATAATTATAGATATAAATTTATATTTTAACATTCAACTATGTTAGCAATATAAAAAAAATCAGTGTGGCTGGATTGCGATCCCGGTCTGGATGATATGCTCGCTATAATATATGCTGCCCATGCAGAGTAAATTGATTTAATCGGAGTTTCAACCGCCCCAGGCAACACTTCATTGGTTAACACTACCAAAAATGCTCTAGACATCCTTTTCAATATCGGCCGAAAGGATGTACCAGTATTCGCAGGATCTAATAATTTAATAAAGGGAGATATGAAGTACGGAGACCATGTTCATGGAAGTAATGGACTGGGGGGAGTCGAAGTTCCATCGTCAACATAAAAAGCTATTACCTAATAGAGTTTTTAAAAAATATATCAGAGAATTATGAGCATCCCTGGAAAAATAATATGGACCAATACAGGAGCATTCACAAATCTTTGTATCTTATTATTGACATTTCCGGCAGTCAAGTCAAAAATAAAATAAATTGTGATCATGGGAGGGGCAATTGGGCAGGGAAATAGAACCCCAGCTGCTTAGTTTAACATCTTTTTCGATCCGTGCGCTTTTGAGTAAGTTTTACGATTGAAAGGAGAGATTCCGCTAATAATGATTCCGCTTGAAGTTACTCATCAAAATTTGGGCAGCAAGGACGTTTACAATCGAATCAAGTAGCTATCACATATTCCTCTCGCTAAAGCAGTTTATGAGATGATAGTGGTGTATCAGCAATTCTACTTAGTTGTCCATAAACTACCATATCCTCCCTTTCATGACCCCCTCACTCTCTTTTATATCCTCCACCCCGAATAATTTGATAAATCCAAGGCTGTAATAAAAGTAGACACATTCCCGAAATCTTATGGGAGAACAAATATCTATTTTTCCAATTATTAAGATATAAAAATTGAATAAAGTGTGGATTTTGTAACGACCAATTTAAGAAATAAAGAGACTAAATTTTGGGACGAAATGTTTAAAATATTCGACAAGATTTTTACAGAATAATTCCAGCAGAAGATAAATGCTTGATAGTGATATCTTTCTAACATAAATCATTAATTATTGAGTATTAATCAATTATATATTTAATAAGCCAAATTTGAAGATAATTGATCGAGATGAAACGTAAATATATATCTATAATCATAAATTATTTAAGACTTTGCGATAAATTAATTCAGTCATGGGGAAAGATGTTGAATATGCTTGAAAAAGGTATTATTCAACACAATCAATAAACCATTTTGATTAGTAAATTCTTTAGTGACACATAAATTTGAATGTTATGGAAGCAGTTGCAAGAGGTTTATCTCGTTATAATATTAATTTAAGTATGAATAGCCTCACAAAAAATCAGAACTTATCTTGTGAAGCACTAGAAGCTATTTCCACACAGGCTCCTCTTGTCTAGGGCGTCAATTCAAATTGCACCTCCAATGATATCTTCGTCAGCCTCAAGTCAGCCGGTCATAAGTACTAATTTCATCATATAGTTAACTGAGAGTTCGTCAATCCATGATAATATTCAATGGGGATCGCAAACCATACACCCCCACCTTCGTTTAACTCAATTAAAAGGTACCTATCTTTCCAATCAGAATTTTATGGAGCTGCAGGAAAAGAACTTCAAATAGATCTACATGGAAAAGATCAGCGGGGCACAACAGGCAAAGTGTTAACTCGTACGGTTATCATCTAGCTTCTTAGATGTTGCCAAAACCCTCATCTGACTACTGTATGATTTGCCGAGAATCGTTTCCTGACTATTTGAAAGTACTCACTGATTAATGAAGCATATCAGCCATCCAGTGCACATTAGCAGGGTATCCAACCAGCCTTGCAATGACCTCATCGATGATATCATTCAAACAGTCAAGAAAGGCCTAAAACCCAAGCTTAGCCGCCGTTCTTCAAGTGATTTCTAACTTGCTCCTCGAAAGAAGAGAAAGTAACTGCTGTCTGATGTAGAATGGAAAATGTATAAGTATTTCTAACCCCTCAACTTATACGGAAAGTGAGCAGTGCGAGCTCATTCTTTGAGTAATAAATAAAGGTGATCGCCCCACAAAGGAGATGATCAGTACTAACTTTTTCTGTCTAAGCTACCTAAAATTTATTTAAATATTATTTAATCTTAGAAAATGTTTGTGCTTATTGGTATTGATTTTCAAGTAATCAAAAAATGGTAAATATTTCTGCGGATTTAAACAAATAAACTCTTTTAAAAAATAGTTTATAAAAGAATTACAGATCATCCTCCACACTATTATTTATCTTTTGTATAGCAATGACAGTCAATATATATTGACGGATATTAAAATAAAACTAGATAAAATATTTATGTTGCGAATTAATCCTCTTTTGATGTTAGGACTAGTTACTCTAAGGTAGTCACCTAGTCTCAAAGGTTTATTTGCATGTGCTTAGTTATGAGATCAAGCAACAAATCAATAGATTCAATTATGATGGAATAAAGAGATGATTCGATGTTGTTTGAGAGTTCTCATCAAGACAGTCATAGATATAAGCATCGTCTTGGAAGTTTGCTTGTTTTACAAATTAAGAAATCAACAAACCTTCTTCTACTTTTTGTCAAAGTACCACTTATGGTTGAAGTTTCCTTTAATTTTTGAACTTTTATCATGATTCTTAGACTAATCAAGGATAATTTTTTGGGTGATCTTAAGTTCGTCGGTGATTGTTGTCTTATAATTTTAATAATAGCTTAGACCAGCTGTCTAAATTGTCCTTCTTACAGTAACTACCGCTATGGATAACTTAAAAATACATGATTCCTAACTCAATAATCGAACCAATTTAAGCGTTCGACACTTCCTGGAACTCAGGGGGAACGCTCGTCTTCCCACTAAATAATCCAGAAACTCTAAAGATACCTCAAGCGGCTAATAGCCCGTCAGCAAGCTTCTGCCAACCTATCGATTTGCCATCACTGGATATTAAATCGGAGAGCATGTCGAATATACAGTTATTCTTTAAGAATAATATTGTATTCTTAGGAGAAAAATTGTCAAACAGCATACTTTCGTCACCAGATACTCAATGCTTGAGGCTCTTGATCGCAAGATTGGAGGAATGGGATTGCCCGGCAAAAAGATATTCGGAAATAAGAACCGATAGTTTGTCGAAAAACGAAAGAAGGAGCTGTAGACATATTTAAACAGGGTGGCACAGTGCGGAGAGGTGGAGTTTTACCGATTTATAAAACAGATCCAGGACGTGTCGTTTAACTTGTCTCTGAACTAAAATTTCAGATTAGCTTGATTAAATATAAATATACCTCCTATTTATTCTCTTGAATTTTGATTTAAATAAATGAATCTAACAGAAAAATGGCCTATCTACGCTGTGGATTGAAACTAGCTACTCAAAATTAAATAACTTATATGAATAGTATTCATTATTTAAGCATATTTTTCCGCATGACTCTTTTATGAAATGATATTAATAATTTGTTGACATTAAGAGTTATTGAGATCAGCAAGAACATGATCTGCCAGTTTGAGTGTTCGGCGAATCTGCATCTTTTTCCAGAACGATGTTATTGTTTTGCCCCTTATCGCCTAACTTCTTGATCTTTTCGTAGGCTGATCTTCCTATTCTCTCAAACATTTCATTAATATTAGTGCCATCCTTAGCGCTGACCTCACAAAAATCCATTCCATAATTGCTAGCTAGTTTTTAACCTGATTCTGGTTGTACTTTTCGAGCTTATCGCAAATCGCTTTTATTAGCAGCTAGAAAGATAGATACTTCGGGACTGGAATGCTAATGAATTTGCTTAATCCATCCCTCAACGTTGGTAAATGAAGATGCTGAGTCAATGGAATAGGTGAGTATAATAACAAGTGCCCCCTTATAAAAGGTGGATGAAATATTCTTGAACTTCTCTTGTCCTGCAGTATCCCAGATTTGCAATTTAATCTTGAACTCCTCGACCTGAATGGTTTTAATTTTAAAATCAACGCCGATTGTTGAAGAGTAAGAGGGTTTAAAACAATTGTCACAGTAGCGCAGCAAGATGTTTGTCTTACCCACCCCACTGTCACCGATTATCACAGCTTTTACCACGTAGTCGCAATCCATCTTTTTCTTTGGCTTCATTAGTTTAAAATAACTATTCTGAATGGACAAAATTTGAGAGCTTTCAATTTTACCAGACTGAAATTCAAGGGTAATTTTGTTAAATTAATCAATGAAAATAGTGGTAGATAGTTGATAATAAAATCCTAAACAATCATGATTAAATCTCTTTAATTTAATTCCAAACCCCGCGACTCAAACAACGCCAAATTCTAATTTTTTTCCTTTCAGATCCACTGAGATAAGTCCCCATCACATTCCAGCTGATCCGCATGCATGGTTGAGTTGAAAGTTGCATCTCTCTCAATACGTCAATGGAAGACGCAGAGTTTTGTGATTCTCGAATGCTAAGCTCGAATATCTTAATGAAGGCATCTGATGCAATGGCAAGTAAATAATAGGATCTGCCATTCATGAGAGTCCAAGAGATGTCATTAATAGATTTCGTTTATTTGATCTTTGGTACACTAATCTTCTCGAGTGGTTTGCTGGAGTTACGGTTGAAGTTAATAAAAGCTACAGTACTCAAATTCTACATTTTTTATTCCTATTCCTCTGCTGAATTCACGAATATTTTCATTCCATTTAACACTCTCTTGGGAGATGTCTATAAATTTTTGCATCCTACTGCAATTATTGACTACTCATCTTTTACCAGATTTTTGCTCCAAGACAAGCAACTCAAACCAAGTTAGTTTACTTGCAAAGTATATTGAGAGCCCCATTATTTTAGTTTTAAAATATCATCAGCGATTAAAATTTTAAGGAAGCCATCAGATGAAGCAATGGCCAAACATAAACCTTGACTTTTGCTTGGGATAAATTTTATGTCCTCCACTGCTTTGTTTTATTGTATATTGTGAATGGAAACCCATTCATATTTTTAACCTTAACCTCTTTACATTTTTTTGAGTTAGTAGATGCGAATTTGAGTATCTAATGAGCATGTGGCAATGATCGTTCCAAACTATGGCCGTGCCCATTTTACCTTCCATGCAGAAGCGCCTTGGATCTTGATAACTCCCTCCTCTCCCCACTTCTCTCCTTTTTTGACAAACATTCTTATGGTCTTATCGCTGCAAGCAGCTGCTAATCGTCCTCCGCTCCAATCAAAGCTCATATCATGAACAATGACGTTGGGTGGTAGGTCGCCAACGATATCAATGCTTCCCTCCTAAATCATGCTATAAGTGGCTTCTAATTAATTAAGCTTATAATTAATTTCAACATGGGGTGTGATGTAGCGTGATGGTAACAATTCCTTTAACATGAATCTCTGTGATTCGATTCTTCAACACTGATTCATCTTACCCCATCTACCACTAGGTACATATTCTTACTAGAATTGCTTAAGTAGATACTCGGATGATTCATTGAAACTTAGCACAATCTATGATGAAAACATGACACCTCTTGATTGAGACGCAAGTCGGTGATCTGAAATCTAGCTTCTGATGTGCTACGTGAGACTAACGGTTCATTCGACTGACGATCAATAAAATTGATCAATGATATTTTTATACTTAGCTTTTTAACTTATCAAAGCCTATCATTAAATTGAAAAAAATACAATTATCTTAACTATTAAGATTGACTTCAATTTGCTGATCTTTTTGGCAGATTTTCATAAAATATGGATAAAATCTAATCTGCTAATCTTTGTTGGCTGAAAAAATTACAGTAATTTTTAATTTGAATAATTTAATAAAAGGAAACTATACTTTTTATCTCACAAAAAATTGCACAAGGCGCTGGATAGGAATGGGACTTGTTGGCTAGTAGATCTGAAGGTATTAAGCTATGTGCATTATAAGTTGCTATCCCATTGGGACTTTCATTATATTGGTATAAGCTGTTCAATAGTTGGCAATATTTGGATTAAATTTAGTTTTAAATGTTACATAAGCCGGATTAGGCATTTTTTTAACAGTTATCGAGCTAGGAAAGTGACAAATCAAGCCAAGAGACCAATTAATATGCTAATCTGTATATTAATCTATAGAGATAAAATGATAAAATTCGTTGATTAATTTGGGAAGCAAGTTTAGTTATAAACTTATCATGTTAACAGTCATCATTTTTTTTTTTAATTGGTTCACATGAAAAGAAGATTTATATTAGAGCAACTCTGCTTATACTGTTTTCCAAAATACAATGTTGTGAGATGGATATGAAGTAACTCTATGATGTTTACCTTAATATCAAACCCAATATTATTTTTTTAAAGAAGAGATTGTAATAAAATTAATTACCTTTTAAAAAATTAACATTAAACAAGTATATATTATTTTATTTATTTATCTAACAAGTATTGATCAATGTCATTGGCAGGACAGTTTTCATATACCCCAAACTTAACGAGACCTCAAACCAATTATTGGACTTAAATTTTACCCGACTATACTGATTATGATGTTGAAGCAAAGAATATCCCCCATTTCCTTTAGGATTAATTTGTTAAGGTGACTAAGAAAAAATTAAGATAGAAAAACTTTCATATTGAAGGGCTGGGTATCTAAAGAAAGGAGCCAGGCAGCGATTTATTTGCTGTTAAAATTTCCTTTTAAAAGGATTATGTTGGCGAACGTCAAACATTTTCGTGTCCTGAAAAGAAAAGTATGAAGAATTATCTAAAAGGTCTGACCTAATAGGCTGGAAAAGAAGTGGCAACTGAAGACAAAGATAAGATGGTTAGTATTCTTTAACAGTACTTAACTACCAGTAATCAGAGCCTGAATACAAGTCAGGCTCGTGTTGCGACACTTGAAAAGGAATTAAACCAAGTGGCTAGGCGGCTGTAGTAATCTAACGATTAATTAGTGAAATATAAAAATTTCTATGTGAATTTCTTGACTAGCTCTGCAAAATTAAATTAAACTATTTAATAGCAGAATGTGCAGATAGCACAACTGAATTAATTCACTTAAAGACAGAAAGAAGAAATAAGACAGTTAAAACAACTTAATCCTGAAAAGGAGTAAATAAAAAATGTTAATAATTAATTTGTAATGCTGCCACATCCAAGTAATCCTTTTAATCAGCTATTTACTTTAACCAAGGAATACTCAAATTATGTTGTGAGAAAAATATCTGGTGGAGGTCATTGGAATACCTTTATTTTGGATTAAAGATTCGGGCATAATCAAGTTCATTAGATAAAAATACTAAATGCTAATGCGAATGAGTTTGTTGTTGGAATTGGTCGATTAAACCAAAATCAGCGTACAATTAGTAATATAATAGTTGCAAAAGATAATGATAAATGCTACCAAGATCCCAATGTAGTGATGCTTCACTCTGGTACTGGACAAGTGTGGCGATACGGAAGAATATTGTACGGAAGCCCACAAGTTAAAGTGCAAAGCGGACAAATATTGAATCTCATGGTAGATACATAATCAAAGATGATATAATGGCGAATTGATTAATTGGCGTCGACTAGATGCAGTTTTTCAAACATTTATTCTGAGGGAGGAATGTTTCTGTTTATTATGCTTAAGTAAGAAGGTGATACAGCAGCGCTTTTACTTTGATTGTTCATCCATACGAATGCTAAAAATTAATAATTTAATTTTATGAAAGTCAATATTGGGATTAAATTTAATCAATTAAAATGATTTTACTGCCATTATATTATTTCCTATTTATCTTTCAAAATTATCTTATTTATCATCTCTTGAATTATTTGTTTATCCTGCTAGTCTTGCATATCAATTACGAAAAAACTTTCGAACCACTAGGAAATTTTAGGATGGTTTGATATCATAAGATATTGCAATCGAAACAAGCGTAATTTTAAAGAGCTGAATGACCCTACTCGGAAAATACCAGCAACACAGTCAGCCAAAGAAAGAAGAACAAAGAATAGTTTTGCGATTCTATTTTTTTATTATTATTGATTATCGTTAACAGATAAGGTTTTATATATATAATTCCTATAATTTATGAGAATATGCCTAACTTTTTGCTTATAATTATACCTATGTACCTATGTGAAGCAATCAATACTGATAGAATATCATAGAAGCAGGCATTATACGAATTATTAAATCAAGCATTCATTTAATTGCTTATAGTTGATTATTTCCTTATTTTAAGCTATCAATCTGTTATTGATATTATTAGAAATTCTAATGAAAAAAAATTACGACTACATTCTCAAATTCGTAATAGTTGGATCTTCGAGCGTGGGAAAATCGTCGATTCTTCGTCGTTTCGCGAATAATTAATTTGAATAAACTTATGTCACGACAATTGGCATTGACTTCCGCTTTAAATCATTAGACATTGATGATAATTTCGTAAAATTGCAGTTGTGGGACACGGCCGGACAGTAAAGATTTCGAGGAGTAACAAAGTCATACTACAAAGGTGCCCATGCTGTTATACTCGTTTACGACGTTTTGGATGAAAAATCATTTGAAGATGTAGTGGGATATTGGGTGAAAGAAACCAAACAATATTCACCTGAAGATCGCATCTTTTGCTTTATTAACAAATGCGACTAGAGAGAAGATACTTAAGTTTCCCCAGAGCAACTTGCATATTTAGAGGAAAATAGAATCCGATACTTTAAAGTCAGCGCTAAAAGCAATTTCAATGTGTTAGAAGGGGTCACTGAAATAGCAAGATAAATAATGAAAAAATAGCCGAAAGTTGTTAATAATTAAGGAGTAGCTGCTTTAGGTCTGTCGGAAAGCCATCGAGTTCAATCTAAAAAAAAGTGTTGTTCTTTATGACTTAGAAACTTATTTTTTTTAAAAAATAGAATAAAAGATTTAAAATTGAGTACATATGTTAAATATTAAAATGATCTATTTGAATCATTTAAGTCATCCTCGTTATCATTTATCGTTTATTGAAGATTTCTTCTTCAACTACTTCTGACGTCTTTACTGTCTTATGCATATACGTACCCTTTATGCTATTAATCTTTGCAGACGAACCATCATCTCAGAACACTTTTAGGAATACTTACTTCGTTAATCTTCACTTGCATTAAATTCGCTTAAATCACTTTCAGTACCATTATTCAACTCTCTAGATTTGATTAATTGTTGTCCTTTGACAACTTTTTTGCTGTCCCTCAATTAAATATTCTTTGGTTTTTGATGGCTTTGCTTTTGACTTTTGGAATAGTTGAGATTATTATTTAGAAAGTTTAATGTCTTTTAGTTTATGAGAGTATTCTCAATATATCTGTTTTCGATATCTTCATTTTAACTTTGCTATTACTCGTCATACGAGACTTATTTACTCGCATATTTAGATTTTTCTTTTTCTTTTTACTTTTCCTTGGAATGATTTTTTTATAGCAAATTTATTTTGTTATTTTGGATTTATTGGATTTCATGCATCTTCTACATGCTTTTCGTTAATTTCTTTAAAGACTATTGCATTTTTAGGATGACCTCGCTTTGCTGCTTTACTGTGAGTTTTAGTTACTCATGCTCTGATGCCATGGCTTTCAGCTGATCTTGAGTTCTCTTCAACTATTTTTAAGTTGAAGTTAGTTTTATATACTCTGAAATTGTTTTTTATCGGCTGCCATCTACAATATTACCTTATTTAGCATACCCTAACTAAATTTGATTGAGATATGTTTACTCATTTCCAAAAGTTTATAAAAAGACTATCTTCAATTGCTTCATTTCAGTTGAAGGTATATCA
>Ga0302191_10001689_pt1 | contig 14074 bp, 8 predicted proteins | sample II_Bog_E3_1_FD_198775 | JGI IMG/M metagenome (GOLD analysis project Ga0302191, IMG submission 198775) | Peat permafrost microbial communities from Stordalen Mire near Abisko, Sweden - II_Bog_E3_1 | ecosystem: Environmental > Terrestrial > Soil > Wetlands > Peat | place: Sweden: Abisko, Stordalen...
AAGTATTTGGAAATTTTATATTTTAAAATATTTTCCAGCATTATGAAAAATCTAAAAAATACTGCAAACTTCAAAAGCATGCTGCTAAAAATTATAAAATAAACATATCATTATTTAAGCAATACTGCAATCCAACTAAACTCTTCAATTAACAGAACTTTTTCTTTTGCCATTTTTGCCTACTTTGAAGGGAATATAGATGCCATTTAATAAATATAGGATAAAAAACTTCTTGATTTGTTGGGCTAAACATAACAGTAATCTTTTTATTAAACCATCGAAAATTTGATAACAAAATTGCTTTATAAACTCACCAAAGTGGCTAATTTCAATAATGTCAGAAATTTAATCAAAGATTCTTATCCACCATAAAAAAATCACCTTTTGATTAGCATTGATAGCATTTTCGCGAAGATTCTGCTCAATATTACGAGAAAAGGGTTATAAGGATCTAATTTAGGCATTTAAACAGTTCACAAGTTTTTAAATGCTCGAAATCGATCGCAAAGTATGTTATTTGAGATGTACTATAATGAGCATATACCAGCTATGTAAGTATCCATAAATGCTATATTTACCTAAATATACTTAGGCATAATAAATTTAATCTTCATAGTTTAAACGAATATAGATGAACTCATTGCAGGATATTTCCTAGGATATGTAGAAAATATAGAAGTATTTGAATTATTTGACTTCCTCAGCTATATTTATAAAACATAGACTCCCAAATAATTCCTGGAGATGGCCCGAATATATATAAAAGATTCACCCTTAATTAAAAAATATCTTAAGCAATAGTTCTAAAATAATAAAAGATAGTTAGCTAAAGGAAAGATTCCTCTAAATATATTTAATCTTTCTTTTAACTCAAAGTACTTTCTTTCATGCCCAATAACAAAAGATTAGTTGAAGTTATATATGCTTAAATTAAAGAGTTCCAAAAGAACAGTTTACTCTGAACTTGTATTTAACTCGTAAATTCAGGAAATAATTCACTAAATATTCAAAGATTATTTTAATCATTTTTTCAAGCACTTTAGACAGAATTAATTAAATCATACAAGAGATGTTTTTGTAATTATGTTTGACTCTTTAATAACTCTGTATTTATAAACAAAAGATAGTGAATTAAAATAAATCATCTAATCCATAATTAAAGAAGGCTTTTAAAATTATAAATGGAGTAAATATGTGATTTAATTAATCAATTTATATTCAAGGAGCGAAAGGTAATTGCAATTAGAAAAATAGACAATTAGCACAACCACTTTAGATGAGATGCTCAATAAATTCAAAAAATAACGAGCAAAGAAAAAAAGATAGTAGAAAATGAAATCAATTAAAGATAAACAAATATAATTCTTAAATTAAGTACCCCAAGATATTTTAAACGAGGAAGCTGTTTCATTGCCCAACTCCATACTGTGTATAGTCTGCAAACAATCATCAGAACAAGGCCGATTATACTATCTCAGTCGATTTCGTAATAGCTATACAATAATAAAATCCTTTCTAAATATAAATTACCCACTGCTTCTAATTACGACTTGCGGACATATGATCCATAAAACCTGTATGATTTCTTAAGAATAAAACTTGACATGTTTTTTATGTAAGGCTGCTACAAATCTATTGTTTCCATTGACAGGAACAGATGAATTTCTTTCAGAAGAAGAAATAGAAGATTAATTTATTCCAGGCCTACGCGAAACGAACATATTTTCCATATTAAATCCTAATCCAAAAGATATTAGTATTCATATGGGAGAATCCGTGGAAATTCGACTTTATAAATCAGTTTGTTACTCAATTTTACTATATTCTTTTAATTTTCCAAAATACTTCATGATGAAAATGCTGCCAATTGTCAAAGAGACTATTAAAATATTGCAAGTAAAGAAAATCCCAATCGACTAAAATATTCATGTTATTTTTGAGTAATACAAGCAAATATAAGGACTTTATATAAAGTAATCCTACATCTTAAACTGTATTCATCTGTTGATCAGATAGGAATTACAATATCATAAAGATGAAAACCAACTTGCCAATACAATCAATAAATGCAAGCAGACTCAATATTTTTTTGAAAGGAATTTTCCACTTTAATTTAAATATACATTTCTTCTCCTATAGAAGTTACTAGGTCATCAAAATTAAATTTTTGAAAATCTAATCTAAGCCAAACGAGAAATCACAAAATTTAAAAGCACAATTTTTAATCTTCCCTCTGATATTGTGGATCTATACAAATAATGTGGACAATGCAAGAAATGCAATAGATATACAAGTGAAATATTAATTTGTTTTCTTTGTTGTCATAAAATTTGTTAAACATGCAAAGAAGAAGTAGTCAAGCATGCTTAAATGCACAAAAATAATACAATTTATATTAAAGTAGAGCAGGGAACATTTCTGAAAGTCAAAGATTAACAAATTATTTCAATAAATATCTTCTATGCCGATTAAATAGGAGATATGTTCACGCATAAATATGCCTATCCAAAAAGGGGCAAATATCTCCTGAGCCTAGCCAAAAGAAATCAACTTATTGATTACATGCTAGATGAGGAGATGAACATTGAATAAGAATAAAGTCTGGAATAAAGCGAGGAAGGGTCTTGCGCTTTAATATGATTATTGCTTATTATGAATAATGCGATATTTCCAAACAGATCCTTTATTATAATTAATGCATCTGACCTATTAAATAGGGCTTTAAATATTTTTATAGTTTTGGCCAATTGTTATGATAAAAAATAAAATTATTATTAACACTTCCAAATACATTCCACTTGATTAAAATTGAGAAATATTGTTATCTTTATAAAATATCAATACATTCAAGGATATAATTTTAGTATTTTTTATACTACCATAAGTAGCTTAATATCTGCTCACTATAGAAAAAATAAAATTATAAAGTTTGAGCTTATTATCATTAGTCATAAAAGGAAGGATGGACTTGAATTACTTATCTCAAAAATGTTTTTAATAATTGATATTCTTGGATAAATTCATGAATATATTGAACATCATATTTAATTTGGTACTTGACTCTTTAACCATTTTCGAAGCTCAATATTGGCGATACCTCCAAGTCCATAAGCTGGAAGGAATCGCAACATTCTCATTAAAATAGCTCCTGAAATTTGAACTTTTAAAAGTTTTAACCTTTCAGCAAATTTCAAATTTTCTCGGTTGTATAAATCAAGAGCCAGTAAGTGCAGAGGTGTACACACAACCTGAACGGCAAGAGGACTGCCTATTTGAGCAATTCTCTATCCATTGGCGGAAGATATCTTAAATTTATCGCTGATAATTTCTCCTAAAATAGGAGGAATTGTAAAAGCTGAGGCCATGGCAACGATATCTCTCATAAAAAGAAGCCCGAGGGACGGTATAGGGAAGGGTTTAACGTTTACCTTGCCAAAAAACTGTGCAAATTTTTTGTCTTTGATTAAACTGCAGGTGGTGTTAACTCCAAAGACTACCAGTAGCTTCTGAATAGGCTGAGAAATTTAAATATCAAGATGGTAGTGGTCAGCCAGATTTGAGGCAGTATACGTAGGAGCGTACACAAGGTACATCCATCTAAATTGAAAACTTTTCAGGAACTGCCAGGGAGTGGATACCATCATCTTTAGCTCAGCTCCAGCAGCTGGCCACAACTCCGAAGTACCGTTAGAGTAAAGAATCACGGACTTATCGACAACAACGTTGAGGGGTGTTACCATAAAGCCTGCACATATTCCTGCTAAAGTTTCAGCTCCCAGAAGCCAGCTTTTCTTTTGTGTATTTTTATTTTTGGACTACATTTTGTAATTAAGCTGTTGTTGTAGAGAATAATAATAAATTATACTATTGATATCAACCTTTTAGGGATCTGCGTAATTCGTTATTGATGACTCCTCCAATCCCGTAGGCAGGAAGGAAGCGGATCATCCTAAGGGCAAGGGCGTTGGGGAACAAAACTTTGATATATTTTATTCTTTCTTTCAACTTTAATCCCTATCGATTGTACAGGTCAAGACCCAATAAATGTAGAGGAGTTACCAGAATCTGCACGACCAATGGACTGAATAGCTGAGATATAGCCAGTCCCTTCCGTTAAGACATTCCCATTGTTGTTTTCAGCTGTTTGGCTATTATATGAGGAAATGTAAAGGCTGAGGCCATCGTAATTATATCTCTCATAAATAACAATCCCAGTGAAACAGCTGGAAAATGTTTTGGTGAGCCAGCACCAAAATGTTGAATGAAAGCTTTGTCTTTGAGTATTCCCGAAATGGTGTTCACACCAAAAGTGATCATTAGGTTTTGTAAGGGAATTGATAGTTTCGGACTGATGGGGTTATGGTCTGTGAAGTTGTTGGTAGAGTAGGTAAGAGCATAGACCAAAAACATCCAACGAAACTTGTAGGAGGTGAAGAATTAGAGAGGGGAGCCAAAGAGCCGCTTCAGCCCACCTCGCATTCCATTTTAAATGCTCTCCTTACCGTTCGCATATTCAATGACGGAACGGTCCAAAATGGCGTTGGTAGGTGACACGACGAAGCCAGTGATCAGTCCAGATATAAAATCATAAAACTTGTCGTGTTTTCCCCCAACTTTCTACATTTTGTTAGCCGTGTTGATATTTTAAAAATTAAATATTTTTGGTAAAATCAATAATTTCGTGCATTAAAGAAAATTTAAAGGACTTTTTAAATTCTATTTAAAGAATACTCTTATTTGCTTGCCGTGATGAGGGAATCACAACTTGCAGAAAGTCAACTATCTAATTAAACATCAGTCGTCATTCATAAAAATGCGAGAAAATAATGATTTTTGTTATTAATTCCCATTTTTTTGTTAGATCCTTATCTTGGATGGGCTGTTTTTAAGGTTTTAAAGATCTTGATTACCATATTTAAATTTAAGTAAAAATGTTATGATCAACGATGAATCAAACAACAATAAATTTACACATTTGCAAATAGTTATCATAAATAATGGCCTCACATTAATCATGGATTGATATCAGATGCTCAGAGCTTTAAAATCTATAGTTTTTATTTGATAATAATAATTGTGGTTCGCAAACACTTAAAATTTAAGCATAGATAAATTATTAAAAGGCATAGATAAGTTATAAAAGGAGATTTATAATTTTATTTCTTTATTCCTTGGCAATTAAAACTTTCATGGTTTTAAACGAAAGGTAAGAAATCTTCAAAAATCAATAATTCATTTTTGGATTAACCTTCCCAAAAATATATTAACAAATCAACAACCAAAAATAGACTCTTTTAAAAATAAGAATTTTGCTAAAATATGAATAATTGATTGTTAATATAATAATCAAATGGGTAATGAAGAATCGGAATTCGAATATCAGTTTTACAAACTGTACAACTTCGTTGGTGTTCTAGATGATCCCCTTTTTCACACCATCAAAATTTATCGCAAGAACAAGTTTTCTTTTGACTATATCATGGTCGCAGAAAAGCCTATCTCAGAATTTACCCTTCACAGCAATAACTAATCCCCCGTCACCCTCTTACAGGATAAGCTCTCCCTTATTCGCAAATTTCAAACAGGATTTACAACTCAACTAGAATATTGGCGCCTACTGGAAGGTATTTTTGGTATAACTAAGAAAAAGCCTATGAGTGCGGGTCTCCCTTAATACGCCTTTACATGGAGTATTATAATCACTCGCTGCAGAATTACCTTAGCGCGTTGAGAACCAATGGTATATCTTTTAGCCTTGATGAGTTACTATTCGTGATCCATAGCCTAGCGGAAGCGATGCTGGCGCTAAGAAGTAATCACGTTAATAGACAGAGATGAAAATCGATAACTACAGAATCTAATTAGCAAACGTTTTCGTATCTGCTGATCAGGGAAAAGTGGTCCTCAACCCCACGTATTTCCTCTATCAATCAGTACATCTCTCCACTACAAAATACTCTTTGAATACTCTTACAAAATAATATGAACCGTACTCACCTCATAGCCACACACTCTTTCCTCATCAGATTAGTATGTAGAGTAGCGATGCATACATATAGCAACTCAATTTACACAGCCTTCAATAAATTTTCTTAGAAATGACACGATATCTAAACACAAGCACTCTATCAGCGTCTAATAATCTTTTCTATATCCTTAAAAGCTGTCAAACTCTGAGTTAAATAATGACCAAACTTCCCCCTGGCTGCGATGAACTCAATGTGTAGCAATTTGGGCAAAGCGGACAAGAGCAAACACAGCTCTATTCCAGACAGGAATGATTAGTTGTTAATATTGAATAAATCCCATAAATTAATGTCAATAGTGCTTTAACTATGAGAGGGCAGCCTCTCGGAGTAGGTTAAAGTTACTGGACACTGCTTCTCGCAAGCCCTCTTAGAGTCGGTCTAGGGCTTCGTCATTTTTACGATTCTTTCCACCTCTTTTGATGTCTTCCTGCAGCTGTCGATAGGCCTCTTATAGTTCCACATTTTTGTTGAGTAATGAAGCATTTAACTGTTCATTTTTGTCTTCCAGTCGTCTCATCTGTTGACGGAGCTCATTGTTTTAGTTTCGACTCAACTCGAGTTGTTCCTCATAACTGTTGACTTTTTCAACTTTTTCGCTATAAGCCTGGTACAACTCCTGATACTTCTACTGGATAATTATAGATTTGCTTTTAGCTATGAGTAGGAAACTTCCTTTTGAGCAGGCACCCTTGAATATTTGCTAGTGGTTGGTGGAGAACGTACGGACCTACTAGCCCTTTGTGCGCTCTGATTGTTATAATCTGAGTAGAGATCTGAATAAGATAAACATAACCGAGAATGGGTTTGGTGGGATCCATATGATTTAAATTACAAATGTTTATAGTCAATCGTTAATCGCAATAATAGATGCATAAAATCTTATAAATTTATATCATCTTTTAATTAATAATAGTCAGATGTAGCCTCCTCAAACTTTCAACATCAAACACTCTTTGTTGTTGGTTTGTAAACAAGATGAGTCATTCTCTCTATAGAGTCTAAATGAAATATACAATTTATGCGCTTAACGTTAGGAGATCACATTTTTTTCTCTGCAAAAATTGCCTTTTCCAAAGGTCAAACAGATTGATCAAGGTGATCGAGACATGCTCAAGAAGATTACTTTCGTAGTTGTAATTGGTGATAACTAAACTCTGCTTTAAGTTTTCTCTTACTTCACGTATATGAATAGTCCTCCCATACTGGGAATTGCAAATGATTGTATGCCAATCTTATACAACTATACTATTCTACAATTTAGTGAGATAGTAGAATTAGTGTTTGGATAGAAGCTTGAGACAATCTTTCCGACACAGAATCTAATGAAATTAAGTATTCGCAAAGACTCTCAACCTTCAGGGGAAGCCACTTGCCAGATAGAAATTCACCGTGGCATGAACCAAGGAATTTTAATTTTAAATTTGTATCTTCAAAACAGTTGCAGCAAGGAAAAAATTAAAATCAGTCAGTTTCGTGGAGATGGATTACTGCTCTCCACCCCGATAGGTTCTTATTGCAAAAGTATGGCCCTGAACGGCCCCCTCATGGAACGCAGCATGGAAAACATTATGATCACTGCCATGTGCCCTCTTTCCATGAAGTTTAGGACACTTTGCCTGCCAGCAAGTTGTCTTATTTTTATCACAATCGATAACAATTGCCGCTCCGATACTGCAGAGATATACATCGATTAAATTGCAGGCCATCTGCTGCTGAAGAAGGGAGAATAGCTTTCAATTCGGATGAGCAAATACAAATCTACAATGATATCCAATATCATGGAGACTCCCGAGGAATATTACATAAAAAGCCTCCGTAGCATCGTAAGTTGGGGAGAAAACAATCTATAAGATAACTTAATCACTATGGCTCTCGAACTTTAGTAGCGTAAAATCCAAGAATACATGTAGAAAGAAATAGCCAAGTTAAATCTTTGATCTTTGCAATATGGGAATAAATTTATGTTGATTAACAGGTCAATAACCCATCGACAATCATTGCTGGGGACCAAATGAAATGCCATATCCAAACGTGTAATGCTCCCGCAGGTAGTCAGCTTATGCGCATAGCTTTAGCCCATAGAAAGGGCTTTTTAGACTCACTACTGTTGTTAACTTATATTTTGAGCTTACTGTAGCCGTAATTTCCGCAGTATCGTAACGCTGTCGTAATCCCAGTACTGTAGTTGATCCGGCTTCAGGCTCATATTTATAGTGAGACACGAATGTGGTACCTTTGCGAATGGGGACAATGTAACCCAAATGGTATTGTACTCCACCTTGAATTGAAGAGGCGTACAGGGCTTGATTACCCAAGAAAACCTTAGTACCATAGCTGAACATTTGTTTCTTGTGAGCAAACTGAATAAATAAAAAGGTACAAGGTGCGTAAAATCAAATCCTACCATGATGTTTCGATGCACTCTCTGCATGAAATTCCATGATCCTACCAATCCCTGCATTGGATGATGCTGAAAGCGCAAAATACTTGCAGATTCAGAATCTTCATACTCAAAATCGGCACCAAGCGCACCATCCTCTGTTTTGTTATTCATAAAATTTCCTGAAAGCTTCATGTTCCAGCCACCGCCAAGTTTCTTCATGAGGACGCTGTCTACTCGTCCCTCTGTATCAAATTTGCCCATCAACATAAGTCCCGGAGACTCCATAGGGCTGGTAACGTCCCTAACAACTTGGGTCAGGAAAGTATAGGTTGGTTTGGCTGGTCCCTTTCCCATCATCGCCTGCATCATTGGGTTTTGTCCTTATTCCTTGATTCCTGAGTTGGGAAGCTCCCATGACTGGAAGATTTGAAAGTACTCTGAGAGTGGAACTGCAAGATCGAAGCGAAAGCCTTTGATGAATTAGTGATCCCCTGTGATACCCAGGACAGGGTTCAATAAGTGGTCAAATCCAGGAACCTTCCTCTTTTGTGTGTGTATAGGAGAGTAGTCTTCCTCGGTAGCACTGCATATAGTGAAAATTACGCTTGATCATGCGGCAAATCGCTATCATAACCTTCGTTGCAGGATAAGGGTGTGGGAGCGAAGAAGCTCAAAACCTTTTCGAGAAACTGCATTAATATTATTTGTGACTATATATATTGTTGAGATGATCTTATTTTAAATAAATCTAATATGATTTTTATCAGGTCATTCTGCTTCTTTGGGTAGATTTTTTTTGAATTTATACTTTGTACATTTTTCTGCGTTTGGCAGGTCCTACAGTAATCGCACAACATTGTGTTATAATAGACCAAATCGCTCTGTTCCACTAATTGTCACCTTCTCTTTCTTTACTTCCTGCAGTTGATTGACTTTATTGCATATATACACCCAACATCCTGTACTTGAATCTTTTATGATAGCATTGGTAGGGTCTTCCTCGGGTGTCACTTTGTATATGGGCTTCCCATCTCCCTCAATTATTTCGCATGTGTAACGCGCCCGTACCCCCCGAGTAAACATAGACGCATGGGTTCTGATCGAGATATAACCGACAGGGAAGAGATTGTGCTCAGAATGATAATTAGGATTAACATTAATTTGTCCAGTAGCTACTAATATGAGAGAGGGATTAATGTTAATAGGGAATTTAATATTCCCTTCCTTATCGCGGTTAAGTTAAAATTTAGCCTTCTTTTTCGTTGATTCATCGAAGGTTTTGTACTTCTTTTTTTTATCCTGCACCTTTTCTTTGATGACCTTGTAGACCTCACACAGCCACTCCAATCTCGCTAGCACCTTAGCATCTCCCAATTTCATTGATGGAACTGAGATAATTCCTGATTTATTGACATGATTTAGCAGTAGTTGATCATTAACTTTGCCATCCATTTGTGCAGGGTGCTCCTTGCCAAGTGTTTCACTTTTCTCCTACACTTCCTTAAGAAATATTTTAAGATTATCGGGTTCCATTAACATAATAGATCTACGCACGAATTATAAAAGATTGATGTTTTTACTGAACTTAGCAGCCATTTCATAGGTGATCTTGAAGCTACCTGTCCCTTGAGGCTAATCACGCATTTTCTAGTCAGAAATAATTTATTGGCAGTTCCATCGCATGCGTGATACCATTTTTTCAACCTGACTGGGAGTCTTTCCGAATTATTTTATCTGCAATTTCACTCTGTCCTTTAACTCGCTCCAATTTGATTTGTTGTCAGTGCCAATAGGAACACCATAGTCACTCACTATAGCAAACAGCACTTTCTTTTCGTTGTCTGTCCAGCTCTTTTCGTCTTCCTCACTTTCAGCCTCATCCTCGAAATCTATCTCTCCTTGATTTTGCTGTATTTTGACAATGGTATTGATGAGTTTCTTTAACCTCCGGGTCAAATTGTCAGCCACTGGAAAATCCTGATATGTTTGAGCTTTCTATAATTATGCAAAACAGTATTCTCTTGCATTTCTAATGGAGACATAATTGGCATATCCGTATTTATAGACCCCGAGCAAGAGGTCAATATCATTCTTTTTGGCCCACCACACAGCTGGACGCTGTCCAAACAGCAGTCCCAAAGGTATGAAGTTAAGCAAACCATCCCAGCTAATTTTTCTGCGATCAGGTGGGTTCATGTACTTAAGAGCATCCTAGCGATACTTTCGAATGAGATTTTTCACTCGAAAAAGCAATTGTAATCTTTTTGTGTACTGTACTGATCGTTGTGGCAGCATAATGTGCTGGTCCCATTCTTTAAGGCATGGCTGGTATTATTGATATTCCTATTGGTTTTATTCAATAAGCTTTTGGAGGAATATCTTAAGATTTGTTTCGTCCTAAGGCAGAGAAAGACCTAATGCCCGTAGAAAACTGTTGGCGTATGCTTGTATTTCAGGTAAAGGTTTATTTTATAGCTTACCACCAATACTTAATGATGATCGTTGGATTTGTTTCCACCTACCATAACCGTACTGTAGCAGTAATTTTTTGAGTTGTTAATGATCATCAGTCGACCACTTACTGCCATTGACAGTTGGAGTGCTTGTAGGCTTAACTATTGCTTGAGAATTATTATTGGTCTGCTTCTGGGAACTTGGCAAGATACGTTGTTGATTGGCTGACGGTTGACAGATGTAATAGATCTATGATTCATGGCTCGATTGAATTGTCAACTTTGTAATACTCCCTAAAATCACTGATTATGATTAGTTTAGCATAGTATTAGGCTATAATAACTCTTCAAGAAACTCGCGGACTATTCGAGGCACAGATTTATCCCCGGTTTTAAGTCGGTCAATAAGCGTCTGGCTGCCAGTTAGCGGTTGACTATTCACCATGAGTGATGTAATGGCTATAAGGTTGTAGTTTCCGTCTTGATAATAAATAAGCGCATGATAGGGATTGGTACCAATAATGCTGGTGATGGGCAGCACTTCGACAGAGACATCTGGAGGAGAAGGTACAGTTTACTTAGCTCTCTTGGAAGCAATGATGGCAGGTACTGAGTGGATGAACTGTTCTTCTCCGTTGATGGTTTGTAGCTTGAGTAGAGCAAACTCGTTCATCATGTGGAGGGAAATTAATTATAAGCATACATCTTGATGAGCATTAAAAATAAATAAATCAGAACTACATCTATTCAATATGATCGATATTCTGGCGCTACCATCCGCTCAGTTTTAATTTTTGCAGAGCCTTTTTTTAATCTTATGGCTATTTCGCTGAAACTGTCTTTAATTATAGCTTGTTGATCGAGTATGGAATTATTCTTTTGGTAGCACGACCTTCCCACTCAAGCTTCCTAGTGACTAACTCCATTGGAGATTATTCTACTACTCTGTTTGTATTATGCCACTTGAGCTTGCGCATTTCAATACTAGGAGATATTGAAGGCAGTCTCTTCTATGAGTAACCACGCTCGCTGTTCATATGGGCCACATCATGAACTATCCTTTACGTTATTGTCTGAAAATGACGAGTAGAAGAGCTGCGGTCGTGCCAAGTAAGAAACATGTTTGATTGTCGTTCAGTCGGAATTGACTAGATGAATAGCACCTTATTCTAACCTCGCTATTTTCGTTTCTCCTTGTCTTGGCGATACACACTTTTTTTACGCCAGTTCTATAAAGTACGGGAAAGAGCAGGCATAGCTGGCTATTACTTCTTAGATCGTCCACTCATGATTGCATGGCGATTGTTCGGTGAAAACTTGAACTCGCTGATAGTTAAGTTTTGCTTATCGAGAGCAAACTCTTGCAATTTGGCCTTTATTTACATCAATGAAGGACTTATTTGATATTATATTTATTAGTTTCAGCAGAAGAAGACTGATCGAATCAAACCAAGCATTTTTTGTAAACCATCGAAATGAAGATAGCAGAAGAAGAAATGGAAGCAAAAAGAGCCATTATGGCTTGAAGCAATAAAAATACGATCGTGATGGGATTTGAACCCACAACCTCAAGACCCGTAATCTTGCGATCTACCGTTGATCTACACGACCCATCTGCTGACTAAGCCTTGCCAGATATTATATCTTAAAAAAATTGTTCCAACATGTTGAAGAGAATAGTTGTTTGGTTAGTCGCAATCGCCCTTCCTGTGGATATAATTTTAAATCATTACTACTCGCAACCCCTCTACGATATGGGAGTAGACCTCATACTCCACATGCAGCAATTCTCCAGTCCTATCCTCGACTACATATTCATATTTTTTACCTTTCTTATTGATCCTGTCTTCATAATGGGCTCCTGCTGCCTCTTTATGCTCTTCATGAAACGTAAAATACTCGCATATAGTACTGTTATCTTTATTTTGTTTAATACATTCCTGCTCACAACCCTCAAGGCCTTTTACGCTGCACCAAGACCTTATTGGACACATTAGAATGTTCGAAATATAGGATATTACTGTCCAAAGGATTATGGAAATCCAAGCGGGCATGCCGAGTTTGTAGCAATTGTTGCATGCGTGTTTATGCTCTAATTTGTGGATACGAAAAGACAAAAAAAATATGGACTCCTTGCTGCATTTTTAATGATAGCAGTATCAATGTCAAGGTTATACCTTGGAGCTCACAGTTTGGATCAAGTAGTACAAGGTTTATTTATGGGAACAAGCCTATCTATCCTGTATACTCAAGGAGGCTTAAAGGAGTTTATTATCTAGTTGCTGTTAACAAAACAGCGCAGATACAAGATATTATTCACTGTCATCATTATCTGTATGCATTCTCTCTATATCCTTGGATACTACATTAATCATTAAAAAAAAATAGTGCATGAAGAAGCTGCTAAAATATGGCTGACAAACTATAGATAGAAATGTGGAAAATAGATCGACGAGGATTATCTTAACTTTCTCATGGCTAACCTTAGTTCTGTTCTCGTCAGTGCTATCACAGGGCTAGTGTGTGGATTTTGGAAAACAACACAACATGAGAAGATTGAATTTTTCATAGGTGGGCATTGGGAATTTAATAAAAGATTTGGATGGACTCCACTTTCATACGCAGCTTACTATGCAATTGAGATTGTCCTCTTTATATCTGGATTTGTATTTTTGGCACCCATGCTGATTGCTCTCGGAAAGGATAATATTTCTCTGTTCATTTATAATAATTTGGCGAGCCTTGCTTCTGCTTATATCTATAGTTCAAATGCTTACCGCATCCATAATACCCTGCAGCTGATCGTTCCTTTAGATTATAGCCTCAAGAAAGATAAGCCCCAATGATTGTATTTAAGCAGATGATTAGTTTCGATTCGTGCTTGTTTGCGTAATCAAAAGAAAAATATAATGATATATTAGCCTTTACCAGAAAAGATATAAAATTGATAATCTTGTAAATGATCATGGGATCAAGCTGAACTACTGCTTCAAACTGAGGTTGAACGAGAAGTCCTTTATTTGCTTGATGAATCTATAGAACTCCACCTCTCCACACTGGGCCACCTCATTCAAATATCTTTGCAGCTCTAACTTCCTTTTTTCCACGAATTAACGGTTCTTGTTCCCAAATAACTTTTTCCCAGGTAGTCCCCTCCCTCCTAGTTTGCGGTCCAGTGCCTCTAGCATAGAGTACCTTGTGATGAATCC
>Ga0302191_10001690_pt1 | contig 14069 bp, 10 predicted proteins | sample II_Bog_E3_1_FD_198775 | JGI IMG/M metagenome (GOLD analysis project Ga0302191, IMG submission 198775) | Peat permafrost microbial communities from Stordalen Mire near Abisko, Sweden - II_Bog_E3_1 | ecosystem: Environmental > Terrestrial > Soil > Wetlands > Peat | place: Sweden: Abisko...
TGCTTAAAGCGAAGAAAAGCCTGGTCCTGGGTCTTATATAAGCGAAAAGCCTAAAATAAAAGATGAGAATAAGGCAAACTATCCTCCTATATTTGGATCTGGATGTGCTCGTTTTTTATCAGCACCCAAGGTGTTATAGCCTATGCCTGGTCCTGGTTCTTATAAAATCGATAAAAAAAGTAAAAAAAAACAAAAATACATCAAAATAAAACGGGAATTGCTTTAACCAAATCGGGCTGAACCACAAACGGAACCTATCTTAGGGGTTCAAAACGATTTCTCGCAACTGTCTCAATTATCTCAGATGGATTCCACCAAAGAACGCCACTTCTATCAAGTGGATAAAAGTAAATTATTTCTGAGTTAGATACATCGAACTTTGCTTCAAAAGTGCAACGGTTTCAAAATGACGGAAGTATGCAAGTCGATATAGGACCAGGCAACTACGATATCCCTAAAACAGACTTTTGCCTAAAAAGCTTTAATCGCAAGAACTAAGGGCATATTGGTGGCCGCGGGATTCGTTTTGATGAATACCAAATCCGTCCTAAAATTGGGCCAGGCACATATAACCCTGCCTACTAAACGGTAAAATAGCGAAAAATAGCAAATGTGTTTCTATGATTGCGTCTATTTTTTATTATTGGAAGTGATAAACATCATCATTAGTAAACTGACTCATAGAGAGTACCAGAATCATCCAAGAGCGGTTGATTCCCTTCGAGTCCTCTCTCCAAAGTATCTTCAAACCCATTGTTTAGCTTTGAATTTTACATCTTACAGATGTCCTCTGTTACTTAAGATTCACTCCGATTATCAACCTCAACTTCCGGACTCGCAAGAATAACTGACTTTTTCGACACAAACTGAGAATCAAATTTTTTTCTTTTATTTTCAATTTATTATTCATAGAGGCTGGCATGTTGCATTAGTTTTGGCCTGGCCCGAGAGATAATAAACAGCTCACTTGGCTGATCCTTATTCGTGTCTTTTAGAGAAAATGTATTTTTATCGGTGAATAGGCCCCTCCCCCGTCTCAAACGCCTGGGTACTTTGAGATCATTGACCTGGCTACTCAAGTTTGAGTTAGATTAGACTCGAATAGAAGTGGAAGCTGCACTCTCCTTTTTTTACAGCCATTTTTATTTTTACCGATGATCGAAGTCCAAAGTACGAAACTCAAACTGTCCAGACTGTGAATTTAAACTGGCTAATCCTGTGTGCCTTTCCAATGACTGTTGTCTCTCAGATGACTAATGTTTGCTGTCTTCATTTTGAATTCTTAGCAATTTGGATTTATGGTGATTTCGTTCTGAAAATTTACTTTTCATAAAGCTGCTTATACTCTTATAACAGGCGGGATTCAGGGAAGGTAATTGTTGAAGATGGCCCACCTGTACTTTTTTTTCACAACTGAAGCCAATGTTTTTATTGGACAGTAACTTTTTCATGTTAATAAGTGCTGATAACAGAGATGAATATAATTATAGATTATGCATCATGGTATTATGGGAATTCTGTCTATCACTCGTTGAACTTCGTGATCTTCACGGGAATTTTTTATAACGGAGGTAATGGAATTTGATGCTTCATTGAAAGTTACATCAAAACCTGTAATGGGTTTTTAAACCGCGATTATTGATTAAAGAATATCTTAGTACACGTAGATTATTCGAAGCACAGAATAATGCCCAAGGAGATATCCCAAACCAATTCCCAAAAGAGAGAAAGTGATTGACACGGCATCCTTCATCTTAATCGGATTAATAGTGTTTTCCAGACTCATAACTGTGTAGACTAAAAAAGCCAAAGAAATGGAGAAAATGAGAACAGCAAGCATAAGGAAAAGCGCATACTTCACTCTGCATTATATTTTTTATGTCCTCTTAACTTTATACTTTAATTTAAGCTGTTTATTGCAGGCAGGGCATTGAATAACTTTTTTATTCCCCCTAGTCATAACTTGCAGTTCCTGGAATAAACATTGATAGTGGCATAGTGTTTGACATTCGCAAATATATATTGATGTTGCAGGTTTGATTGGTTTACTACAATGGCAGTCTGAACCAGACTCATAGTACTTGTAACTCTTTGATTCAGGATTGGTCATCAATGATCCTGTCTCCTCACTTCCCTTGATCCACTTCATTAACTGACTTATCCACATAGAAATTTAAATAATAATGAATTATAAAACTAACGTTTCCCATTAAAAATAAATAAAAGCATAACTATACTTATTTATTCTGATCATTCGCCCTTGTTCATTTGCTGTGGAAAATGTAAGGGGATAACACTTGCAGGTCCTACTCCATTTTTATTTCCTACAAGTCGTATAGTTTACGAATTTGCCTGATTTTTTCAGTATTATGGGAGTTACTCAGCAAAATTTATTTAGTTCGGTCTATTACAGCCCACAAATCACCGTTAGGATTGATAAAACTCGGCTTGGGTGTGCAGGTAAACTGTTATATTTTTTTATTGCAATTTTAATCTGATATTATTTTTTAACTGGCTAGTTCAATTTCACTAGTTGCCACTTTTGCCACACTCATCTCATACTATCTTTTTTCAAAATCAGTTTGCATGTATTTGTAGAGAAGTCCAATCAGAGCCCAATTTTAGTTGAAATTTTGCTTGCTGACTTTGCGAAGATCAAAGGGAATGTTAATCTTAAGTTTTACTAGGGCTAGCTGAAATTGTTTGAGGTTAAGGCAGGATTAATATTCGGTTCTAGGATGAGTTACAATGCGATTATCAAGGATAGTATTTGGGACGTAGTGATTAATCACGCGGCAGTATACCTATCCATTGCCAAGCTATTAAATTGTCTTAAAATTGTAGGAAGGAAGCAGTTGGTTGATCCAGTTAAGGATCGTGTGTCGGTTTGGAGTATTGAGATTGTTTTTGAAAGATGTCAATTTCCGGGGATGAGGGTGAGTTTGAGATTAGTTCATTTAGTCAAAATATTATTTTTAAATAAAGAAAAGTAATTTGAATTCATGAAGATAGTAATATTTATTGTTTCGAATAACTTACCTTTCAGTTTATAAATATCAATCATATTGTGTAGAAATGAATCTGCTCTCCTTTATGAAAAGGAAAGAAGATAAAGACAAAGGCGAAAAGAATATGGCCAAGATAGTTAGACTCGATACTGAGGCTCATCCCATGCTTAATAAAAGACCTAAAACAGAAAAGAGAGGCCAAATGTAGACGAGTAAGAAAAAAGATAAAACATAAAAAATTGAAAGATTCCCAACCAGCTGCAATTAAGGCGTTACCACTTCATGTAAAAGCAGCAAAGTCACCCTGCAAATTAAATAGCTTTTACTAACATTGTGGACCCTCAAAAATGAGTTGGAGAGATAATACGATTCCCTTTTAACAGGAAAAGCAAGCCCACCTGTCTAAAAGCAAGTAGTTGAACTGTTGGCAACAAATTACTTTCGATTTAGAAAAGCCACGTTTGTGACTGCCCTCAATTAATATTCAAATATACTCCAAGCACTAGAATTACTCATCTCTAAACTGTCAAACAACTAGAAAATCGCTTAAAAAATAATGATTAGGAACGAATAGGATTTTGTCCTTTTTTTTAAGTTTTTCTTTTCCAAACCATACACCCTAATGAATCTTCAGTCGGTGCGCAAAGTCATTAAACTGCTATGGGATCAGTTTATGTTTTCTTCTCTTACTTCGGAGGCAATGGTCGATAATCTAAAGTTATGGATTTTTGGTATTTCTGCGCCCCTTAACCCTAGTATGAATAAACTTCATCAAATTAGCACTGAAAAGAGTGAGTAAATCAGTAAAATAGTCAATCACCGCAGTAACTAATTTGTATACATCGGAGTGAATGAAAGTGACGCTCTCTGTTTGACTCCATTAATGGTAGCAACTATTAGCAAAAACACGAAAGGAATGTAAAAACTGATAAAAAATGGAGCCGATCCGCATTGCTGTCCCCTTATTATTAACATGAAGAAGGTTAGTTCATCCATAGAAAATAGTAAATTTGGAGATAAAGTGCTGTTAAAAAAATCATTTGGAGTAAAGGAGAGAATGCAGCCTGATGTGGTTTAAATGTTGAGAAACGACAACAGAATTGAGTAGATCGCGCAGATATTGTGCTGGCAAAGTTTTTATGATATGAAAAAACTGAGAAAAGACACTCAGTTGAGTGATATTTTATCGGGATTCCCTGATTGCTCATTTCAAATAAACTGGAAATAATATAGGAACATGCTATGCTTCAAGGAATTGCCACAGGATATCATCTCTGTCTATAAACGCAAACATTGCCTTAGGATAGACTTTCATGTTTCTGATTTGGAGAAGCTAGATAAGAAAAAGCAGAACCATTATTCACTGATTTTAAAAGCAGAGCCAGCACAAGAAGTCAAACTTTATATTATTAATCACGGAGAGAAAAAGATAAGAGATTTAATTTAAGACAGAGATCTTTAAAATTTAAAAGAGAAGTACACTACGGTGCTTAAGTATGGCAACATTTATAACCCCTAGATATCTGAAATCAAAGCCATCTACTTTCCAAAAGAAGATCGACTTTCTTTGAACTTGGAGGCATATTATCAAAACGTGAATAAATTTAGTACTTTTAAATTCCGGTCTCTAAAGTAGTATTTTTAGGATGTTATAAACTCAGATTTAATCAATTATCATTAGTTATAAAAACAGGAAATTCAGGCCATTATTGGCCAAACTATTGTTGCACCTCAAAAAGTTAAAAGCAAGACCATAGAGACGTCGTGCTCGGTTGACATTTAATGGTCCTCAGAGATTCTCAATCTCACACATATTTACCTATTGCTAAGACTTATGGTACTGGCTTTTCCTAATTCAATCTTTCTTAATAAGCTACAAATTATTTCAAAGGTATTTGAAGACCCTATTATGAAGAGTTATCAATTCACACAAAAATTGCCCATCCGCGCTAAATTTTCAGGAGAAGGAGACATAAATATCCAAAGCGAAATAAAAAATATAAATTACAGTTTATTGCAATAATCCATCTTTAACTTGGAGGTCAGGGCGAAGGAAATGTTCTATGAATAGATAGACGAGCCTGTTGATTTAAGCCATCTCCAAGACACAGTCTACATGGACTAGATGTACAGCATTAGTGCTTCTCAATTTTTAGGGAAATCGTAAAACCTTTTGTAGTTTGAATAAAGATAGGCCAATCTTAAATTTGAGGAGCTACTTCTGCAGGATCGTCTCTGGAATCAGGATGATGACTAAAAGTGATAAATTCCTTGCTTAATTTTATCTAATAATAAAATAATCTAAGATATTGAATGTCACGTCAATCATTAAAGTAGCTGCTGTCTTGGTACAGTTACTTATTCTTTATAATTTTGCTGAGAGGTTCCATGTTTTTAAAGCGTTAAACTTCTTCAGTTGTCATTTCAGAGAGCTAAATTATGGTAGCCTTGGCATCAAGATTATTGATCTTAGAGTAATAGATGCAGTTTCGCGAAATAACCACCAAATATACAATTTCAGTATTGTTATAATTATCTAGTTTAACATCCATCTTTATCTTTTGAAGCATTTCCGCATTGTTCTTGTATAATAATCTCACCTTTTCGCATTTCCACAGTTCTTTCCAACCTTCGCTGAATTTTTGGATACTCAGCTGCAATTTAGCGATGGAAAAGCAAGATGGGTCATTGTGATGCACCATAAAATTAAAAGAGCTAATCAGATGTTTTTGTTTGAAGAAAAAAGTAGTAATTGATGAAAATAGGCAGGAGTCGACATTCAACGGTAAGGCAATTTCCTTTTTGGCTTCCATCTGATTTTTACTCTTGGCTTTTATTAGGTAATCACGTGCCTTAGATCCTTCATAGCCAATTCCGTGCAATAAGGCTATTTAATTTGCATTACAAACAATAAGGGTATGCAATTTGAGGTTTTCATCAAAGATTAACATTTTCTTAAGGGTTAATGTCAAATGCTTTTCTTTTTGGATGAGGGACGATTCAGGAAGGATAACAGTTTCAGTGGCGAGTATTGCTTTATTGTTGGTCTTAATATAATAACTTGTACGTATTGGGAGTGATTTATCAACGCAAAAATAACAAAATTTTTGGTGTCAAGTGATATTATAGCTTAGTTGGTCAGAGGAATCTAAACTATCTATTAAGCCGTGCGTAGTTAAAGGAATAGAGAAAATCTGTTAAAGGAACTACCAGTATCTATCCATATTTGATGATTATGCCCTTCAATCTTTCTTATATGCACGCTTCCAGGCTAACTCTCAACCATAAAGTTCTCCCCCAAGCTTTTAGAAAAATGTTCAAAATCTTTCTTACAATTCTAATATAGTTCCAATGCGGCAAAGCTTTTTATTTTGGCTTATAGTCGTCCTTTGACGATGGAATAGGCAATTCTATGGAAGAAATAATGATAGTTATTGGCTATTCCTTCCTTACACCTCCTAACTTCCGAATCATTATTTTAACTCTGATCCACGATATTGGCTTTTTGAAAAATGCCGCGGTTACGAATCATGGCCTTCACATTAATGGGAACAACTTTTCCCTAAATAATCTTTTTCTTAATAGACTGCAACCTTCTCGTATCTCGATCAAATTTGAGGAGATAGTAAAAATTGACGAAAAGAGAATAAGGAGTTTTGAAATCCTAACCATACCCACCAATCATTACAATGTATATAACTCTCTCCTTTTCTATCTGTTATTTTTCCTATTCACTGTAGTTTCTTAACTACGATTCTTCATAAAACTAAAAATTCATTCTCGGACGAACATAAGAGTTTACATTTTGTTCTTCACGCAGGCGGCCAAGAAATGCCTATCCACTATAGAGCTATTTTTGCAAATTAAACAGTTTGCGAGGACCAAAATCATGAGGATGAAAATCGGTAAGGTCCAAGGTTGAAATTTCATTTTGAAGCGAGAGATAACTATTTTCTCTATCGTGAAAACCTCCAAAGATGTATATTTTATCTTGAAGTGAAAATGCAGAACATCCCCAGCGAGGCAAAAAATTAACTCCCTCTCCCATCACAACTTCATAGAAAATATATTAGTTTTAATTCTTGGTCGAAACGAATATATCGCGGCTTACTGCTGGTTCATATTACTTTTTGAGCAATTTACTGAGGTAGTAAGTTACAAAATCGAATTATTTGGGCCAATACAGCACTAAATGATGAGTAGTCTCTGTAAAACTCCACCCAGTCCATACTTTGAACATGTTGTTGCCTTTGTGCTGAATCGGTCCATCGCGTGTTTGAAAAACAATGGGTATAATTTGGCATCGCTGCAGCTTACTTTTGGCTAATTTTGGTTTGGCAAGATAATGATGAATATCATCCTCATCAGGGTTAAAGATATTGGAGACAACAATATAAAACTGATTGTTTTGCGCTGAGCATTGATTTTATTGGTAGAGAAGGACAACATCCTTGAATATTTTAACTACTTCGCTCCGTTCCTTGTAATTGAATGATATTTTATAGACATCGTCTAAGTTGTCCATCTTTTATTCGTTTATGATTTCATTAAACTCTGCTTGGGCTGATTGCCTTCGGATTTGGACATAGCTGATCTCATGATACTTGGCATTGGCAAGTGATAGCTCTTCCAGTTCTCTAAATCGATACCACTCGTTAATAGTATCATACTTATCCCTCCATTCATCGATTTCAGCTTCATACGGATTATTCTTAGGTGTTAAACTACCTTCCAGTAAATTTTGGATATACGAGAACAGAGCTGAATGATAGGGACTCAAGCACCTTTATAACTACTTCTTATGTTCGTTGATGTTGCTAACTATCATATTCCTATAGGCTGCTAATGAGTTAAGTTATAGTTGTTTTTTACAGTGATCATACTAATTTTGAAGAATATTGAAGAGATAAATGAGATAATTATAGATTCTACTGTTCTTTATTCTTGATTACAACTCTTCCTCTTCAAAAGGAAGTGCAGTATTATAGTGACCCCCCGAAATCTTCAAGAAGATAGCTAACTTATACATTAATTATGTCTCATGTGCATTATAATGGCCATTATCATAGAGATTGTTAAAGTATTGCTCTAAGCCCACAGTAGTCTCTTCATTGTCAGTTTAAGCAATAATGTGGCTGCCAATATGGTTGAATATTTTGTCATAGGTGGGTACATTTTGAAAGTTATCGTAGTACTAATTCATCTTCTTGGTGATGAGAGTGGTCGTGAAGTTGGGAAACATGATGATTTTGGGACAAATCTTATGCAATTACTGCATCATCTCCAAAAAATGGTCATTCTATATCACAATCCGCCCAGAATAGCTCACAATTATGACAGTTGGCATAAAATTTCGCATTTCAGAATAAAGATGATCTCTCAATAAAAATCTTACCCAATTACTTTCCTAAAACTCAGTATTTAGATCCTCGTCACTGATTTTTTAACAGTTATGATGACTCTCAAAATTTAATGGATAGATATACATGCTACGATTAAAGTCTTCGATGGCCTCTTCGTCTTGATAAGTTTTATACATTTGGTTGATTGTTTCTTGATACTTTTAAGGGTTTTCCTTGAGCTGTTCAATGAGCAGTGTGGAGTTTAGATTCTCATTATCTAAATCAATCAATTCCAATTATTGTTTAGTAAAATTAAACATTATTTTCTTGTAAAACCGTTTGTTGTATCTCTCATTGTCTGCGTTTTTATCAAATCGCGGAAAGGACACATACATAACGTGGTCAGGGAAATTCCTTGCAAATTCAAGATTGAACTATGATTAGTATCCGTCCAAATTGATGAACAGAATTTTAGAAAAGCGTTACTCTTCGACCTTAAAATTGTCTGCTATATGTAATAGCTGGATATTTTACGAACTAAAATTTATAAGCTACCAGTCGAACTATAGTTTTTATTATGCTTCATCCGCATAGCGCTTTCCCCTTTTCCTTTTAGCTTATTTGATTAATAACTATTGGCAAAAATGAGAGTAGATGGATAAAAATATCGGGTGGATGATGTAAGTGAGTTCGCCAATAAAGGGTTGAACTGTCACGAGTGAAGAGTATATTTTACTGTCTTTGGCTTCGAATAGTCTGCGAGATATAAATTTCATAAATTAAATGGTATTGCATCGCTTTTTTTGAAATTGTTCATCTAACTCATCTTAGGATTATTCCATCAAATGTTTACAGACTTTGGCAATGAATTATAAGTGTACCTGCGAATTAGCATCCTATTATTATTACATTGAATCTGTTAGTCTCAGCTTGCTTTCCTCCAAGTTGATAATCATGGACTTTGATACTTTACAAAAGATTGTCAAAAGATGGTCGAGAGCATGCTCAGCTATTAATGCATTGCTTTAATCTTCATTTTATTAAACCTTTTCAGGATATTAATGAAGTTCCATTTTATAGTTTGTTTAATCTTCGTGCTAAATTTTCAGTTTACTGATGAATTTGTTCATTAAAAGATAGAAGGTGGAGAGCCCAGGTTCCAGGGTAGAGCTATTTGGACTCTATACATATATTTTAGGTTTTATTATCTTTGGTTACAGATAAATTTGGTGAGTATGATCGTACTCCCATCCTGCCTTCCAGAAACATTATATTTCTCTCATCATCATTTCGGCATCGAGTGCGCCCTCCCTTTTCCCTCCCTCCATCTTTCGAATTTTTTTTTGCAATCCATCTGCCTCGATAAAGCATTCATTCTCCCTTAGTTTTTAGCAGAATCTTAAGTTTTTCTGGTATTATTTGTTCATACCCAATATAATATTATATCCTGTCTCAATATCAATAAATTTAACATCTAGCTTTGGCTAATAGATGTCGTTGATTATTGAAGGTATTGAAAAATCAATTGATTATACATTTGCTATATGTAAAGCATACCAATATAACATAGCACATAATATTTCTTTTTGATTTAATAATGAAGGCAAATTCATCATTCCTGCACTACGCTGATCCAGCCTCTCCTATATTGATCGCGGTCTGCCCATAGTTCCATCATCTTGAACTGGAATTCATTTTTCTTTAACTGATCAATCGTCAAACAATCTGGTAACAGAGTTTATATCATGTTATAGATGTAGGCCTTTACTTCTGGCTAGCATTTTTCACCCAATTTGGCAGGCATATCAAACACCACATCGCAAGTTCGTTGATGCCGAAGCTCCATCTTGAGATTTGTATTCTTAATATCCTAAATAATACCTTCTTGAACATCAGAAGAGTTCTTTTGCTTTCATTAAAATATTTCGAGGTCTCCTCCGCAAGTAATTCACATGGATCTACATTAGTTAAAGAGGAAATAATATGCTTCAGATCAATTTAGCTTTGATTTGTGTTGACTTCTTCTAGTTTACTCTATTTTTTGGCCACGTTAACTTTATAAGTTGGACAGTAAGCCTTAGCTTTCTGAATATCAAAATTGATGATTTATAAATTCTCAACGTATGTAAAGTCTTTTTTCTCCATGATAGTCAACATTTCTGCCACGTAAGCTTTGGGAGTCCACACAAAGGCTAGCCCTTTAGACATTAATTTGCTGGAGTCTATTTTCAACATTTGAAAATCTTTCAAGGTTTGTCCTTTTTTATCCCAGTCAATGTTAATCAGCAAAGCCTATATATTCTCCTTGATTGCGGCTAAATTTTAATGAGCGATTGCCTTACTGAATTTTACCTTATGTAATTCGTCGACCTATATTTGTTCTGTTTATCCTTGATGATAGTTGACAGTCATAGGCAGAGAATCGAGTTGATATCTCCACTCTAGGAGTGCTTCGACTTTATTGGCGTTAATGTGTTTGCTGCATCATGAAATGGGTACCTCTTTTTGAGGTTTCTCGGTCCTTCAAAGTAATCATCACTATCATCAAAGCGATAACTTTTTCTTTTTCTTTTGGGGTAGCAGTCTTCCTAAAAATAAGAGGCCAATAAAAAAGAAAGAAAGAAAATGAAGGGTTGTCTACCTCATAGTCACCGTCTCCAATGATATCATCGATCTCGATGCGCCCCATAAAATAATCATCATTCCTAAAATAACAACGCCGAATACTTGGGTTCCTTCTTTTCGCGGGTGCTTCTCCTCAACTGAGACTCAGATCTGTCCTTTGGGCCATTGGCGACGATTTGTGCAGATTTCTAGGATATGATAGATGATAAGAAAGAAGAAAAGATAAAGATGGGCTTACCATTGAAGTTGATTGTTTTAATATAATAGAGCCATTTTGAAATGCGCCCTTTTATCTGATTTAAATCACATTCGCAACCACCATCGCAAATGCACGAAGACAGTTCAAAAAGTATACCGAATCATATAAAACCGCGTTCTTAAACGGACCAAACAATCCCCAAAAATAAAGAATAAACTGATTATCCTAATATTGATCACATCATTATTTCAAGTTATATCTATTAGGGCAATCTTTTTTATCAGGATTTTGCTTTATTTTTTAATCACATACAATTATAAGATTATTCTGAAAATTTTATTATCCTGCGCCGAAAATGAGGATTTAAAATTATAAAGAGAACGTCAATAGCCATGCAGAGATGACTAACAATCAATCAATCTTCGCAAATAATTCATAAAACAATGAACAATAAATCAGTGAATTGGTAACAGCCTCCATCTCCCGTAGAGTTAATTTGCCTTGTCGGCTCTATATTGCTTCCCCTTTGTGATGTAATTTTCAATCACAGCAGCGAGGTCGCTCAGTCCCTATTGGACTAATTTAGTGGTTACTTTAGTGGAGTACTCCATGCATGGAGACGAATTAACCTCAATCAGCCAGACTTTAAGATCTTCATCAATCATAAAATCATACCCCAGCATTTCGAAGCTATTTTTACGATAGACCACATTTTATACTACACTCTACAACGATTAAACCACTATTTTACGCATTTGCGGTTTTATCAGGTTGCTAAACTACTGCCCATAGAGAAGTTTGATTTGGGCTGAAAAAGTCTACTCGTCCATCATATTTTATTCGATGCCATCTTGCTCAGCGTTCACTCCTTTCGTTACTGAGTTATTGGTGAGATGAATTTTCCGATTCTTTAGATCTTAAGGTGTGTATATCTCTGAACAGAAGCGAAAGTAGCATTCTTCGTACATCCAGACTTTCAAAGGTTTGAAGTCTGTCCATAAGACCCACTGCCTTATATCAAACTTCTTTTTTTTAATAATGAGGGGTCTTTCTATGTACTTCTGCGCAACCCATGAAATTTAGCATCCAACTACATACTCCAAAATTTAAGTGAGGTCATCAAAGGTTTTAATTCCTCGACCACGCGACATGCTGGCTGGTTTAACAATCCATATGTTGTCCCTGTTCAGAGACCACTGCGGATCACTATTTTGTAATTACTCGTGAATTATTTTGGCTTACTTTAGCAATCCTTCATCGAGAAATGATTCTTCAGATTGTAAGTCACTCCATGTTTGAACTAGCTTCCACTCTTCAAGCGAAATATAGACTCTTTTTCCTGATTTAATGAGTTCAACTCTTTTTTCAATGGGCAGAAGTTCTCGAGATAATAGCTATAAAATTAACTTCATTAACTTAACTTGATTCTTATGAATAGTGCCATTTGTCTCCACGAATCGAGCAAGGATACCCCTAACATGTGAGTATTTAAAGTCCTCATAAAAATCTTCGAGTTCTGCCACATCATTCAAATCGTAGCACCTTGGAAAGAAGATGGAGTGATCTCGTCCCACCGATGCCAAATTTCTAATATTCCTCGCCAATCCAAATTTGGCAGTAATTGACTTGTTTTCCTGGAAGTGATTAATGTACTGACAGTCGAGCATATTCACATAATCAATATCTTTCTTCTTGCACACGAATTTGCAGTCGTAGATCAAAGAGTTGGCCTATTAATTAATTTTCCATCCGTATTCATTGGCTAAAGCCTGTTTAAGGTCTTCGTAGCCGATGGCAGCAAATATCTTGCTGTTAATACTGTTTTTGCGTTTGTAGTTGAGGATTGTCTGTTCGCTAAAGGAGTTATCCTTTTAGTATTCCTTTTTAACTGGGCCTTAATCGTCATCATCATTGTCATCAAGATCATCGTAAACTTGCATGTAATCCTTATTTTTGAGTTGGATATTGACCTTTGCGAAATTGACTGAGTCACTCTTGATTTACATTGCAGGTACTTGAGAAGGGGAGTTCTTTCGAATCTCATCTTCTCACGATGGCGGTATTTACTGTTCAGTGAGCCGTATTTATACAACAACTCGATTAGCTCTTATAGAGTTTTCTTAATTTCGGGCATACTTTCGCCTTTCCCTTCTTTTTTTAGTTGCAGAAGTTTCTCGTAGATGGGGGATTTCAACTGACGATAGAGGGAGGCAATGTGATAGCTTGTTTAGCAGATTTATACCGATAAAAGACTTCTATTTTACGTATCTTGGATTCGTAGGTCTCAGTTGATCCCTTTTTCTGGCTGGAAAGGAATGGTTTTTTGATGATTTATTGCATCTTTTAATAAATAAAGTTTAAATTTTGATGAATACTAACACATTTAATAAAATAGTCATGGTTAGGGCGACTAAAAGAAATGTCTGTATTGCTCTGCTTCAATAGCCATATCCTCATAACTCCTTATTGATTCATCTTTCCGCTATAATCCATTGACAGCTTCAGTCGTTACTTTTGGCATGAGATGGAGGTGAACATGGCTCACTGTTTGCCCGGCATCTTTCCCATTTTGCAGAAATATTTAATATTAAGTCTTATAGATTAGCTTCAATTTTTGTGATATTTTCTGGGCAGTTGCAAATAAGTCAATGCATTCCTGCTCTTAAAGCTGCTGAAGTTTAGCGACTGGTCGTTTGGAACACACCAGCACATGGCCTGTAACAAAGGGACGATGATTAATCATTGCATATGAGTTTTTGGTCTGCAGAAAGATTTGTTTGGATGGGATGATAGTAACTCCAAAAAGTATTTATTCTGCAATTTTTTTGTTCATGCTGAGTTAAATTCAATAATTAAGATATAAATCATTTGGGGTTGGGGTTGGGGTTGGGGTTG
>Ga0302191_10001691_pt1 | contig 14068 bp, 8 predicted proteins | sample II_Bog_E3_1_FD_198775 | JGI IMG/M metagenome (GOLD analysis project Ga0302191, IMG submission 198775) | Peat permafrost microbial communities from Stordalen Mire near Abisko, Sweden - II_Bog_E3_1 | ecosystem: Environmental > Terrestrial > Soil > Wetlands > Peat | place: Sweden: Abisko, Stordalen...
GGTTGGCGATAGAAAATCTTCCATTATAATACTAAACTTTATTCTTTCTCATTTAAGCTTTTCCAAAGTTTGAAACTTTGGAAAAGTTTTTATACGAAGTAAATAACATGAAATCCAATAAACTTTATCCCTGGTTGGTAGTCGGAATGCTCTGGTTTGTCGCCCTGCTCAATTATCTTGACAGACAAATGCTTTCAACAATGAAACCATCGATGATGATCGACATTGCAGAATTGGTATCAGCTACCAATTTTGGTCGTTTAATGGCGGTGTTTCTTTGGATTTACGCCTTAATGAGCCCTGTTTCCGGCATTATTGCCGACCGGTTAAACAGGAAATGGATGATCGTGGGGAGTTTGTTTGTATGGTCGGGTGTCACCTTGTTAATGGGATATGCCAAAACTTTTGATCAGCTCTATGTGCTTCGTGCCATCATGGGAGTGAGCGAAGCATTTTATATTCCGGCGGGGCTTTCATTGATTGCCGACTATCATCAGGGGAAAACACGGTCATTGGCCATTGGCATTCATACTACGGGCATTTATCTCGGACAGGCGTTGGGTGGTTTCGGAGCTACCGTAGCCGATAAATTCTCATGGCAATTAACTTTTCACTCTTTCGGTTTGCTGGGTTTAGGGTATAGTCTGATACTGATACTCTTTTTAAGAGAGAAAAAGAGCTATATACAGGATTATTCAAAGAAAATATCAATTGCAAGTGAGTTTTCTCTTGCATTTAAAGGCTTAGGTGTTTTATTGGGAAATATCTCATTCTGGGTAATTTTGTTTTATTTCTCAGCACCAAGTTTACCGGGTTGGGCAACAAAAAACTGGCTTCCAACACTTTTTTCCGATACCTTACATCTCCATATGGCGCAGGCAGGACCAATGGCAACAATCACCATGGCTATGGCGTCTTTTGCAGGAGTATTGATTGGCGGGGTTTTATCGGACAAATGGGTGCAGAAAAATCTGAAAGGAAGGATATATACAGGTGTAGTTGGATTGAGTCTGACCATTCCGGCTTTGGTATTATTGGGTTACGGACATAGTTTTCCAACAGTACTGGGAGGAGCATTGTGTTTCGGTCTCGGCTTTGGCATGTTTGATGTAAACAATATGCCTATTCTTTGCCAGTTTGTATCATCACGTTACCGTGCCACCGGATATGGAATAATGAATTTTGTGGGAATTGCTTCGGGAGCATTTATTACAAATTATTTAGGCAAATCTATTGATGCCGGAAACATGGGTAAGGATTTTGCCATGCTGGGTATTGTAGTATTAATAGCCATTGTATTGCAATTAACCATGTTGCGACCGGAGTATATCAATAAAACCGAATAAGATAAATAGTAAAAACATAGAATTGTTATGACAAATAATACTGACGACTTCTACCACAACATTACTGATAAAGTGATTGAATTAAGTACGAATGTCGCTGTTTATATAGTGAATGAAAGTCTGAACTTCTCGTTGGACAGTGTAGAAACAAAAAGTAAGAATGATTTTGTATCCTATGTCGATCAGGAAGCTGAGAGGCTTTTGGTAAAAGGACTTTCTGCATTCATTCCCGAAGCAGGTTTTGTCACCGAAGAAGGTACTGCCCACCAATCCGGAGAAGATTATTTGTGGATTATTGACCCGCTGGACGGAACAACGAATTTTATTCATGCTTCAACTCCTTACGCTATCAGCATTGCTCTTACTTACAAGAAAGAGCCTGTTGTCGGTGTCATTTATGAAATCACCCGCAAAGAGATTTTTTATGCCTGGAGAGGAAGTAAAGCCTATTTAAACGGAAAGGAGATTCATGTATCTGGAACTGATAAACTTTCTGAATCAATTATCGTTACCGGACGCCCACATCATTATATGGATCACTATCCCAAGCTATTGAGTTCGGTAGATTATTTTCTCAAAAACACACATGGCTTACGATTGAGTGGTTCTGCTGCCTCCGACCTGGCTTATATAGCCTGCGGACGGTACGATGGACGGTATGAATTCAACCTCAAACCCTGGGATATTGCTGCCGGAGTATTGATTATTCAGCAAGCCGGCGGACAAGTAAGCGATTTCAAAGGAGAAAACAACTATTTTCAAAACGGATTTGTTTTAGCTTCGAATAATGGTGTTTTTGAAGAATTTAAGACAGTGATCGGAGGGTTGTTTGATTACAAATGATTGATTTAATTTTTCCAAAAGAATAAAATTGATTTTCGCAATGTGTTTTAAGTTGAAACAATCTTCTAAATTTGACGGTTTTAATTTACATTCAATTCCCTGGAAATAAAAAATGAAGTAACAAAATTAAGTTTTTGAAGTTCCGGGAGTTTTTGAGGATAATCATTTATTTAACACGCTTATTTTTAGATTTCTCAATTTTTTATTCTACATTTGTCAGTTCAATTCTTAGACAATATCTTCCTGTTGATGAGTGATTTCCACATTAAATTTCAGAAAATACCGGCAAAATTCACTTCCCCTGTTTTTCAATTTCACTTAAAACCCCATTGATTTTAAATTCATCCTTCCAGGGTATGCTCTGCCTTGTTTGAGTCTTGCTTCAAACTCCGGGAACGCTTTAAATTCTTACTATAGTTATAGGTACTCCTTATCAGGGATGTATCATATCAATTAATAATATGATACATCCCTGATAGAGAGTTGAAACAACTATGATAGAGACTTAATACATCCCCGGAGGTTGAAGCAAGACTGAGAAAGGGTGGAAACAAGTTAAAAGAAATAAAATGGAAGAAAATAATTGAAGAATTGATGGTTCATAACATACATCCCGGGTTATTAATGTATGTTTCGCTTTAGGGAAGGAACGTTTGAAGGGTTCGAAACCGTTTCCGACTCTTTGAACTTCATTTTATACAAAGTTTTTAAGAGATTGATTGCAAAGATAAAACATTTTCAACAAATTCTCAAAAACAGGTAAGAAAAATTCAACTAAAACCGGAGGATGTACAGAGAAATTTTAAGTGTATAAACGAATAAAACTTCATATAATATCATCAACTTATTCTTATATAGTTGATTACTACATTTCCATTTTGACAATTCCAACCCGTTGGAAACAATGGATTCATTTCTTTGAAGGGTTAGGAGCTTTTGCGGAAAATCAAAATATATATTCTCAACGCATTTTCACAATCGGGATATTTAAAAGTGACCCGGGTTCTTCAACATGATTAAAAGACCTGTTGATTCTAACTTTGGTACTCATCCATATGGTACAAATTTAAAGTTTTCACGTCTACTTAAAATATTGTCACCATTATTCATAATACGTTCAAAAATAATGAGCCGTTCAAAATTTCTTCTATACTTCACACTTTCATTCTTCTTTTATTTATTTTCGGCATCTGTTACTGCACAAAAAGCTGCACCTGTTACCATACGTTATTATCTCTCGGGTCACGGTGCTGATGACATGGTGCAATGGGATTTCTTTTGCACTGCCGGAATGAATTCAGGCAAATGGACAAAAATAGGAGTACCTTCGTGTTGGGAACTTCAGGGTTTTGGTCAATATCAATACGGACTTAAATTTTATGGTAAAGCTACTCCCGAAGGTATTGCCAACGAAACCGGCATGTATAAATATGAATTTGAAGTTCCTTCTGACTGGCAAAGGAAACAGATAAACATTGTTTTTGAAGCTTCGATGACTGATACTCAGGTAAAAATCAATGGTCAAAAAGCAGGGTCAATGCATCAGGGTGCGTTTTATCGTTTTTCATACAACATAACCGATAGAGTAAAGTACGGAAAGAAAAATTTACTGGAAGTGACGGTAAACAAAGAAAGTGCCGATCCCAATGTAAACCTGGCTGAACGACGGGCTGATTACTGGAATTTTGGAGGCATTTTCCGCCCTGTCTTTCTTGAAATCATGCCTGTAATCAATATTCAACAGTTTTCGATTGACGCGAAAGCTGATGGAACTTTCAATGCAAATTGCCAATTGAATAAAGCTGTTGAAAAAGCAAGGATAAAAACCGTTATCCATGATGCAAACGGAGTAAAAGTAGCTGAATCAATTTCTCAGGTAAAAGACGGCAGCGACTGGGCAACCGTTGAATTATCGGTCAAAAATCCACTTCTCTGGACTGCCGAAACACCGAACCTTTATACTGCTCAGGTTTCATTACTCGACGATAAAGGGACTGTTTTACATCAGGTTTCCGATAAGTTTGGATTTCGTACTATCGAGGTTCGTCTGAGTGATGGATTGTATATCAACGGTGTGAAGGTGAATATTCGTGGTGTGAACCGCCATAGTTTCAGACCGGAAAGCGGACGCACACTTTCCAAAGCAAAAAACATTGAAGACGTACTTTTGATTAAAAGTATGAATATGAATTCAGTACGTCTGTCTCACTATCCTGCCGATCCTGAATTTTTGGATGCCTGTGATTCACTCGGACTTTATGTAATAAATGAATTGGGAGGTTGGCACGGACATTATGATACTCCGGTAGGAGTAAAATTGGTGAAAGAAATGGTAGAACGTGATGTTAACCACCCTTGTATTACCTGGTGGAGTAATGGAAATGAAGGTGGTTGGAATGATGAACTGAACGGTGAATTCTGGAAATACGACGTGCAGAAACGTCCTGTAATTCATCCTCAGGGAAATTTCGGCGGATTCGAAACCATGCATTACCGTTCGTATGGTGAAACGGAAGATTATTTACGTAAGCCGGAGATTTTTATGCCAACTGAATTTTTACATGGGTTGTACGATGGAGGACTAGGTGCCGGATTGTACGATTATTGGGAAATGATGCGTAAACATCCGCGCTGTGTAGGTGGTTTTTTGTGGGCATTGATTGACGAAGGTGTAAAACGTGTGGATATGAACGGATTTATAGATAATCAGGGGAATTATGCCTGCGATGGCATTGTGGGACCCCACCACGAAAAGGAAGGAAGTTATTATACAATCAAACAGGTTTGGTGTCCGGTACAGGTTATGGATAAGAGCATTGATGCAAATTTCAATGGCATATTTACCATTGAAAACCGGTATGATTTTCTGAACACAAGCACTTGCCGGTTTGTGTGGCAACAAGTGAAATTCCCTGCTGCCACTGATGAATCCGGGAAAGTAAAAATATTGAAACAGGGAGAAGTAAAAGGGCCAGATATAGCAGCTCATTCAACCGGAGAACTGTATCTGAATACAACAATTGATCCACAGGCTGAAGCATTGTATCTTACTGCCATTGATTATCGCGGCGAAGAACTCTGGCGTTGGTCGTTCAGAATTCCGGTTCAAAAACCGGTTCAAAGTCAACCCATCAAGGGTACTGCTCCTACTCAGGAATTAACCTCAGAATCACTGATTATTACTGCCGGAAAAGATAAATTTACTTTTAGCAAAAAAGATGGTGAACTGAAAGGAGTTTCTGTTTCGGGACGTGAAATAAGCTTTGCCAACGGTCCACATTTCTTTGCGGCCCGCCGTGCCGACCGATCATTGGATCAGTTCTATAACCATGACGATCCGGATGCAAAGGCAAAAGACCGGACGTACACTGAATTTAGCGATAAGGCAGTTTTTAATGGCTTTGATGTAAAAACATCAGGCAATAACTTAGTTGTAACTTCCAATTATAAACTTGGAAATATGGACAAAGCCCAATGGACAATTGCTCCTGATGGAACAATGACACTGGATTACAGCTATAATTTCAGTGCGGTAGTGGACATGATGGGAATAAAATTCGATTATCCCGAAGACAAAATGCAGCATAAACGTTGGTTGGGAGATGGCCCATATCGTGTTTGGCAAAACCGCCTGCAAGGAACGGTTTATGATGTTTGGGAAAATGATTACAACGATCCTATTCCGGGTGAATCGTTTACTTATCCTGAATTTAAAGGTTATTTTGCACACGTAAGCTGGATGAATCTGAAAACTTCGGAAGGTGAAATAAGCATTACAAATGAAACTCCAGATTCGTATGTTGGTGTGTACGAACCACGTGATGGCAAAGATAATTTGTTGTATACCTTGCCAAAAAGCGGAATTTCAATTTTAAATGTAATTCCACCTGTTAGAAATAAAGTAAATGCAACTGATTTAATCGGTCCTTCATCTCAACCAAAATGGGTGGATGGGATTTACAAAGGCCGTATTGTTTTGAAATTTAAATAACTTTGTAGGCAATATCAGGTGCAACACCCTGAAAAGGCCATTCAAATACGCCAAACCCTACAGAGGTTAAAGACTCAGTCAGCGTTTGAAAACAGGATAACATGAAAAAAATTAAGCTCATATTTTTATTTATTTCAATAGTAGTAATTGTCGAAGCCCAGACTTCCCTTTATGACCAATTCAACCATCCGCCTGTAGAAGCCAAACCATGGACTTTCTGGTACTGGATGCATGGTGCAGTCTCAAAGCCCGGTATCAAAGCCGATTTAGAAGCCATGAAGCAGATCGGGTTGGGTGGGGCATATTTGATGACTATCCGGGGTGTGGAAGGAACTGACTATCCGAATTCTGTTTCGCAACTCTCGCCCGAATGGTGGGAAATGGTGCGTTACAGTATGCAGGAAGCCGACAGTCTCGGTCTGAAATTGGGCATGCATGTATCCGATGGTTTTGCTCTGGCCGGAGGACCGTGGATTACACCTGAAGAATCAATGCAAAAAGTGGTATTTACCGATACGATTATTGACGGAGGAAGAATTAAAGACCTGACAATCAAAACTCCTGAATCGTATCAGGGTTATTACGATGATATTGCAGTCTATGCTCTTCCGGTTTTGTCCGGCTATGGTCAAGGAAAGGCATTAACGGTAAGCTCTAACAATCCCGATGATTCTAATCCTTTTTCCGTTACGGATAAAGATTTTAAAGCGTCAAAACCCTGTTATATTGACTATCATTATGCTCAACCTTTTACGTTGCGAAGCATAGAAATCACACCTACGGGGAATAACTTCGAGTCCCAAAGGCTTGCGGTTTCTGCCAGTGATGATGGGGTAAATTTCCGGTTAGTCGAACAACTTATTCCTGCCCGTCAGGGTTGGCAAAATACAGGATTCAACAGCACATTCAGCATTCCAGCCATAACAGCGCGTTATTTCCGGCTCTCATGGACTCCTGTTGGAACTGAGCCGGGAAGCGAAGATTTGGATGCTGCCAAATGGAAACCAACGTTGAAAATCAAAGAAATCAGATTGAGTTCAGAACCACGGATCAATCAGTGGGAAGGCAAAGCCGGTTTGGTGTGGCGTATTGCCCACAAAACTACAACTGCGGAAATTCCGGATGCAGAATGTACACCGTTGAATAAAATTCTTAACCTGACTTCATATTTAAAAAACGGGCAATTGACCTGCAAGCTTCCCAATGGAAACTGGCGGATTTTGCGCATGGGACATACTTCCACGGGAGCAACGAATGCGACCGGTGGTGCTGCAAAAGGACTGGAATGTGATAAATTTTCGGATAAAGCCGTCCAAAAACAATTCGATAACTGGTTTGGTGCGGCTTTTGCCAAAACCGACCCTGCCCTGGCACATCGGGTTCTGAAATTTATGCACATCGACAGTTGGGAATGTGGCAGCCAAAACTGGAGTAAAAACTTTGCTGCGGAATTTCATGCCCGGCGGGGTTACGATTTAATGCCATACCTCCCCTTATTGGCCGGTTATCCGATTGAAAGCACAGAAGTCTCTGAAAAAGTTTTGCGTGATGTCCGGACTACTATTTCCGAATTAGTTGTTTATGTGTTTTTTAACGTAATGCAGAAAAATGCCAAAGTTTATGGTTGCGAAACATCGAACGAATGTGTGGCTCCTACCTTTGTAAGCGACGGTATGTTGCACTTCAAAATGCCCGACCGCCCCATGGGTGAATTCTGGTTGCGTAGCCCTACTCACGATAAACCCAATGATATGCTGGATGCCATCAGCGGAGCGCATATTTATGGCAAAAATATTATCCAGTGCGAAAGTTTTACGGAATTGAGGGTTAACTGGGATGAAGATCCGGCCATGCTGAAACCACTTCTCGACCGTAATTTTGTGTTGGGAATTAACAAAGTTTTCTTTCATGTTTTTGTCCACAATCCGTTTATGGACAAGGCACCAGGTATTACACTAGATGGAATTGGGCACTATTTTCAGCGGGACCAAACCTGGTGGAAACCTGGCAAAGCCTGGGTTGATTATGTAACCCGCTGCCAGGCTATGTTGCAATATGGCCATCCTGTTGCCGATATTGCAGTTTTTACGGGTGAAGAAATTCCACGCCGGGCAATTTTGCCTGACAGGCTCGTACCTTCGCTTCCCGGAATTTTCGGGGCGGAACGAGTGGAAAGTGAACGCATAAGGCTTAAAAACGAAGGTCAGCCTCAATGCGAAATGCCTGCCGGTGTTCATCATTCAGCCAATATGGCCGAACCACAAAAATGGATTAATCCGTTGCGTGGTTATGCATATGACTCTTTCAACAAGGATGCTTTATTAAGGTTGGCTGAAACTAAAAACGGACGATTGGTGTTGCCCGGTGGGGCTTCCTACAAGGTGCTGATATTGCCTTTGTCACGCCCAATGAATCCAGATAATGTGGCACTTTCAGCCGAAGTACTGGCAAAAATTGATGAATTAAAAAAAAATGGGGTGATTATTCCAAAAATCCCATTTACTGCCGATGATTTTTCGGCTAATGGGCTTGAAAGGGATGTGATTGTTCCGGAACAAATAGCGTGGACACACCGCAGAGGCGATGAGGGCGATATTTATTTCATTTCAAATCAGGAAAATAATTCGAGAAATTTTGACGCTTCGTTTCGTATTGCCGGAAAAACACCCGAAGTTTGGAATCCGGTAAATACAGAAATTACTTCGCCTGAAAATTGGAAAACGACTTCAGGAAGAACTTCTGTAAAACTGACATTAGCACCTTACGAATCTGTTTTTGTTGTATTTATAAATAAAACTAACAAAACAAATTTTGTTGTTCATCCAACAAACTCCAGTAAAAAACTTTTGGAAATCAAAGGAAAATGGGATGTTTCTTTCATGAAAAATTCTCAATCGGAGCAATCAAATCAGCTTTTTGACTGGAGTAAGAGCGAAAATCCGCTGATTAAATTCTATTCAGGCACTGCTATTTACCGGGTTGAATTTAACTGGAATGTCAGGTTACAATCGAATAAAATCTACATGAACTTAGGTAAAGTCTGCAACCTGGCAACCGTTCAAATAAATGGAATCAATTGTGGTACAGCATGGACAGCGCCTTACGAAGTTGATATTACTAAAGCTTTGAAAGAAGGGACAAATGCACTCGAAATAGAAGTGACCAACACCTGGGCCAATGCCTTAAATGGTTCCGATAAAGGAACTCCGCCTTTTCCCGGAATATGGACAAACGGCAAATACCGTATGAGTGATGATAGTCTGCTGCAAGCGGGATTGATTGGGCCGGTGACGATTGTGCAGAAGTAAAAAAATAATACTTTTACAGTTTATAACTATTTTGAAAAATGATAGATGAAAAAGTAAAAGATGAGCTAATAAATTCATTGCTAAAACATTCCGACCATTTTCTTTTGGAAATGAATAGTTTCTATCCATTTGGTCATACAGTAAATACTAATTTTGAAATTCAACCTGTTCAGGCATGGCTAGGGAATGATTTTCCTGATTCACAAGATTTGATAGATTTTCTTGAGATGTCATTCAAAAAGCAATTTGAAAAGCATGAAATAATTCTGTCAGCAATTTGTATTGATATATTTCTCAAAACAGTAAAAAATGGATTAGAAACGAAACAAGATGCAATCGAAATACGTCTTTGCTCTGTAAATAATAACGAGATAATTCATTACAAATATAACAAAAATGGAGATAATAAGATAGAATTTATCAAAACAGAATAACATCACAATTTATATGACACGATTAAAACTTACTATTTTTTTACTTTTTTCAGCATTGATTTTCATCCATGCCGAAATCAAACTTCCTGCAATCTTCTCAGATAATATGTTGATGCAACAGAATACTCATGTGAATATCTGGGGAAAAGCTGATGCAAATAAAACAGTTACCATACTAACTTCCTGGTCAAAAACTCCGGTTAAAACTGTAGCCGATAATAGAGGCAACTGGAAAACTTCTTTCAAAACACCAATTGCAGATGGAAAAAAATACAGGCTTACAATCAGTGATGGTAAAGTGTTGACATTGAACAATGTGATTTTTGGCGAACTTTGGCTGTGTTCAGGACAAAGCAATATGGAAATGCCAATGAAAGGGTTCAAAAATCAGCAAGTAGAAGGTTCGAATATGGATATTCTGAAAAGTGCCAATTCTGATATACGTTTATTCACAGTAAAACGTAATTCTACCATTGAAGCTCAAAATGATGTAACCGGAAAATGGGAAGAAGCCACACCGGAATCTGTTCGCGATTTTAGCGCCACGGGCTATTATTTCGGTCGGTTAATGCAACAAATGCTTCACGTACCTGTTGGATTGATTTTAAGTTCGTGGGGCGGTTCGTGTATCGAAGCCTGGATGACCGAAGATATACTTCGTGCTTTTCCTTTTGTGAAAATTCCGAAAACAGAAGCCGATATAAAAGAAAAAAACCGTACACCTACTACACTTTATCAGGCAATGATTCACCCAATTGTTGGATTGACTATCAAAGGAATAATCTGGTATCAGGGCGAGTCGAATTATGATCATGCCGACAGTTATGCAGCTATGTTTAAAACTATGGTGGAAAGTTGGCGAACCAACTGGGCTCAGAAGGACAGTATTCCGTTTTATTACTGCCAGATTGCACCATTCGATTATGCCATCATTACCGAAAAAGGAAAGGAAGTAATCAATTCGGCATATCTTCGCGAAGCTCAAATGAAAGCTGAATCGATGATACCTCAATCGGGGATGGCGGTATTATTGGATGCCGGACTGGAAAAAGGAATTCATCCGCGAAAAAAACAAATTGCCGGTGAACGTCTTGCTTTACTTGCTTTGACAAAGACTTACGGATTTAAAAGTGTAGCTTCCGAAAGTCCTGTTTATAGCGGAATAGAAATTAAGGGCGACACCGTAATTGTTAGTTTTGAACGTGCTCCAATGTGGATTTCGGCCAACAATTTTGAATCTAAACTTTTCAAAGTAGCCGGAGAAGATAAAATTTTCCATTCGGCAAAAGCATGGATAGAACGAAGTAAAATGTATGTGAAAAGCGATGAAGTAAAAAAACCGGTTGCAGTACGTTATGCATTTGAAAATTATGTGGAAGGTGATTTGTACGGATCGGATGGCATGCCGGTTTCGTCGTTCAGGAGTGATAACTGGTAAGATTTTAAACCACATAGACCTCATAGAAAAGTATTATGAACTAAGTGTCTTGTGGAAGAATAAACAATGACAAAACTCAATTTCATATTCATTTTCCTGTTGGTTTCGTTTCTGGTGAAGGGAACAGAATCCGATTATGTCTGGACTTCGCCATCACATAATTCTTCTGAATCTATGCCTTGTGGTGGTGGTGATATTGGCATGAATGTGTGGGTGGAAAATGGTGATTTGATATTTTATGTCAGTCGCAGCGGGGCTTTCGATGAAAATAATACGATGCTCAAACAAGGGCGTTTCAGGGTTAAGCTATCACCAAATCCTTTTCTGAATGTTATAGGTTTTCGTCAGGAACTAAAACTGAAGGACGGTTATGTGCAAATCTCAGCCAATGGAACAACCATCAAACTTTGGGCAGATGTTTTTAAGCCTGTTATTCACCTTGAAATTGAAAGCAAAAAGAAAATTTCTTCGGTAGTTAGCGTTGAAAACTGGCGGTATCAAGACCGATTGATTCGTAAAAACGAAGGTCAGCAAAATTCTTATAAATGGTCAATACCCAAAGGACTGACGATGACCAAAGATTCTGTTTTTGTTGATAAGAATTCGATAATTTTCTTCCACCGGAATCCGGAAAAAACAATTTTTGATGTCACCGTTGCAGAACAGGGAATGGACTCAGTAAAATCCCAACTTTATAATCCACTTTCAAATCTGACTTCTGGTGGAAAAATGTGGGGAGATAACATTATTTTTTCAGGAATTAAAACCGGAGAATATGCCTGTACTGATTTTAAAACATGGATTTTTAAAAGCAGAAAGCCATTTGTAAAACAGGAAATAGATATTGCCCTACAAATTTCTCAGGACAAGAATATTGATGTTTGGAAGTCGCATTTAGAAAAAAACATTGAAAAGATAAACACCAAAATCGACAGGAAACTGTCTGTTGAATGGTGGAATGCGTTCTGGAACCGCAGTTTTATTCATATTGATGGCGAAGCTGCCTGTTTATCGCAGAACTATACTTTGTTTCGTTATATGCTGGGTTGCAACGTGCACAGCAGTTGGCCAACACGTTTTAACGGAGGATTATTCACATTCGATCCGGTTTTTGTGGATTCTACCTTAGCTTTTACTCCCGATTACCGGAAATGGGGCGGTGGCACTTTTACCGCTCAAAATCAAAGGCTGGTTTATTGGCCAATGCTGAAATCAGGAGATTTCGATTTGATGATTCCTGAATTTGATTTTTACAACCGGTTGCTGAAAAATGCAGAGTTGCGTTCGCAGGTTTATTGGGGACATGATGGTGCCTGTTTTGCCGAACAGCTCGAAAACTTCGGGTTGCCAAATCCAAGTGAATATGGATGGAAACGTCCCGGTTATTTTGATAAAGGGGTTGAATACAATGCCTGGCTTGAATACGAATGGGACACAGTGCTGGAATTTTGCCAAATGATACTGGACACAAAAGACTATAACAACGCTGACATCAGTAGGTATAAACCTTTAATTGAAAGTTGTGTGAAGTTTTTCGACGAACATTACCGGTATCTTGCTTCCCACCGTGGAAGAAAATCGTTGGATGGCGAGGGACATCTGATTCTTTTCCCATCTTCTGCGTGCGAAACGTATAAAATGGCAAATAATCCGGCTTCGACAATTGCCGGGTTGAAAACCGTTCTGAAATCGTTGGGAAATGATTCTTTACTGAAAAAAATTCCGCCAATTCCATTGAGAACAATTGATGGGAAAACAATGATTTCGCCTGCAAAAACATGGGAACGGGTAAATAATACTGAGTCACCTCAACTATATCCTGTGTTTCCGTGGCGTATTTATGGAGTAGGAAAAGATAGCCTGCAAATTGCCAGAAATACGTATCTTTACGATCCGGATGTGCAGAAGTTCCTTAGCCATGTAGGTTGGAAACAGGATAATATTTTTGCGGCTTGTCTGGGTTTGACCGGGGAAGCCAAACGATTAAACTCCTTGAAACTGGCTGACGGACCTTATCGTTTTCCTGCATTCCGGGGACCGGGTTTCGACTGGAGTCCGGATTTCAATTGGGGAGGAAGCGGAATGATTGGTTTGCAGGAAATGTTGCTACAAACAACTGATGCCGGAAAAATACTTCTTTTCCCGGCCTGGCCCCGGGAATGGAACGTACATTTTAAACTTCATGCGCCAAAAAATACAACTGTGGAAGCAGAGATGAAAGATGGAAAAGTGAATATTCTAACTGTATTGCCAGAAAACAGGAGAAAAGATATTATTATAATGCTTAAATAAAACGAAAATATGATTCTTTGAATTTAACTCCGGATGTTTGGATGTTGTGTGAATCGGGAGAAAAACAGAAAAGAACCAGGAGAATATCTAAATATTTCCTACTACGTAAAATGGGTCTCTAATCACCTTCTGAAGATCCCGGGAGACGAAGAAAGATCATCTGCTAAAGTTCTGAAGGTCTCTCAATAAGTAAAAAAGGTATCCGGGGATATAGATTGATATCTGATGAGAAAAACGAAGTCAATCATTATATTCCAATGTCGTTTAGTTAAGGTTTTGGACTGAATTTATACTTTGTAAAACTTAGTAATAATAAGAAGAAGAAGAAGAAAGATAAAAATATATAACCACAAAAGTTACAAAAGAACACAAAAACAAAAAACACTTATCCACAAAATTGAAGAACACAATAGATT
>Ga0302191_10001706_pt1 | contig 14026 bp, 17 predicted proteins | sample II_Bog_E3_1_FD_198775 | JGI IMG/M metagenome (GOLD analysis project Ga0302191, IMG submission 198775) | Peat permafrost microbial communities from Stordalen Mire near Abisko, Sweden - II_Bog_E3_1 | ecosystem: Environmental > Terrestrial > Soil > Wetlands > Peat | place: Sweden: Abisko...
CTTGTATCTTGATTCTTGTATCTTGATTCTTTCTTATGCCCAATCTCCTTTTCGTCTGCAGTAAAAACCAATGGCGTAGTCCAACTGCCGAATTGCTTTTCAAAAATCATCCTGTTCATGAAGCCCGCTCTGCCGGGACAAGCGATAAGGCGCGTATAAAAGTTAACCAGAAATTGATTGATTGGGCAAATATTATTTTTGTAATGGAACGCAAACACCTTCACAGGCTTAAACAACAATTTCCATCAGCTATTGCAGGCAAGCAAATTATAGTTTTAGATATTGAGGATAATTACCCCTTTGGTGATGCCGGGTTGATCAGAATATTAAAAGATTCGCTCGTGGGGTATTTGTAAAACAGAGACGCCCCGAAGTGTCGGGGCGTCTCTACAACCTAATTCTGATATGCCCTTAAACATTTAACCTACCTTCGTATGAATCGGTAGATGTTAATTCACCGCCTTGTGGCACCGCGCGGTGAGGGGGCGTTGTAAAAGGTGATTTCTTTGTAATGAACCCTAATAAGAACAAAACTAGCCCCATTAAAAATTGTGGCCAAAATTCCGCGTGAGAATTAGCAAATTGTGCATGGGCATAACCGTATAACCATGGCGATACCATTAATAAAAAGCCCATAAAAACATCCAGCACCAGGTGCATCTGCATTGGGAATTGCTTTACAAAACCGGTTTCATTATCCGCGAAAACGGCCATGATCAATTGTAACCATCCCAAATAGATTGGCATCAATAATGCGGCGCTTGAAACATCCGTAAAATTAAATAGCCATGGAGAAGCAATTAAAGTAAGGGCGAGGATGTAATTTAGAAATCCGTAAAACTTTGTTGAAATGAAAGGTTTCATTTTGTACTGATTAAGGGTATTTGATATTTTTTATTTGATAAATATGTCTTTCCGAGCATTCGTTTCCAAAGGTATAAATTTTGAATTTATCTCTAAGCCATTTCTTTACAAAATATGATAAAACTTTAGGCCTTTATTTTTGTTTCTTTAACAATAAGACAAATAATTCTAAATTTTAACTTATTAAAGCTACCTTTATTAACTGTAGCTATTTTTTTATAATAAATAAATATAACTGCCGTTTTTGTTTTAATCTTCCAGATCTAACAGTCCGCCGAATTTAAACGAATTTACAATACTTCGAAAAACTTTTAACTTGCATATCAGTTTAAAAACCCCGGCTTTAATACAATAAAAAAACTTTTAAAAATAATACCATGAGCAAAGACAGACAAAATGTAAAAGAGAAAAAGAAACCGGCGAGTCCCGGTGGAAAAAAAGCGCCATCTGATTATCAATCCGGAAAAGGTGATGCGGTAAAACCTATAATTGAAGCAGGCAAAAAGAAAAAATAGTGATAAATAAATCAATAGAATCGCAGGCAAGGGAGTATGTGTATGACCTTAAAAATTGCGCGAGCGAATACGGCCAAAAAACAATGGAAGGCTGGGTGTTTAGTTTAGTTACCGATGCGGAGAAAACAAAGATTGAAAAAGACTACTACCCCACTATATCCGCTCATCCGGCCCGGGAAGCCTTATCTGAAATGCTAAAACTGGTTAAAGCAAAACTAATGCTGCCATTAAGCAATGGCGACCACGACTTCGATATTAATTCGGTTACGCATAAAAACGTAAACTACCTCATTGCTTTTAATACCAAGTTGCACAGGTAGTTTGAATTGGAGATCGGAGGTAGGAGATAAGAGATTAGAGATCGGAAGTCAGAAACCTGTTCATTTTCGGCATCTTACCTCTGATCTCTAATCTCCGACCTCTGACTAAGCCAATTCTTTCTTTTTAACGATTTTTGAGGCAATTAAAGAAAATAAGCCAAGTATCAGGCCAGACAGTATACCTATAATGGGCCCGGTTACAAGCATTGCTATGCGCGGATGGGTTGAAAGTGGTGGTGGCATGCTCGTAGCCATTTCAATATGGTTTGCGGTGTACGTTTTAGCAAAGGCAACATGAACGGCGATAATCCATACACAGTTAAACAAGCTTACAAAAAAGCCATGTAAAAAGTATTTACCCGTAGCAACCTTAGCAATAACATAGGCGCAAAAAACAAATATCGCCAGCCAAAACCAGGGCTCGATTGCTGGCGCGATCAGCGAGATGGTGGCAAAAGCCATTATCAATCCAAAGACTGATAATTGAATAATAATTTTCCAGTTCATTTGATTAGGTTTTTCATATAAATGTAAAAAATAATCTTAATAAACAAAAAATATAAAAAATAATCGGCTTTGCGCTTCAAAATTATTATTGAATTTTGTGTTTCCGATTTATTTTGAAGGCTTTTAATTAAGGAATTAAGGAACAATAGCCTTTTTATTGAACGGGTTTCACCAAAGGAGGTTTAATAATTAAACCAGCGGATTTTGTGGTAATAATAACTACCCCGTTAGCCCCCTTCGGGCCGTATAAGGCGATTGCAGATTTTTCTTTCAAAACCTTTATGCTTTTTATATTAGCTGGATTTAGGCTGTCGAAACTTGTTGCCTCAACCCCGTCAATCAGATACAACGGAGGCTTTGACATTTCTTGCAAATGAAACTCGCCGGGCTTTTTTGTTGTGTCCAGGATAATATTGGTGTCATTTTTTACTTCGTTATCCTGTTTGGAATTCTTTGGACGAACATCATTTAATGTGAATGATATAGGTACTGAATACTCTACCCTCACTGTGTGCCCATTTTGAATGCCAGGCTTCCATTTAGGGGATAGGTTTATTACCCGCAACGCTTCCTTGTCAATGTCGCCCGCTACGCCCCTTACCACCTTAATATTTGTTAATGATCCGTCTTGTTCAACTATAAAGCTAATTATTACCCTGCCCTGTACCCCAAGCCGGCGACTTTCGGAAGGGTACCTGATGTTTTCTGACAGAAATTTAAAGAAAGCCTGTATCCCACCCGGGAATTCGGGTACTTGTTCAACCGACGTAAAAATCGGTCGGTCTTTTTTTGGTACGGTATCTTTTTCAGCTATTATAACGGGTCTTTTTGTTCCCGGCGCTTTTTTAAATAGTTCGTTTACCATTTTTGCCGATGGCGAGATTTTTTCCTCATTATCATCGTCATTAGCTATCAAATAGGCTTTAAACATGGCCGGCGTCAAAAAAACATTTTCGGCTTTTTTATTAATAATATGAATTGTTCTGCTGTTATTAACTGTTGCAGAGGATAAAATAAGCATTAAAATGAACAACGGCACCGAAAAGCAATACTTGATAAGGGCAACACTGCGTGAGCTGGTTTTATTTAGCATCAGGATACGCCGCTTTAATAAACTGTTGTTAAAAAAAGGATTTACCAGCTGATGCACCGGCGCGCTAAAAGTGTGGTTTAACAACAATAAGGCATAATCAGCTTTATTGGCAGCCAGTTTTAAAGCTTGCCTGTCGGCAATAAATTCATGTATATGTTTAATGGCGACACGGTAAAAGTAAACAACGGGGTTAAACCAGTTAATGATCGTAACAATTTCCATTATCAATACATCGGCAGAGTGCCATTGGCTGGCATGTACTTGCTCATGAGCGGCAATTGCATCGTGTCGTATATAGTCATCGCCGAATTTTATCTTTTTAAAAAATGAAAATGTCGTTTTTGATGCGGCGTTTGCCATTATTCTTTTTAGCAAAAATAATTGGCGTATTAATTTTAGCGCGAGGAAACAAATTCCTGACGCGTAAATAACAAGCATTATCTGGCCAATAGTAATATATGAATACTGAACAGGTTTAAAATGATAAATCATTACCGGACTGCTGTAGATGGTATTTTGTACTCTTTGTGTAATGAATAAATTTTTCACCCAACCGGATTGTATAACAGGTATAAAAAATGACAGGAGCGCGGCAGCTATCATGTAAACCCTGTTAAGCTGAAAAAAAGTTTCCTTTCGTAACAGCAAAACATAAAAGCCATAAAACAATACCAGGTAAATGTTTACCAGTAATAAATAGTGCCACCAGGTCATAATTATTTCTCTTTAAGTTTTTCAATAAGTTTCAATATCTCGTCGGCTTCCTTTAAGTCTATTTTCTCTTTTTTTACAAAATACGAGAATACCCGCTTTACAGAATTATCAAAGTATCCGCTCATCAATTTATCGGTGGCAAAATTTTGGTATTGTTCTTTACTGATTACCGGATAGTACTCGTGGCTTTTTCCGTGGGCCGTATGTGAAACAAAACCTTTTGTTTCCAATATCCTGATAATGGTCGATACCGTATTGTAAGCAGGTTTTGGCAGGGGCAATAAATCGATCACATCTTTAACATAACCCTTTTCTAACTGCCATAATACCTGCATAATTTGTTCTTCTGCACGGGTTAATTCTTTAATTTCCATAATAACTCAATAAATACTTAATCAAATTTAACTTGTAAAGGCTTGATTAACTGCAATATAAGCTAAAAATATAACGCAAGTCAATTAGTCTTTTCGAAGGTTCTCTTATTGGGAAATCTAAGGTAAGAAATATAAATGGGATTAACAACTAAATTTTTAGTTTTATGTGCCGGGTTCCTTTCTAAATACTTTTTTTGTTAATTAATGTAAGCTGCCGAAGTAATTTTTAATTAAAGATTGCTCTATTCCGAAGAAAAAATTTGAATTTAAAGAGTGGAAAAAATTCTCTTGTTCGAAGAAAATTTTCTATATTTGTATACAAATCAAAAAAACAATGGCCGCTAAAAAATATATTGTTGCTTCAAAACCCCAAATTAAAGATGAACCAAAGGAAGCGGCATCAAAAAGTACGGATAAAAAGCATCGCAGTTATGTTATAGATGAAGCTGAAACCTATGGCCGCGTTTCTGAGCTGGAAGTAATTTACGGTTATCAACCATTTTACGCTGATGACATCAGTTTGTTGAACAATTCAAAAAAAGGGCTTAATGCTAAAGCTGCTTTAGATTTTCTTTCAATTTCAGGTTTTACACAAGATGAATTCCAGGAAACTTTTAAAACTACAGTTAAAACCATACAAAACCATGTTACCAAAGATATAATCCTTGATTCAGCCTTAAGCGAGAAACTTCTTAAATCATTTGCCTTATATGACAAGGGGATTGAAATATTTGGCGCCGCAAAAAGCTTTCACCGGTGGCTTAGTACACCTGCCTATGGCCTTGGAAATCAATTACCTTTTGATTTAATGGATACCATAACCGGTATACAGCTTATCGAAGAAGAGCTTATCCGTATCGAATTCGGCGATCTGGCCTGATTATGTTAGTTTTCAGAATTGTACTGGCAAAATATTCCGCTGAATTGTTCGCCTCGGGACGTGCAGCGCGCTGGAACCCGAATGAAGTTAAAATGATCTATACCGCTTCTTCGCGATCATTGGCCTGCCTTGAAAATGTTGTCCATCGCGACAAGTTAGGTTTAACAAAAGCTTTTAATCTGATGACGATTGAATGCCCCGATGGTATCAAAATAAAAACCATTTCCTTAGCTGACTTACCGACCAATTGGGCAGATTATGATCAGATGCCGCAAACGCAAAAGACCGGGGCGAATTGGGTGAGGGAAAATGCATCGGCCATACTTCAGGTTCCGTCTACTATTGTTGAGGATGAAGTCAATTACCTGTTAAACCCTGAACATCCGGATTTTAAATTAATAAGGATAATCAAAACACAAACTTTTGTATTTGACGGCAGAATAAAACTATGATGAAGTTCGCGATTTACAGGCTTTTATAATTTTGGTGTATATTTGACTAATGAGTTCATACCCGTTAGACAGGACCGCCTTTAAAGCGCAGACGGCAGAAGAAGCCTCAAATCATGCAGCCTATTATAAAACTTTAACGTGGCAGGAACGGCTTCGCATTGCCAACTATTTGAATAGTATTGCCTATAATTATCCGGAAAATGAACCGCCCAGAATGGATAAGACGGCCTTTAAAATACGGAAACGTAAATAAAGATGGGGAATATTTTTAATGAAGATTTCAGGGACTTTATCAATTGTTTCAATACTTATAAAGTAAAATATATTCTTGTAGGGGGATATTCCGTTATTCTTCATGGCTATTCAAGGACTACAGGGGATATGGATTTGTGGGTTGAAAGAACAAAGGAAAACTACGAAAACATTAAAATCGCATTTTTACATTTCGGGATGCCTGTTTTTGACATGACAGAGGAGGTTTTTTTGAATAACGTCGACCTGAATGTTTTTACATTTGGAAGGCCCCCGTCTTCAATTGATATTATGGTGGCCGTTAAGGGGTTAAATTTTGAAGAATGTTACAAAAATGCTGTATATTTTGAAGAAGACGGGCTAATGGTACGGACGATATACATCAACGACCTGATAAGCGCTAAAAAAGCTTCGGGCCGTGCAAAAGATATAAATGATTTAGAAAATCTGATTTCCTGAAACAAATAAGAATTGAAAACAAAACTAATTAATCAGCAATTTATACCCTCTCCCATGAACATTTATAATCTCGACTGAAGGATCATCTCTTAAATACTTTCGGATTTTGCTTAAAAAAACGTCCATACTGCGGCCATTAAAATAATTATCATCGTGCCAGATATTTAGCAAAGCCTCTTCCCTGGTAAGCACCTCGTTTTTGCGCAAACAAAGTAACCTGAGCAGTTCGGCTTCTTTGGTTGATAACTTTTGTTGTTCGCCGCCAATGGTGATGAATTGCGAGGTGTAGTCAAAAAGATAGCGGCCGATATTAAACTTGGTTTGCTTTTCTTCTTCCTGCTTTTCCGAATTGCCAGCCCGTTTTAGTAAGGCGTTTATGCGTAGTAACAATTCTTCAATCCGGAAGGGTTTAGTAATGTAATCGTCCCCTCCCAAATTAAAGGCCTGGGTTTTATCTTCTATCATACCCTTTGCAGTGGCAAAAATAATCGGCACATGGTTATTAATTTTCCTTATTTCCTTACCCAATGTAAAGCCGTCCTTTTTTGGCATCATTACGTCGAGTATGAGCAAATCATAACTTTGTTTGGTAAACGCCCTTAAACCTTCTTCGCCGTCCTTACATAAAACAACATCAAACTTGCCTTTTAGCTGCAGGTAATCCTGTAACAGTAATCCCAGGTTCGGATCATCTTCAACCAATAGTATTTTTTTCATTTGTTTTTTTTATGCCAGCTGAAATTTCAATTCAAATTCTGATCCTTTTTCTTTTTCTGATTTTACGGTGATCATCCCGTTAAGTCTTTTTACTACGGTATTAACGTAGCTTAACCCCAATCCAAAACCTTTAACATCGTGGAGGTTCCCTGTTGGGATACGGTAAAACTGTTCAAATATTTTTGTCTGCTGGTCACGGCTCATGCCGACACCTTTATCGGAAACCCGCACAACTAAATGGCCGTTTTTATTCAGTGTACTTATAGTGATGTCGGGTGGGCCAATGCTATATTTAATGGCGTTATCAACTAAGTTGTAAATCACATTCGAAAAATGCAATTCGTCAGCGTTGATTACTGCGCTTTCGGCATCAAGCTGCAGTGTAGTAGTAGCGTTGTATTTTTGAAGTTTAAGCGCCATACTGTCAATCACAATGGCGATTGTTTCATTGATATCAAGCGGTTTTTTTTCCAGCTTAAAATCCTCCTTTTCAATACGGGCTATATTAAGCACTCTTTCAATGTGGCTCCCCAAACGTGCGTTTTCTTCAAATATAATATTTGCCAGTCTGGCAACCCTGCTTTTGTCCTGCGCAATTTCATTGTCCTTTAAAGCTTCACTGGCTATCATAATAGTTGACACCGGTGTTTTAAATTCGTGTGTCATATTATTGATGAAGTCAGTTTTCATTTCAGCTATTTTTTTTTGCTTTAAAATCGAAAAAATTGTATACCCGAAACAAAGTATCAGTACCATTAATAAACCTCCGGTAACAGACAAGTTCGCTGTCATCCCGTTTAAGATATGTGAGTTCTTTTGGGGGAACGAAAGTTTGATCAGCCCGGGGTCGTTGATTACGTCCTTGCTGAATATTTGTGTTTGATAGGTGGTTGCTGCATTAAAAGAAGGCCTTTCGCCAGAAACATCATTTGCTTTCGAAAAAATCACTGAATCATTATTTGCGGTGGTAACCTCATAATTAATGGGCAAATTAATGCCATTATTGTGCAACTCAAACCGCAATAAGGTATCTATCCAAAATGGATCGAGCCGCGCTTTAAGTGGCTCGCCGAATTTACCATACTCTTCCGCCAGGTTTTCAATTACTGTGGACTTTGTCTTTGGCGAGTTTTGCAACGAATCGGTTTCGAGCATCCTTTGAATTTCTTTCAGTTGGCGCGCTTTCTGTTTCCTGACCTGCTCATGCTGCCATTCCGGGTCAACGTATATGTTTGAAATTACCTGTTTTCCAAATTGCGGATCGCTGTAGGTATACCGTATCGTGTCAAATTTGTGCAGCTTTTGATGTTTTTTTGAGACGGGGTTTCTTACAAGTACAGGTGTTACACTTCCGTGTACGATACCAAACTCATCGGTAAACTCTTCATAACGCAACTGGAGATCGATGGAACCTCCCTGCAGAAAATGTGACATTTCGTCGTCCATTTTCTTATGCAAAATCATCCGCTGTAAACTGTCACGCAATAAGGCAATCTTTCTTTCGCGGCTTGTTAGTTTTTTAGTTATTTTCAAACCAGGGCTTGATTCAGGATTGTTTTCGGCTAAACGATTATTTAAAGTTATTCTATTCGCAGCTGTGCTCCAGTTGGGTTGGTAGGGGTTACCGCCCCGCGCTTTTATATTTAAGAAATTAAGGGCATCGTGCCTGCTTACTTTTTCTACAACGTTATTTAATGCCTCATTAACAGAGCGGTTAAAAAGTTCGGATTGCATTTGATAAGATTGCCTTAAAAAATATAATTGCATAGCAACTACGCCTAAAAGCGCAACGCTCATCAACCCTATTATTAATGCTATACTCCTTTTTTTCATTGTAAAAACAAAAATATTTTAAATACAACGACATATGCGGCCTTTTAACATAATTTAACAAATTATATATTTATTTTAATGCCTTGAAATATAGTTGTTTGCTAAATTTGTTCTTATTAATTAACCTGTATTAAAAATCCCAGGAACGAAAGGTAAAACATAAAGCGTTCTGGTTTGTAACCTGTGGAATAAATAAATCAAATTATTCTGCAAAGTATTTAAGTTTGAACAAATTAAATAAATTAATACTCCCATGAAAAATCTATTATTAAAACCGGGCCTTGAAACTGTTTTTGCGCTTAGCTTAATTGTTATACTCGGCCTGCCACCGGTATTGATGGCCCAAAACGAAAAAGACCTTGAGATAAAAATCGTAAACGGAGATACCACTGTTAACGGCACGAATATTAAAGAGCTTTCGCCTAAAGATCGTAAGTATGCATTAAGGGACATCAGGAATTTGAGCGGTCAACCGGCTCCTAAAATAATTAAGGACTTCCCAACCGACAGTGTAAAACATACATATTTTTTTAAACGAAGGGACAGTCTTGGCGGCATCACACAACTGGAATTCCGCAGGGGAAATGATGTGCCAAATAGGGTGATCACCCGGGACAGGTTTTTTGATAGTGGCCCTAACCGGTTAAACAGGAAAAATTCACAAAGCTTTGATTACGTAAATACTGATGGTGAAGGTATAAGCACCCACCTGAGGTTTTACATATCTGAAGTTTCAAACGAGGATTTAAAAAAGATGCCCCATGTTGAAGGTGGAAAATTTGAACTAGAAAATCTGAATATTGTACCTGAATTTACTTCCGGACAAATTTTATTAATGTTTAATTTACCTGCAAAGACAGTTGCCAATGTTAAACTTATCAACAGCGACCGTCAAATAATCTGGGATGAAAAAGCAGAAGGCGGGCATTTTAGTAAAACCTTTGGCCTGGGCCTTAATGGAATTTATTTTCTGCAAATAAGACAAGGAAATTTTGTTTCAGTAAAAAGGATAGTTAAGGAAGAATAGCTGTTAGCTATTAGCCTTTAAATTAAGCTAAAAAAAAGGGCCTCTTAGCAGTGAATGCTAAAAGGCTCTTTTTTATTAAACCTGCCAACCGATTGCGCTATGCAAGCCAATACTAAAAAAAGCTAACGGCTATCAGCTATTAGCTAAAATGGCAGGTCATCTTCATCAGGGCTTGAACTAAGATCCGCAGGCGGTGCATATTCGGGCGTAGTTTTAGCCCCGGCGCCAGCCAAAGTGTTTATCTTCCATAACTGCATAGAGTTAAAATAAGTTTTTTTACCTGTTTTATCTGTCCAGGGCCGTCCTCTTAAATTAAAGAATACCTCAACATCATCGCCCACTTTCACATTATCCAATAAGTTGCAACGATCCTGTATCGCCTCAAACTTTAAATATTCAGGATATTGCGGATTTTCAATATATTCAAGTATCAATTCTCTTTTTTTTAGAGACTCAGTAACCTGGTAGGCTGCTGTAACTTCGTGTACTTTACCCTTTATTTCCATAGATCAAAATATTAAAAATGTAAAGTTAATAGATAAGAAATTAAATAGGGCGTATTTAATTCATAAATTCGCAAAATATCATGCAAGTTTTCCACACTGAAAATAAAATTGTCATCACCTGTAATAAAAGGCTTTCGGCATATCTTCAAAGCGAGGTTGAATTATTGGGGTTTAAACCCGTCAGGGTTTTTCAAACCGGCGTTGAACTATTGGGCACCGTTACTGATTGTATCGCTTTAAACCTGAATTTACGCTGCGCAAGCCAGGTGTTATACCTAATAAAAAGTTTTAAAGCAGAAGACCCACAACAGCTATATAATAATGTTGTAGAAATTGAGTGGGAAAAACTGATTGATTTTACCGGCTATTTTTCGGTATCGTCAACAGTTAACAACGAACATATCAGAACCCCTCTTTTCGCTAACGTAAAAGTTAAAGACGCCATTGCCGACCGGATAAAATCTATAAAAGGCATAAGGCCAAACTCGGGCGCCGAAGTAAATAAGACATTGGTTCATTTATACTGGCAGGACAGCGATGCTGATATATTTTTAGATACGTCAGGTGAAACGCTGGCAAAACACAGCTATCGCAAAATCCCGGGTAAAGCGCCTATGCTGGAGGCATTGGCTGCTTCAACAATTATGGCGACCCGCTGGGACAAAAAAAGTACTTTTATAAATCCGATGTGCGGTTCGGGGACCCTGGCTATAGAAGCGGCTTTGCTTGCGACGGACAAGTCCCCGGGCCTGTTTAGAATGAATTATGGTTTTATGCATATAATGGGTTATGACGAAACGGTTTTTTTTCAGGAAAGAAGAAAGTTAAAGGACAAAGCAAGGAAAGAAATTGGCTTCAAAATTATCGCCACGGATATTTCAGCTGATGCCGTTGATATTTCGCAAAAAAATGCAAAAACAGCAGGCGTAGACCACCTGATAGATTTTAGCGTTTGTGATTTTGCCGATACCCCTGTGCCAGCCGAACCCGGCATTATTATGTTTAATCCTGAATATGGCGAACGGTTAGGTGTACATACCAAGCTGGAGGCAACATATAAACGCATTGGCGATTTTTTGAAAAAGGAATGCCTCGGTTACCGGGGTTATGTTTTTACCGGCAATCCGGACCTGGCTAAAAAAATAGGTTTACATGCCGCCCGAAAAATTGAGTTTTATAACGGCAAGCTGGATTGCCGTTTATTGGAATATGAACTTTACGAAGGTACAAAACGTGAAACCAAAGATTAGTTTTTGCGGACAGATTTTGGTTCTGGTATTTCTGAGAAGTTTATTATGTTTGAAAACTCAACTTTTCTTTTTTGTCTCCGATTCACCAATTTATACATGTAAATGAAAAAAACATTATTATTATCAATAGCTGTACTGTTTTTAGCGGGTTATTGTGTGGCCCAGCAGCAACTATCATTCCCTTTCCAGGGTGGTAAGGAAGTAATGACTAAATTTTTTAAGGACAACGTGGTGGTTTCGCCGGAAATAATACAAAAAAGGGCGGTTGGAATTGTTATTTTTAAATTCACAGCGGATATAAAAGGTAAAATAACAAAGATGGTGATTTATTATGCGGATGATGCTGTTTTTGCTGAGCCAGTCGCTGATGCGATAAAAAAGTCAAATCATAAATGGGTGATCCCTGATTATGAGAAATCCCATGATTATATCATACCGTTCTCATTCAGTTTCAATACGCCCGTTGCGGATACCGTTGAGATGGAAAAACCTTTCTACGATGGTTACCGGAGCCGTAAACCCATAACAACAAACAATCAGGTCCCACTGGATTTGGCTACTTTATTGCCCCCGGTAATAGTAAAATATGATATAACCCGGTAATCCGTAGAGACGCGATGCATCGCGTCTCTACGGATTACGAATGCATGTTTGAAAAATGGTGCTTATGGAAAAAGGGCCGCTTCAAAATTATCGTAAAATAATCCATATTGATATGGATGCTTTTTATGCATCGGTTGAACAGCGTGATAATCCCGAATACCGTGGCAAACCATTGGTTGTAGGCGGGCCCCCTGAAGGACGCGGAGGCGTGGTGGCCACCGCCAGTTACGAAGCGCGCAAATTTGGTATTCGGTCGGCCATGCCTTCAAAACAAGCTTTACAGCTATGCCCGGCCGCACTGTTTGTACGGCCCAGGTTTGCGGCATATAAGGAAGTTTCGCAAAAAATTCGGGAAATATTTAGCCGGTATACCGATCTTATTGAACCGCTTTCGCTGGATGAAGCCTTTCTTGATGTAACGAACGATAAATTAAATATTGGTTCGGCGATTGAAATAGCGAAACAAATAAAACAAGCCATAAAAGAGGAATTACAGCTCACTGCATCAGCCGGGGTATCCATAAATAAATTTATAGCAAAAACCGCATCAGACATTAACAAGCCCGACGGCCTGACTTTCATAGGCCCATCTTCAATTGAAGCTTTTATGGAAAAGCTCCCTGTTGAAAAGTTTTTTGGGGTTGGCAAGGTTACCGCCCAAAAAATGAAAAACATGGGTTTGCATAACGGAGCTGATCTAAAAAAACTGAGTGAAGAAGCGTTAATAAAACATTTTGGCAAACCCGGCGGATTTTATTATAAAATTGTAAGAGGGATTGATGACCGGGAAGTTCAGCCAGACCGGGAAACAAAATCGTTGGCTGCCGAAGACACCTTCCCCTACGACCTCACCACCATTGAAGAAATGGAAACCGAACTGGATAAAATTGCAAAAATTGTTTACAACCGTTTGCAAAATTACCAGTTAAAAGGGCGCACCATTACACTCAAAATAAAATACAGTGATTTTAAACAGATTACCCGGAACCAATCCTTTCCAGTTGGGGTAAATGATTTTGAAACAATCAGCGCTACGGCGAAACGATTATTAGCCGCTACCGGACCTGAAGATAAAAAGATCAGGTTGCTGGGTATTTCGCTTTCAAATTTTGGGGAGGTTGTGGTGAAGCCGAAGGAGGAGAAACCTTCAGACCAATTGACATTATTCGATTTTTGACGTAGAGACGCAATGCTTTGCGTCTCCGACTTTGCATCCCAGCCCCTGAATATTTGAGAAATTTATTTTAAATGATATCGTTGGTTCCCAGACGCGAAGTATTGTGCCCCTACATTTGTGCCAATTCTTACCTTTACCCCCATGATTGATGTTATATTAAAGAAAGGCAAAGAAAAAGCGGTTTTACACCGGCACCCCTGGGTGTTTTCGGGGGCCATTGAACGGGTGAAAGGAAAACCTGAAAATGGCGAAATTGTGCGCCTTACCGATATAAAAGGCGATTTTATGGCCTACGGCTTTTATAACGATCAATCGCGGGTTTCGTTGCGTTTGCTTGAATGGGATGAACAGGATGAAGTGGACGAACAATGGTTCAGGATAAAAGTGGCGGAAGCAGTGGCAAGCCGCAATAACCTTTTGGTCAACGGGACTACCGATACCTGCAGGCTCATTTTCAGCGAATCTGATTACCTGCCGGGTTTG
>Ga0302191_10001715_pt1 | contig 13990 bp, 12 predicted proteins | sample II_Bog_E3_1_FD_198775 | JGI IMG/M metagenome (GOLD analysis project Ga0302191, IMG submission 198775) | Peat permafrost microbial communities from Stordalen Mire near Abisko, Sweden - II_Bog_E3_1 | ecosystem: Environmental > Terrestrial > Soil > Wetlands > Peat | place: Sweden: Abisko...
ATCAATTAGTAACAGCTTATGAAAAAAATTCTACTATCTATAGTTTTCCTGCTAACTATTATTACCGTTCAGGCGCAGGAGCATCCCGAAATACTTTACAAAAAAACGACGGCCATGATCCCTATGCGCGATGGGGTAAAACTTTTTACGGTAATCCTTTACCCGGCAAATACGGATAATAAACAGTTTCCTATACTGATAACACGAACTCCCTATGGCGCAGATATAGCATTAAAAGAGGATACTGCCATAAGTTTAAAAAAGACAGGGCTCGCCGTGATGGCAGCTGACGGCTATATTTTTATATACCAGGATATAAGAGGTAAATTTAAAAGCGAAGGCACCATGCAAATCCACATGCCGCTGATTCACCGCACCGAAAAAGGGGCAATTGACGAAAGTACAGACACCTACGACAGTGTCGACTGGCTGATAAAGAACGTTAAAAACAATAATGGCAAAGCGGGCATCTATGGTGTATCCTACCCGGGATGGCTGGCGCTTGTCGGGGCTGTAGACCCTCACCCGGCATTAAAGGCTGCCTCGGAGCAGGCTTGTATGAGCGATTTGTTTTTAGGCGATGATTTCCACCACAACGGGGCGTTCCGGCTAAGTTACGGCATGGAATATAGTTATGGTGTGGAGCATGACCATTCATCAAACAGCAGTTTTCCATTTCCGCAATACGATTTATATAGCTGGTACATTAAACTGGGTTCCCTAAGCAACGTAAACGCTAAATATTTCCACGGCACAATACCCACATGGAACACTTTTGTTGAACATCCGAATTACGATGCTTACTGGCAGAAAAACTCACCGCTTAATTATGTACCAGAAGCGCAGATACCCATGCTCCATGTGGGCGGCTATTATGACCAGGAAGATATGAACGGCCCGCAGCTGATGTATGCCAAGATGGAAAAAACCGATAAAAACGGCTATAATCATATTGTGCTTGGTCCCTGGAACCATGGCCAATGGGCATCACGAAAGGCAGACAGTTTAGGTGCAATAAGCTTTGGCAGCAACACTGCGGATTGGTTTAAGATATTGCAAAAAAAATGGTTTGACTACTATCTAAAAGGTGAAGGCGACGGCAAGTTTGAAGAAGCTTACGCCTTTCAAACCGGTAACAATAAATGGAAAACCTATAATACATGGCCTCCAAAAGAAGCGGCTATAAAAAAGCTTTATGCCGGGCCTAAGGGCACATGCTCGTTTTCCGCGCCTGCGCCGGGTACAGTTCAATACGTAAGCGACCCCTCAACCCCAGTGCCCTACCGCACTTTGCCCATTGAGGCCACTTATGGCCCCGGAAGCCGCTGGTATACCTGGCATGTGGAGGACCAGCGTTTTGTAAGCACACGGCCTGACGTAGCTACTTTTACGGCAGACTCTTTAACGGACGACTTAACAGTTACAGGGCAAATTACCGCACATCTGGTAGCCAGCACAACCGGAACAGATGCCGACTGGGTTGTAAAGCTGATAGATGTTTACCCCAATTTTGATAAAAACAGCCTTAAAATGAGCGGTTTTGAGTTGCCAGTTGCGATGGAAGTTTTTAGGGGAAGGTTCAGAAAAAGCTTCTCCAAACCTGAACCGCTGATCCCAGGCAAACCGGAAGAGTTCACCATTAACCTGCATCAGATTAACCATACTTTCAAAAAAGGGCACCGGTTAATGATACAGGTACAAAGCACATGGTTCCCCATAATTGACCGTAACCCGCAAAAATATGTTCGGAATATTTTTGAAGCAAAAAACAGTGATTATATAAAAGCCGAGCAAAGTATTTATTTGGGAGGCACTAACGGGACGTATATTGAAATACCTGTTATGAATAATTAATAATGAGAGTCAAGAACCAAGAGTCAGGAGCCCGGAATCCGGAAAGGAATGACTCTTGATCCTTGGTCCCTGTTTCTTATTTTAGATTGTGATCAATGTCACATTTGTCAATGACCTTCGTCAGCTTTGTTTAAACTTTTAACTATGAATTTTACACCATCTGAATTTAATGTAATCAAATGAAGAAAATTCTGATTTCGGGATTAATTGCGGGATGTATTTTATTTGTGGTAAGCTACGGGGGGCTATATCTTGCTGTCAGGTTTTTTCCGTCGCTGTTTATTGAATATAATAATCCTCTTTTTAATTCTAATGGCAGCAGGGATATTCTTTTTTACCTGCACGCGTTTATCATAAGTTTTGCACTGTCATGGTTTTGGGACAGGTTTAAACCGTTATTTCAGGGTAAATTTATATTGCGGGGCTTAGAATTTGGCCTGGTTTATTCAGTTGTTGCCTTGTTGCCGGTGATGTGGATTTCTTTTAGCGCCCTTGATATTACTGTGACAACGGTAGCGAGCTGGTTTTTATATGGGTTAATGCAGGCCATTGTTGCTGGAATAGTGTTCGCAAGGATAAATCCATGAGCCTAATATCCTAAAAAGTTAAACTTATTTTCCCTTTTTCGTAAGCGTCAATGTTTTTATTAAAAATCAAATTTTAGCGGTTCGACAGCTTCGTTGCCTTTTAAGCTTTTAGGTACACATCTGTTATTTCCGGGCTTGACCCGACTGGCTTCCCAGCATCACCGCTACAATTAGTCGCGCGCAAAAATTACCCGATCGGGTAATTGACAAACCGTGGTTTTGCGGTAGCTTTAAATGCATTATTTACACCCGATTTATTGAATATTTTGATCAAACGTTAATATCCATTGTCATGAAAAAAAATCAGCTTGCCCTAACTGCTTTATCCCTTTTAATTTCTGCCTTCGCGCTTAATTTTTCTAAACCAGACCAACCGACTGTCGGTTATGTACAAATAGAAGGTCAAAAATCGGGACGGCTTAAGGGAAACCCAGGCTCGCCTGAATGGGACATTAACATAATCAGTTTTAATTATACCGAAGAAGACAAAGCGCATCATATTACTGCATCAGTTAAATTCAGTAAACCGGTTGATGAGACGTCACAGGGGATACAAAACTGTTTCAATCAAAATCAAAATCTGTCGGACGTTAAATTTACACTTTTCAACATGCAGGGCAAAAAAAAGGTAGTATACGAAACAATTGAGTTGAAGAACGCCACCATCAAACAAATAGATCAGAACGGTGCTAATGAAACCATCAGTTTACAATTTCAAACAATCCAAACGAACTATAATTAAACCACCTGCATTTTTTGAATAACCGGCGTTTTGTTTCGACGACAGGATTTAATGTCGTTTAAAACATCATCGCCGAAAGCAAACAGCGATAAGAAGATCATCATATAAGCAAAACACCACATCCCCATAAAAAGCCCTATACCAAAATGCAGTGAAATAATCAAAAATAGCCAGCCCACCCTGACGTTTTTCCACCACATAAAAAAGGCATAGCCGAATTCGATGATTAAAACGCTGTACCCCAATACGATGGAAATAAAAGGGAATTGCGCTATCCATGAAAAATCATAGTGTTTAAAAATGGGCATCATCAGCACCCTCCATATCGCTTCACCGTTAAACCATTGGCTGCCGCAGAATTTTTCAATACTTGCGGACAAGTAAACAATACAAAGCTGAAACTGGACTATCCGGATCAATATCCCGGTTAAAACAGAACTTGTTTTAAATTTGCTGATGCCGATGAAGCAATCAATTGAGTACGTAATATTCAACGGGAAAAACATGGCATAAAACAAAGCTATCTGGGTGAACGAATCAACGCCGTACATAGAGGTATAGCCAGTGTTTAAAAATGCCAGGTGCAGAATAAAACAAATTATAGTGCTGAGGCGGGTCAGGAAGCCCAAAAGCAAAAATATACTGAATAAAAAGAACAGTTGCATTAACAATTCTGTCGCCCTGTCGACCGAAATGTGCAAATGTTTGTTTAAAAACAGGGCGAAATCACCGATATGCGGCAAAAAAGAAAAGCTGACCAGCTTAGAGATGGCCCATTGCGTGAGCCCGTACTGGCCGAATAAAGTTAAAAATACATCCCTGACGACAAAAAATTTACCGATACAAATTAGGCTTAAGCCCACCCTGAAAAATAACAGGGGATAGGTTGGTTTTTCAGTTTCCACAAAACCAAAAAAACGCTCCACCAATGTTTTTATTTTACTTAGCATTTAAAGTAGACTGATAATAAAGTTTTTCAGTAACCCGCGCCCCCTTTTTATAGGCAGCCATTGCAGGGATTTGGTCGCTGAAAATGGAAACGACCACTTTATTTACAGCAGTATCCCGGTTCATGCAGTAAACGCCCCATGAGCGTGCGTACAGATCCATTATATCCGGTTTTTCCCGTGCGAAACCCCATAACAGGCCTTCATACCTTAAACGGGTCTCTGTATTAGTCCCCGGCAAAATAAACACCCTTCCGGTGGTGTCTTTGCGTTTATATACTTTCAAATTTAACTGGTAATCGTCGCCGATATCGGGAGAAAAAAAACCAAATCCTGTATTGGTGCTGTTCAGGGACGAATAAACCTGCATTAAATTTAAAACGGGCTGCCAGTTAATCATCGCGTTCAAATGGAAAACTGTGATAATTACAATTAAAAAATGAAAGCTGACGAGCAAACGCCTTGTGATTTTCATATTGAAGGGGTGATTTACTTCAGAGCTTTATATCTATTCAAATAAATTTCAATTTTTATCATTGCCAAATCGCCAACAAAACGTTATTGGTATTTGGACAATATTGCGATTAACTTATCCAAATTGGGTAAATGCAATGTCCAAACAATTGTACCTGTGGCTACAGCCTGACTATCATGTGTTTGGTTCTTCGAGCTTGGAGAATACGTGCCGGTGATTTGCGACACACTCTCGAGCCCTTTACCTTTATTAGCGTACATTTTATTATCAGTTGTTGCTATGGTGAAAGTGTATGAATTTGGGTCGTAAGTATCCAATATCGCCTTCACGTGCGCGAGGTCTTCGGGTGAAATTGGCTTGGTTATTTTAATGGTTTTTGCCTGGCTGAAAGCCGCCATTGAAATGACTGCGGTTGCTAAGGTTAGCAGTGCTGCTTTAAGTGTTTTCATAAATTTTGTTTTTAATATTAAGTTATTGCCTACTCTTTTACAGGGTTTTCAGCTTTCCCCTTTTTAATTTCGTTTTCCTTTACCAAACCGGGGTTATATTTAACAAGGATATTTTTGTAAGCCTGCCCGCTGTACCAGCTTACTCAATTATCACCTTAATTAATTATTATTAGTTACAAAATCACCAACTGAAAAGTTGATTAGTTGGATGGCGCCGAGCGGATCTATAGCCTGGACATGCACGTTTTTTAACGTGTATGTCTTATAAGCTTTGGGCACAACCTGGCCGGGTTTATTTTTTACCATCTGTATAACAATTGTTAAAGTCTCATTATTTGACAACGCTGTTTTGAACTGGGGGCCTGAAGCATCAGCATACTTTGAAACGCCAGACGTGGGGACCGCAACATTCACTTGTAACAATGCAATCTGGCCCTCAAAACCCGGCGTACGTGAACTCCCGGTAAAATTTCCCTGTTGCTGGCCGGTAACCTGTGCATAGGCAATTACGGGATATACTTGCGCCATTGCGTTGAGCGTTGTTAACAGAAGGGATAAACAGGTTAAAGCGATAACGGTAAAGCGTTGAATTTTCATAAAACATTTTTTTTAATTAATGAAAAGCAAAAACATAATAGCTGTAAGCATTTAAAACACTAAAGAGATTTTCCTGTTTGTTGGCTTTATCTCCGTGGCAATCGAATTAAATACATCCATGACCAACAACTGCTTATGATGCAGTTGCTGGTTGTTTTATCGGAGCTCATTTCAGACTGTCAATACCTATTGATGTCCGGTGGAAGCAAAGCCTGCACTAAAGGTACCCTGAAATCTATTTTTAGTGCCCGAACTTAAACTCACGAGGTTTATACCGCCGGAAGCTCCCCATGTAATACCTGCCCCTCCACTGCCCAACGGTTGCGACGTGTTACCGTTAGCCGCGGTTGCTTTTGGGTAAAGCATTAACGTCAAACTCTGTATTTGCCACGTGTCGGTGCCTATGCCTGCTGTATTATAGGGAATATAATCAAGCGGCCCGACTACCAACGTGCCGCCGCCAGCTTTTTGAAATGACTCTTCATCAAAATTTCCTTTATATAACGGATTCTTTGTGAGCGGCACAGTGATCTGGCTGTTATTGGCGTATGGCGTATTTCCTGTACTTAATACATAAGTAAACATGGGTTGATCTGTTGTTAAATTAGGATTTGTACCGGTAAACAATCTTACCCAATATCTTGTACCTGGTTCTTTCCCATCCCCACCATTATTAAATTGTAACATTGCATTTTGAAGCTGCACGGAACCACCGTCAGTCGGTGTACAAGTTTGAACGCTGATATTATCAGTCGCGCTTTGTGAGTACAGCGATAAGCCCCCCATGGTGGTAACGGTATAGCTGATTGGAAATGCTGTTTGGTAACTGGCAGAAGTAAACACTTTATTCACCGAGGCCAATAGCTGGCCCAGTGAAGAAGCTGCAAACACGCCGTTAGCCGGTCCGCCGACAAAATAACCGGTAACGTTGGTCGACGTGTTTGTGTTACTGTTGGCGAAATTTACAGCCAAATTAGCATTTATCCCGTATCCGGAATAAGAACCTTTGAACACATCGGCATCCTGTTCCGAATCAAATGTCAGGTCTGCATCCGCTATAACACGTATACCATACACAACATTGCTTATAAAGGTTAAATTTGGCGTTGCTTCCACGTTCGGGTCCTTAAAAAAACCAGCGTCAGGCGGGCTTACGTTTATATTAAACAATGGCTTAATGGCATTAATGGTTAAGTGTACATGGTTTGACTGGCTTGCGGTCGAGTATACATTGCTTATGTTGACGCCGTATCCGCTTACTCCCGCCCCAATAGTAAGGTTATATGTAGAAGCCGAAGACCCCAATGTAACAGTGAAAGTAGTGCCTTCATTTGCCGGAACATTATTTTTAAAGCCCGACAAAAGCTTACCTATTGCAGGTCCTATGGTTGGCTGCCCCGGATTTTGCACCAACTGACTTGTGGGGATTCCGTTTGTATTGTAAATGTTTGTATTAATGGTTATTGGATTGCGTACACCAGCTTGCTCGGCCCAATTCCCTGAGCTTATATTTGCATAGGTGTAACAAGCGCCCGGATAAATATGAGAGATATAGTTGGCATAATTGTCGCCACTAACGGTAAAATCAGACATGTTAGTGGTCATCGTAACTTGCTGGGTAGCACAGTCATATCCATTACCCGATGATGTGGTTTTTTTACCTGAAGCATTTTTGCTTAACGCCTGCACGTTGCTTGCAGGCGGGGTAACGCTAACGGTTGTTGTTAGTGTACTATGATCATCGAATTTACATATTTTTGGAGGCGGTGCCTGAAAATTCTTCGAATAAAGTAATGAGCGCTTTATTCCCTGCGATGATTTGTTGTAATCGGCCATCGATGCGTATACTGTTACTTTCACCGGAACATCCGCGTTAACATTTGTTTTTGCAGTAGTTGTTGCAGGCGGCGTTGTCGCTGCCGGCGCGGGTTTTACCGGTACTGCCGGCTTTTTTACCTGACCATTTGCATAAACGAAGAAAAAAAGCATAGGCAAAAGTGCATAGCAGCGCCTGAATGAAAAACTTCTGGATGAGTGTTTTTGTCTTGAATTTGGTTCCATGTTATTTGATTTTAATTTACCATGAATTAAAATAACTAAAATATCGCTGATAAGCATCCGGTCAATTACCCAATCGGGGCTTTTTACATAGCTTGTTTTTTTATTTCCTGAAAAGAGGTCCACCGCCTTTCTTAGGGTTTACAGATGACAAAAATGATTTGCCGGCAATCAAATATTTGTTTTATAAAAAAACGATGGCTCCCATTTTAAGTTTTGAATGGAATACATATACCCGTTTGGGTATTGATGCCATTTGGCCCCCCAGATAAATTTGTAGTAAAAATATTTGGACTATGAAAAAACTTATTTTGCTAACCACATTTATGTTGCCCTTGCTTTTGGTGGTGAAAAAAACGTCGGGACAGGTGACAAATCCAGTCACTATAGTTAAGAATGATGGTAGTCAACATACAAACGCTGATATTAACTCAACCGTTAACAACACCTTGAGCGGCGCTGAAAACAAATTGAAGGGCCTGTTTAAAAAGAAAAAAAAGGTCTCGGACTCAACAAAAAATACTGCGCAAGCTACGGTCACCGCACCGGTAACTGTACCTGTTGCAGGAGTAGCCCCAGCTGGGGGAGTGGCGCCAACTACGGGAGTGGCGCCTGGTTCTACTGTACCCGCTACACCTTCTTTTTCGGCTTACCAGAACTTTGATTTTATACCCGGCGAAAAAATAATTTTTGAAGATGATTTTAGCGATGACCAGGATGGTGAATTTCCCACACACTGGAAGCTCCTAAACGGCCAGGCTGTTATCAACAAGGTTGATTCAAAACCATCTTTACTGCTTTCCGAACATAATGGAGAAGTAACACCTAGGATGAAAACGGATACCTATCTGCCTGATGCGTTTACATTTGAGTTTGATTTTATTTATAAAAAATATACTGATCCGGGGTATTTAACCAATTATTTTAGTGATGCGCTCGGTATTGAATTTTATTATAAAGATCCAACAGGGGTACATAGTAACCCTGCTTACCGGGTAGTACTGGGCAGGTCTGATGTTAAAATAGACAATTTAGAAAAGGCGTATCCGGACAGTTTACTGAATGGCTTTGATGAAAAATGGCACCATGCGGCTATCGTGTGCAAAAACGGGCAGATGAAGGTTTATGTAGACCAGTACCGTATTTGTGTTAACCCCAATATAGACAATAAGCCTTTGAAGTTGACTTTTGATGACCTGGGATTTAGTAAGAATAACCCGATAATATTCACAAATCTTAAACTCGCAAGCGGTGGCGGGATGAACATGATTGGAAAAAAATTCACCGATACCAAAATAGTTACCCATGGCATCAACTTCGATGTTGCCCAGGCAACTATTAAGCCCGAAAGTATGGGTACATTAAATGGAATTGTTAAAATAATGCAGGACAATCCCGACATAAAATTCGAAGTTGGCGGCCATACCGACAGCGATGGCAGCGCTGATGCAAACATGACATTATCCCAGGCTCGTGCTGACGCAGTTCGTACCCAACTCATTACCATGGGCATTGACGGAGGGCGCCTTACAACCAAAGGCTATGGGAGCACAAAACCTATAAGTGACAATACAACATTAGAAGGCAAAGCCAATAACCGAAGGGTTGAATTTGTGAAACTATAGACATCGGCCAATACTTTACGATCGCAAACTGGAAAGATATCCGGCTGGTGTATACCTAATTTTGGAAAAGTGCGCCGTAGATTTAGTTTGATCTTTTAATTGGCAACCTCCTATAAGTCTAACTACGGTATTTGCCCAATGAAAACTGTGTAATAAAAACAAAAAACTATGAAAAAAATCGCCGCCTTCGTCATCTGTCTGCTGGCCGTATCAAAATTGCTTGCGCAGGATTGCTCACAATATGTGTACCTTCAAAAAGGTAAAACCATTGAAATGACTACATTTGACCGCGGTGGCCAGGTGATGGATAAATTAGTTAATTTTGTTACGGATGTATCTACATCAAACGGAACAACTACCGCCACTGTTAGTTCCGAGTCTTTTGATAAAAACGGGCACTCAGAAGGGAAAACAAATGCTCTATATAAATGTACCGGCGGCGCCTTTTTGATAGATATCAATGCAAACAGGCCACAGACAACCGGCGGTAAATTCAGCACTACTTATGTGGAATATCCTGCCAATATGCACGTGGGCGAACATCTTAACGATGTGACAACACAATTGCAGATGAAAATGGGAAGCCGCACGGTTAATATGACCACAAAAATAACCAATCGTATGGTTGCAGATAAGGAAAGCGTTACCACACCCGCCGGAACCTGGGATGCTTTTAAAATAACCTACACAACCACAATAACCATGGACCAATCAACGGGTATGGGGACGCGAACTACGGAGACTGCACAGTGGTATGTACCCAATTTCGGTATAGTGCAAATCCTCGCCTTTGGTATGACCATAAAACTTACGTCGATCCATTAATTACCTATACCCAATCGGTTATTGACGCCCTAATTTAAAAAAGGAATCTTTGATAAAAAGAAAAAGACCATGAAAAAAATTACAATTTTAAACGTTTTATTTTTGATAACAGCAAGGCTGTTTGCACAGGATTGTACTGAGTATATGTTCATGAAAAAAAACAACACCATTGAACAAACGCAAGTTTCGAATGGAAAATCCCTGGGTAAAACTGTTTTTTTTGTGGCTGACGTGACTACGTCAAACGGCACGACTACTTCAACTGTTGTGGCCGAAGGTTTTGATAAAAACGGAAAATCAAACATGAAAAATAACGTGAGCTTTAAATGTACCGGTGGCACATTCATAGTCGATTTGAGTGCCAGCGGTTCCCAGCCGAATATGAAATTTACTTCCGGTTCTATGGCCTACCCGGCGTCTATGAAAGTTGGCGAACATTTTGATGATTTTAATGCACAGATGGAAATGACTTTTGGCGGCAAAACAACCAAGGCCGATGCCAAATACACTGACCGTACCGTTGTTGACCAGGAAAGCATTACCACTCCTGCAGGTACCTGGACTTGTTTTAGAATAACTTATAATATTGTAGTTACTGTTACAGGGTTTAATAGTCCTCCATTGACCACGAAAACTACAGAATGGTACGTTCCCAATTTAGGTGTAGTCCAAACTCAGATTGGCGCAGAGATGGGATCAATGACCTTGAAAGTTACTTCAATAAAGGGGTAGGGCGCTTAAAATTTGGAAGTCGGAATAACCCGAAAAGTCATAAACCGGGTCTCCTATCGTTTGTGGTTTTCCGGGCTTCCAGACTTTCCGGCTTTCTTCTAAACCAGGCGATTTTTTAACGCCTTGGCCACCGCTTCTGTTTGATTGTGCACATGGAGCTTTTCATAAATATTGCGGATGTGTTTTTTTACCGTTTCAAAACCAATATTTAGCGTTGTAGCAATTTTTCTGTAGCTATACCCCATTACCAAACCGTTTAGGATTGCCTTTTCCCTTGCGGTTAACTCATATTTCCCGATAGTTCCGGAGCTGTTTTGTGCCAAATGATCTAATACCATACGGGCTATGGTAGGGCTCAACGGGGCCCCACCGTTTAATGATTCAGTGATAGCGCCAAACAATTCTTCAAAACAATATTTTTTCAACAGATACCCCGAAGCCCCGGCGCAAATAGCATCAAAAACAGTTTGGTTATCATCAAAAACGGTGAGTATTATTATTCTTACATCCTTATTAACCTGGCGTATCAACTGGACTGCTTCAATGCCGTTTCTCCCCGGCATATCAATGTCCATCAAAATCACCTGGGGGCTTAATGCTAACAGGTCGCTTATTACTTTTCTGCAATTATCAAATGCCCCAACACAGGTGTAAATTTGTGACGTGTTTATAAGCTGGACCAGTGCTTCGCATAAGTCTGTATTATCTTCATATATCAAAACTTTTGTTTTCATGGCACTTGCTTTAGATAAATGTAAAAGATTATTTAGTAACTATTACTACCGAAATCGGGTAATTCGAAAGTTCAGTGTAATAGTTGTGCCATTATTTTCCCCGCTTTCAATATGAAATTCAGCATCCATGCGTTTCGCACGCTGCCGCATATTATAAATACCGTTTCCGGCCGATAATTTAAGTATATCAAATCCTTTACCGTTATCATGAATGGATAACGTGCAGATGTCCTTATGCCGCGTTAAATATATCTGTATAAATGTGCAATTGGCATATTTTGAAGCGTTGCAAATGGCCTCTTTAAAAATAAGGTACAACTCCTTTTTCAGCACCATACCGATCTTTAGATGCCGCAATTTTTCATCCACCGTAAAATCAAACCCAATGTCCTGTACTTCCAGCACGGCGAGGTATTCATTCGCCTTCATCAAAAAATTGTCCATTCCGTCGTTACGGGTATTGATTGACCAAACGACATCCGACAAAGCGTCCATTGTTTTTTTAGAGCGCTCGCTTATCTTTTCCATCAACTCGGTACCTGGTTGGCCAGGCCTCATTTGCTGCAAAGCAATTTTGCTGAAAATGTTTATACCGCTAAGCGTCGATCCGATGTCATCGTGCAAGTCGCTGGCTATTTTATCACGCATTTGCAGCCGTATTTTAAACTGGTTCGTATTGTACTTGTAAATAGTATAGATCGTGCCCGTCACTAACATAAGCGCCAAAAAGTAAAACCACCAGCGATGCCAGAAAGGAGGATCGATAACAAGTATAAGTTTTGCAGGCCTATTATTCCAGATACCTTCATTATTACATGCTTTGACTTCAAAGGTATAGGTGCCTTCTCCTAAATTAGCGTAAGAAACGTAACGACGGGGGCCTGCAAGGTTCCACTTTTTGTCCAGCCCGTCCATTTTGTAGGCATATTTGTTTAGTCGGGATTGGGTATAATTTAATGCCACATACTCAATAGAAAAATAGTTTTGGTTATAGTTCAGCCTTATTTTTTCGTTTTTTTGGACCGGGTAGTCCTGGTCAAGAACTCTTAGGTTTGCTATTGATACATCGGGCGGTAATTTGTTTTTTATAATATTTCCCGGCGAAAGACTATACAACATTCCCCAGCCCCCGGTTAAAATATCACCACCCCTGGTTGTTATGATAGCGTATAAACCGCTCAGATCTTGAATACCCTGATTTTTATCAAAAACTGTGATTTTTTTGTCGGGCATGTGCAGCTCTGCAATCCCATGGTTTGTTAATACCCACAAGTTTCCTTTAGTATCAGCAATCATAGAGGTAATATTCCCGGAAGGCAAGCCGCTGTTAATTGATATTACCTTAGGTTGGTTTAGCCGAACATCGGTTTGCCACAAGCCATCATACTCCGTTCCTATCCATACATTATTTCCAGATTTATAAATTTTATTAATAAAGGTTTGACCGGTAGAATTTTTCATCCCCGGCCATTGTATTTTTTCAAAGCTTTGCCTGCCGGGATTTAACAGCATTAGCCCTGTATTCTCTCCGCCCATCAGTATGCTATCTTTGGACAATTCGCAAAATGTACGGACTTCATTTATTTTTGATATGATATCTTTTTCTTCATAGTGAAAGGAAATAAATTTTTTTGTGGCCTGATCAAACCTGAAGAAACCGTCACCATGCGTGCCAACCCAGATGCGATGTTCGTTATCGATAAATAAACTGATAATATTTGTTTTAATATCAGCCGATTTATAGATCTCTGCCTTTAGTGGCGACTTTGGGTTATTAATGCTTTTGGATAATTTAACCAGTAAATTTTTTTCGTTAAGCCATATTTCGTGATTTTTATCGGCAACGATACTAAAAACCTGGAACCCCGGTGGAACCCCGATTTTTTTATTACAAGCCTTTAAGACACCACTCCTAAGGTCAAGGGTAAACAGGCCATCGTAGGTCCCAATCCACAATAAACCCTCAGTATCCTCGGCCATAACAAGGGGAGATTTATTTGATTGCGTAAGCCTGTCGTTTTTTTCAAGCAACATATCCATTTTAAAAACATGAATATTATGAGGATCATATTTAAAAACACCATTTTGTGTGCCGATCCAAACGGTACCTGATCTATCCCGGAATAAACAAGTAACAATGCCATTCAACGCATTCTCACTTTTTGGGGCGATTGGGTAATTGAAAAATACATTTTTCAGGGGATCAAAAATCGTTAGCCCTGCTTCATGGTTGGCAATCCATAAATTATTATCATCATCACATAAAATGGCCGTAGCTATTTTATAGGGAATTAAATGAATGTTATCTGACCAGTGCGCCCATGATTCTATTTTTTCTGTTTTCGTATCAAACTTTACTATTCCG
>Ga0302191_10001720_pt1 | contig 13978 bp, 6 predicted proteins | sample II_Bog_E3_1_FD_198775 | JGI IMG/M metagenome (GOLD analysis project Ga0302191, IMG submission 198775) | Peat permafrost microbial communities from Stordalen Mire near Abisko, Sweden - II_Bog_E3_1 | ecosystem: Environmental > Terrestrial > Soil > Wetlands > Peat | place: Sweden: Abisko, Stordalen...
CTCCAAATTAAAGGGATATTTATAAATACTTCCATTCGCCACATATAAATTCAAGTAATGAATTGATTATCTTAGTGCTGAATAGTAAAAATATTAGCATAACTTTCTTTAATTATAAAGCTTATGGAGTTTCCAGACAAGTGAGTAAAGAAACAATAAAAGAGTAATTTCTCAAAATTGCCAAAAGATATTTAATCTTTTCAGTAAAATTTCGGAATACTCGACCAAATCGTCCCCTTTGGTACAGTTAATTATTTGCATAAATTGCACTTTATATTGAGCAAACGTTGATTCATTATTCTGAATTTTTCAAGGAAAGAAATATTATTGTGGAACTCAATAATATTAAATCCAGTGTTTATATGATTGGATAAAAACAGAAATTTTTGATGGAAAGTAAGCATACTATGAAAAATGTGTTGGAGTCTTTAGTATGCATTGCTGTTAAAAATACGAAAGTTAATGAGAAAACCCTTAAAAAATTTTTGTAAAAAGCGGCAGGGTACCCGATTCATTTTGCCAGATACAGAAATAAATCAATATTGATGATTAGTAAGGATAATATTTTCAAGCAAATTCTGAAGAAGTCGCAAAATATTATGAAGTATATTGGGTTTGATTCATAAAATGATTAACCTCAAGAAGATAATCCTGAAATTGGAATATATGTCATTAATTCTCCTTCCTTTGACTCCAAAATGAAAAACGTCAGGGACTTCATTAAGGATAAGGGGTTCGATATTTATACAAATTTAGGGATTAAATACCTGCAAAAAGTCTTTTCGCAGGACGAAGAGTAAAACAGCAAAAAGATATATCAAGAATTGCTGGTTCTTATGATGACTGCTCTTTAATAAAAAAAGGAAAAGCATAGTACGATATCTAAACTCACTCCTAAAGATAATTATTCATAAATCCGAAGGGAAAGGGAAAATAATCCTCTCAAATATTGTATTACTTAAGGCAGAAAGGGATAAACAGAATTATCAGCTTTTTTTAGGAGAGATGTTTTGTCTGAAAAAGTACAAATGAAAAAATAATATTTAATTGCGTTCAACGTCATTGAAGGTAAAGAAGAAAAAATGTTTTGGATGTTGTAAAAATCTGGATAAATTGGGGCTGTAGTGATAAAATAAGATTTAAAATAAGGCATATATATGAAAGGGCGTCGATGTATATCTGATAAAGGAGTCGTCGCTGAGATATATGACCAAATAATTACACTTCTCTGATAATTATCATTAGTAAAATTACTTAATTTAAATTTCTATACAATTTTTTTTCTGATTAAAAAAATAATTTGGGCGACTGTTTAACCCAAGATAATTCTTGTAAAATGATTTTTTTTTCTTAAATCTTATAAAATAAATTACCAATAAGGTTAAAATCTCAATTACTAATGTTGCAATTTTATACAAATTAATTGTTATTTTAAAATGATCAGATATCCTCACTTAATTGGAAGAAATTAATGAAATTCATTTAATTTGAAACAAAAATTGTTATGATTATTTTCAATTTTTTAAAATATAATAGGAATAAGCACTAAATCAAAAATAGAATTTCTGAAATCATAAAATAGCTTAGAATCTAATAAATGACGAAATCTAATCATTTCGAAAAATTAAATATGTGATTATTAATCCTTTACTCAAATTTACGTTCGTATAATATATATTTTAATGCTCAAGTGCATACGCATTGCTCTTTTCCTCACTATGCTGGTCTTATTAGCTAATGCTCAGTCCAATTTGCAACAACTTAATTTGCTTTCCAATAACTCTGCAGGAGCCTTATCGGTATTTTTTCAAAACAACCCAGCAATTCAGACAGCTTTAACAAAAAATACGACATTAGTAATGAATACTCAATTTATACAACTCTTTTCATATATATTAAATAATTAAACTATCGCCTAGATAACCCTTGCCAATATTTCGACTCTCAATCCTCTCAAATGGACAAGAAATATGACAATGACTGACACCAGATCTTTTCTAATTGTTTTACTCAATCAATCATTATCTCTATTTTATCAAATGATGACAGCCTCCTATTACCCCGCAACTTAAATCCAATGCCAAGCGGCTCTAACGGCCTTTCTCGCTACAAATTCCCCAAATGTCGCTTCAAATCTTCTTGCGCCCATAACAGGTCAATATTTTTGGAATAAAAGATGTATTCTTTCATCTCAAGGTAGTTTGCTAAACATTTTTACTCAAAAAATATCTGTTCTAACAATGGATCAAAAGATGTTGCTAATACCTGTAATTATGAAAATGAATGTTGTGCATTCTCTAGTCTTTGGCATGAACTGAATATAAATTGATAAAGATTGCAATCATTTCTTTTAAATTTCTTGTATTTATGACTAAGCTTGTCTAATTATTTTTTCATGAGTAGCAATCTGTCTCTCAATTTTCTGAATTTAAAATGATGATCTTTTATCGCCTGGCTGTTGTTCAAGATTGTTTTTCCGTTATTCTAATTACTCGATTGTTTTTTTACTATTCAATATTTTTTATTTTTTATTTTCAATTATCCGGTTATGTCTTTACTTAAGTTCTTGATAAAACTTTTGTTCATTAATTGATCTTGGTGATTTATTACTCATCAGAGCATTATTTGTCATGCGTGCTTTTTATTGAAGCAATTATGAATCGGGGAAGCAACAATTTCCCATGCTTTATTTTCAATTATTACCAATCAGATTCAGAAATATTAATATAGCTTATCCACTTTGACTTTTATAGAACTCAAATAATATGAAATAAAATCATGAAGGAGCGTCATTAATATTTTTAGTTTCATCCGTTATGGAAGAAATCTATTTGAAATTGATCTTTTTCGCCCATAAATATTGTAGATATATAAATATTCTATTTTTTCTTCTATTATGCTTCTTAGAAAATCAAGGAAACACTTGCAAGGCGCTTCAAATCGAGACTAATGCCACTTTAATTTAACTTCCTTTTCTGCAACCACTACACTTTCCCCAACAAATCAAATCAATCCAGTCATAAAAAACCTGATTAGTTCCACTTCCCATCTAAAAAAAAGAAATACTTATCAGAAAGATAATATCATTCAATAAGTTAATAAAACGCATGATGAATGTAATTAACCTGACCATTTATTTCAGGTATAAAAGAAATTGAAAGCTATCTATAGGGGAAGAAAAAATATTGTGAAAAGCATCGATGGATGGGGATTTGATTCAAGAGGATGGATTTCAAGAGAGTAATTCAAATCCAAAGTAAAGAGAAAGATTTCAGAAGATTTAAGTGAAGAGGAAGTTGATAAATTGTTCCTGAAGTTCGGAGGAAATCGATAAAAACTTGATGTTAAAAGCTTACTAGGGCTAATCCATCAAATCAGTTAAGGAATGGTATTTAATCAAACATTGTTTCGGCCAACCACTACTAACAAAGAAAGAGAAAAGTTGATTTAAAATCTGAAATAGAATTTAAAATGCTATTAAAAAGGATAAAAAAGGGGTCTAACCGATACAGCTATTAATCAACTTCTTTCAAAAATTAATACTTCTGTTTGCAGAATGAGAGATACAAAAGAAGAACAAATTGCAATTAATAAGGACACTTTCTTTCGAGACCTTCTTTAGTTTTCCAATTTTTCTCAATATGAAAAATAGCTTTTGAATAATGTTGAATAAACTGTGAATTATTCGTAACTTTATTAGCTTGTCCGATCCCATAAAAATATAGACAATATATTTACTGATCCTATTCTCAGGAAAACAAAAGCAAGAAAATATACTTCAGAAGTGGCAACAAGCTAATTTGTAGAACCATCTGAACCTTTTTTCAATAAGATGATGAAATCGGCTTCTAATCTCCCAAGAACACAGAATCTTAAAGATAAAAAATCATTTTTAGACCCAATTACATTCTTAAATATTAGTAAATCATTTATTACTTAGATCAACAAAAAACTCGTTTTGGCAGATCTAACTTTACAAATTAGAGTTCTAATTGGTTTACTAGTAATTATCATATCTCGAAAACTCGTAATCAGAAAGAGGCAACATTGATAACATTAAAATCAGAGCAAGATATTCATAAGATTCGGCATGAAAATAAATTGCAAATGCTTCGAAATTTTAGACAGCAATAACAATAAAATATTGCTCTTAAAGAGCAACTTGCTTTATCCCGAGATGATAAAAGATTGTAACGCATTCGTAACGAGCAATAGGCATATAACTATGTGAATTTTATAAAGAAACGTTGGGATTGATTATTATATTTGTAAGATAACATAGTCAAATAATCATTGTGCGAACTAATCTTAATTTTTTGGATGTAATATGACATCTTCACCTTGCTTCTTTTCTTTCTTACCAATCATTTTTCTTTTTTTAAAAGGTAAACTCTTCAAATTTTGTCTATCGACATAAAGTTTACCTCTTTTGTTGCCAAGATTATCATACTTAACATTTTTATTTTATTTTTTCTTCTTGGGTTTGGGAATATGAGTTGCTTTTTTCCAGGTTTAGTCGTCAGCAAAAGAATGTCTTCTCAGAGAGAATTGAGCATTTGGACCAAGCTCATCAATTATTAGTTTACCTTATTCATCCAAAATGGAACTTCCTCCTTCGATGGTAACTTCAAAAATATTGAGAAATATCTTTTTATCCTCTGTGACGCTCCAGCTCACAACAACTTTTAATGCTTTATCTATTTCAATTCCCTTCGGCCGATTGTTCATCAGAAAGAAATCATTTATCAAATTTTTCAATTTTTTGAAATCTTGGTCTGATTCCCACAAATCCCCTTGAAATACAACAAAGGGCTGAACATCATATGGTACTTGAGCTGTTGCAATAACATCTTGAATTGAACTTAAATTGAGTATACCCAACTCTACCATATCTAATACTTTATGCTCATAAGTCCTTCCAATTACCACATTACTAGGCCTCTTCTTACTATGTGAGCCAAAAAGGAAAAGTGATGTATCTGATTTTTTACAGATATGCTCCAATTAGTCACGGCTTTCAAAAGGATGAATTTCATGCTTGCGTGAAAACATAACGCCATGCAATCTGCGTAGAGAACGCTGAATGATATATCAATTACTAAGTCTTTCATGATGGAAGTCACCTCAAGACTGGACTTATTGCCCCGAATGAATAGAGTATTTTTTGGTCCTTCTATCAATTTAGGCTATTTCTTTCTGAGTCTGCGTATGGCACGAATTGATTTGGGCTTCTCTTCCATTGCTTATAATATATTTCAACAACGGGCAAATGATAAAAAAATGTAATCAATTAAAAACTGAATTTGAACGTGCTTATTTCTTTTGAATGACTTCATTAAATTCTGTCTTATATTTGGGCACCTTCCGATTTTTTCTTTGCTCATGGATATGAATTAGTTGCTTCATTTAAACTGTTTTGGTCAACTCTTAATAAATTTTAATGTACATCTTATGGAATTATCCTGACTCATCGGGTTGGCTTTATTAAAGTTCTGATCATAGCTACTTTTTTTGCTGACTATTATATTATTGGAAAGATTGATTTGAATATTACCATCTATCACTTGGACCGTACTTTAATTCTTTTTTTAACTAAATTTTCTTATCCGTTAGTTATATTTATCCATAACATTTCTACACTTCGGATTGGCTTTCGTATTTCTACTAGCATAATAGCCTTTATAGAGCTGGTCGTTAATCGTCGAATGGTTACTTTGCTGAGATCGAACTTTTTATTTTTAATCCTCAAATTGAGCAAGCTTTCGTTTTAATTATTTTTTTTCTGAGTCTATTAGCTTCACACTCTAATTCAACTGATTTGTACTTCGAATAGCTGCATATATTTTTATTCCTCAATGGCCAATTGAATTTGCTGTTCACTAATTTTTTCTTAGAGGCTATCCATATAAATTTTAAGTTGCTGCTAAATTTTGATATGCCTCCGAATCTCTGCCTCTGCTTTCTGCACAGATTACTCCAATGCTTCGTAGTCTCCTCGAGCGATTTCACTGAATAAAGGAAGGGTGACATGGGCAAATCATGTTGCATTTGATCAATGTGCTTTAGCATATAAAAGATAAAATATTCGAGAAATTAAACAATGTTCTTCTCAGTTGAGACTAATTATTCGTATTTTGTCGACAGAGAGGACACTATTTGTTATTTAAGCACACTCTAAGCTGATCGCATGATCTGAGTGAGGAGTACATACCTTGATAGATAACTTTTGCAGAAGGGAATACAGTTTTTCCTATTGTTTATTTGATGATACAGAAGACTCGCTATCATTTTTTATCAGAATATTCATTATGATGTTTTCAGCAGTTATTATATGATTCTGGCATCAAAATCAAATTCAGCAATCAGCATATAATCAATTAAGAACACCCTTTTCTTTCGTGAAAGATAAAGATAGAAGCGGATACCTTTGATGCTCATCACAGATACAGATATTGTATGATGATTCCTTTCAGATATGTCAATTGCAAGTCTCAATCTATGATATGAATCAACTGTGCAAGCCAAATTAAAACTATGTACCTTTTATTTTACCGAAAGTAGTAAATTAAATCAATTGAATTATCGATTTGATCAGATCTTTTACAGAGGAATAAAAGGTTCATATTCGGGTACACTTTCATTTGATAGCGACCCTTCATCTTACAAAAAATGTTTGTTTGACTTTGGCTCTTTTTTTGCAGGCTACTTCTCAGTCTATTCTTCCAATTCTTAATACTTAAAATTAAGTCCTTTGCTGTTGTATTTCTTCTCGTCATCCGAAGCCTATGATCGATATTAATCATTTTCATTACCATTTTCAGAATCGTTGGTATCAATCATTTCGATGAGATCGTCAGCACTGCAATGGGGCGGAATGGAGTAAAAAGGCCGTTCTGTTTTTTCAACTTCTGCCATAATTAGGGCTTTCTTATTGAAGTACTATAATTTATGATCAGCCTCATCAAAATCAAATATCAACGCATGTTCTCCATCAAGTTCGAGTTCATTGTTGAGAGAGTCCACTACTTTCTTGAGAGTCCGGTTTTTGATTTGAAGGATGGAAAGATACTAGATATCCATATTGACTAGAGCATGCACGTCCCCTTTTTACAAATCAAAACCTATTAAACTTTCTACGTACTATCGGTTTAGACTGAGAAATTGTTACTAGTAGGCAAGATAAGGCTGCTACAGCTGGTGATCAGAATGTCCGCACCAATGCACTGTTTGTTAATTGATCGAAATATCAATTAAATATTCATTGAATTCCATGACGATAATCTAATAATTTTATGGGTGCGCATCAAAGAATAAACCAATTTAGCTAGAAGTATTAAGCTGCCCATCAAATATCTTGGCAGCAAGAGTGTACTCGTAATCGTTGAGCTGTATTTGGTTAAATATCTTCCTAAAATATCATAAGGTATACCCATAATGTAATTCGTCATCATTACGTAATTACTCGAGTTTGTTGATCAGATTACCTTTTCGAATCTTAGTTAGGCAATGCATATAAACCTCCATGCTTTAAGAGTGTAAATAATTCATCTTAAGGAACCATTTAGTGAGAGCCGGCCTCCAGAATTTATATTTTGGTTTTTTAGGGTCTTCTTAAATAGATTAATGATAGACATTTTCATACATATTGAAGGCAAAGGATAGGTACTCCTAAATGAAGAAATAGATACTTAGATTCCAAGAACATAATTGCGAAATATGGAATAACGGAGCAAAAGTTCTATTAATCTCTGTAATGGATCATGAATTTGAGATATATAAGTATGTGTAGCCTCGATCATGATATCAGTGAGGGCAAACAGAGCAACAATAAAATTATGCAGTTCATTGTTGTCGATAAGGAAGCCTTCAAAATTTTAAGCATTAACTTCATAAGGAGTATACCTTATTTTCATTATCTTTTTCAGTTATAATCCTGCGATGTGTTTGTCTTTGAGAATTGCCATAAATTGCTTTAAATATTCTTATTCTTTTTATATGCTTAAGAATTCCTGCAATTTCTAAAAGCAAGTAAAGACTTACTCATCCTCTTAATGATAGGCTGTGTCAATAAGAAAGAGCTGGAATGGACTGCTGCAATACATACCTTCAGTTTCTCTTTTAAGTTTAGGAAGAGGTAAGTCTGGATCAACGATCAAATTGTTCAAAACATCTAATTCGGTGCTGATAGCAGGCACTGCTGCCTATAACGTTTGCATAACATGATTGATATCTTTGTGATATTTCAAGAACAAATTTGAATTGGATTGTGCGACAGCTGCTATTTTGCTGATTTCCATCTTCTGGTACTCTTCCTCCCCATAGAAGGTGAAGTAAAGAGATTTATCAGTACAGTTTATATAGTTATTGATAAAATTGTAGTTTTGCACCAGACTTATGAAGTAATTTGGGCAGTTCATCTTTTCAAAGGCTTTCGAAATGCAATCTATCTACTCATTTCCGAGGTAACCAAGAAGTGTTAGGGCCACATTGCGACAGATTGGTAGGTTTAGAGCGTGCACAATATTACGGAGAGGGGGTATTTCGCTCATCAAAACTATTTTTAGGGGGAATTATCAACTATTAAAATATTATAAGTCATAATTCTTTGATAAGTAGAGAGCTTGGAGAATCTTTCAAAAGTGATAATCACTAACGAAAAGTTATATGAATGATTAAAGGGAAAAGGATTGAAGAAAGGAATAATATATTATTAGGACTGTGATATAATAATGTCAATAAAATTCTAGTATAATAAGTATTTATGGTCTTTTTTGAAGAGGCCGCTTATGACATGTTCATTGTCAGAAAGTATTAAACGTATCTCCCAATTTTTTACAAACATTTTTAATAAAATCTTAAAGATTGAATGAGAGTTTGGGCAATTAAATTAACGGAATGGGTCCTGAATTTGATTTATTTTTAAGAGATAATCATTGGTTATTTATTATTATTCACGATTTAAGATGGAAAAACTCTATTTGAAATATGATTGGATAGAGCAGTTAAATAATTGTTAAATTTTAAGACTGATCTACACACAAAAATAGTCTTTAATTATTTTGGATTATTTTTGTATAATTTGGAGCAATTTTTAAAATATTAAAAACCTTTTCCTCCTCGAATTCGCGATTAAATGTTTTTTATAAAAACAGGTATAATCTTAAATGGTGATCAGATATATAAAACTTATCTAATTCAAGTATAAATAAATTAATGAGTTTGGAACATGAGACTGTTTACTTATAACTTAATACTTGATTTAATTTAATTTAAAATGGATATGACTAACAAGCTCTATTATTATTAATTGAATGTGCTAAATTTCGTAATCATTGTATTTCTGTAATTGATTTCCCTTTCTGATTTAGCATTGATTAAGATCAACTTTAATGTTTTTCTTTTTATATATTTATTAAAAGATGAAATTGATATGGATGGCTTTTTTGTTGGTGGGGATTCTGACAATATGTCCTAATCCTCAAAAGTCAATATTTCTCTCTTTCAAGAGTTTATCGAATCTAGATCACCTCTCGTAAATGTTTAATTCGATTTCTCAAAAGTCTTAGCGCCTTAATTATCTTTACCCTGATGATTAAAATCATTTGGTTTACTCCATCAGCAACTTGCAATATAAACTGATGTATAATAATAACTTCCAACGAGAGGAATATCTTGGTATTAATCCAAATATAAAGATGCAAACAGTCTCAAAGTAACACTTGGACCTATTAATATCATAGCGGAAATGGAAATCAGTATTACATAGCAACAAACGAAGAGCTAACTTTATAGAGGGTTTGTTTTCATTAATTCGTTTTTAGATCCAACTTTTTTCACAAAAAAACTTAAAACTTAAAGCGAATATGTATAATGGTAGCCGCAAAATGTACCAAATTTAACGCTTACATTCTTATGGTTAATTGATGGTGCTAAACCTCCTATCCTATAACCTCATCGTCAGATGCTTGAAAAGATTGTAAACGACATGACTGGTGATTTTCACCTTCATAAACAAATATAAAATCAGCTCAACAAAATATATCCTTCTTCTTTAAAAACATTTTTAAACTCTGAGAAGATAATGAGCATAGCTAATATCAATTATACTTACCGTGGTTTAAATTTTACTATCGAACATAAGTTACTCAATATCTCCATTAATAATTAAAATAAGGGACTAAAGGCATACTTTTTGTTTGGAGTTAACAGCAATATTCGTAATCAGACTAATTGCACTAATCTACCTACGTTTGATCAAAAATAATTTGGAGGAAAGCAAGAAATTATTACTTTTAGTTCGTTAAAATTTATTATCAATTAAGCCATTCAACGAGGTCTTTACAAGGTTCGATTGGATACAAGTTGGTAAGCACTTGCTTTTCAGTTTTACATGGGAGATTTAGCCAATGCTGTGCCTGCTGCTGACTATTATGCATCTAATTAGCCTTTGATCATAGATTGCCAGCCATCTTCTTTATAAAACACAACTATTTCCGTTTTTGATGATAGCAGCGTTTACGTTCAAATACACCAAAGATGTGTGCTAAATGTAAACTTGACTGATATCCTCGCTATTGATATGCAGCTCATTTTTGTCACTAAGTTGGTATTTTTTCTACTACTAAGCGAGCTTTATCAAATTATCTATCAGTCAAAATTTCTTCAACTCAAATCCGAAATGTAAAATACACTCCAATTGATCCTAAGTTTACAGTGTAAAGAATGCCAGTGGCCTAAATGATTCTGAAAGAAGTTCTAAATAACTTAGTGAACAAAATAACTTTCGGTGAAGGATTGCCTATTTTATAGCGAAGATACCCTGCGATGATCTTGCAGTCCAGTTATCTGGTGCTTTTTGATCCCTCATAAATATATAACTGAGTAATTGATCAACATTTATAACATGGATAAGGTGATGATGAGAATTGTCAAGATAATTATGATTGTCTTCATCGGGATGAATGTATCTATCTTTGCTGAAGAGTAGATGCATAGTGATAACTAAACAGTTGAGGAGGTTGTGAATCCTGACAAGGAGGAAATCAGACTAAAATAGCGCAAACAAAAAGAATAAATTCATTTGGAAAAAACTGTCTATAAGACTTATAATTTTAAACTGCAGGGTAGTTCCGAATTCATTCTAAGACCCATCGCTGACCAATAAATTCTAGCTACCATTGATGTATACTGGAATCAAAAGAATGTTTATCTCGTCGCTAACATTGACAAAAAGGAATATTTGGAGATTAAAGTCGTAAAAGAAGATAAGTCCGTCATCATAAATGAAATATTCTACACTGTTACTGGATTCAAATTCAATGCCACTGCTGGACAATAATATCGAATCGTAGTTCAAGAGAAAGGTAATATTATTAAACTTGTAGCCTTGCATTTAAGCGAGTAAATAATTCCATCAAATAAAACTGCCAAAAAAGGAAACATGATAAAGGCAGAAGCCAAAATGATTTCAGCCGAAAATAAACTTAAAGTATTTCTAAATTTATGCAGAATGGATTAGAAATGGCTAAATTAGGAGTTTTAATGAATCGTAGAATTGACGAATGGGTACTAGATAAAACCTCTATTTATTCCTCATTCCAGATATTTGAAATTGTGTTGATTGCTTTAGGATCGTGGATCCAGGTTCATCTGGTAATTCGACTATTGAAAGTAGACTCAATTATCTGAAGCTGTTGGTCATATATTTGATCTTATATATCACCCTATAATATTTCTAGGCTAATTATGTATTAATAAAAAAAATAAACCATATGTTCCTCTTGTATTCTAACCAGACTCTTAAGGACATTTATTTGAAGGATTACAAATATATGATGTCTCAAATCTCCTCTCCTTGAATAATAGAGGCAAAATGAGTAATAATTGTTGATAATGATTATTTAATATTTGTTTTAATATTATTTATAATTAATATCAGCCATATGCCAGAAGTCGTTGAAGTTGCTCAAAAAAGCAAGAAGATCGCCAAAGCACAACCCGGCAGACAAGTTAGATTGTGGGTTAGAGCCAAATTCCTCAGCTTCAGAAGGTACTACTCAATAAATTCAGAGCCAAATCTGTCCAAAACACCAACCAAACCATTCTCAGACTTGAAGGAGTCAATGATAGTGGATCTGCTAAATACTACTTTGGCAAGAGAGTAGCCTATATCTACAAAACTCACTCTGGAAAGGCCGAAAATAGATTCAGAGTATTTTTTGATTTAATTAGACCATATGGGGCCGCATTAGCCGCAGTCATGGTAACTCTGGTGCAGTATTGGCCAGATTTTCGACCAATTTGCCCGCAAAAGCTCTAGGTTCGACCCTGAGAGTAATGCTTTTCCCCCAAAGGGGCTGATTCGTTGCCTATTAACCTTTTACAACTAATAAATTCGAAATATATCAAAATAGGATCACTTGAGTTCGATGAAATCGTAATCAATGCCACCATTTTTCTTGCAGAATTAATATGTCATGTCAAGCAGTCTCTTATCTTTGACCTCATTACGGTTGATGTAAATGCGCTGAATATCTTTGCTGAATTCAATGGGTCCATGAATTTGAATTTCCTTGTAAGTTACAATGCATCCCGAAGCCACTTATTTGGCTTTAGAGGCTTCAAAAGCTGCTTTTAGCTCTGCGTCATTCATCTTGCTTAAAATTTTAAAGCAATACTTAAAAGTTGCGATGGCTGAATCAGCTGAACTTGAATCCTTGTCTGTAAAGGTGCATCGCTATCTTACATGCTACTTTAGAAGGAAGTAGGATGGTCCGTAACCAGAACAGCAGTTCACCCCCCTTGGATCATTGGTAAAGTTGATGACGCCATATTTAACTCTTTAGTAATCTTTGGCTCTTGAATATTTTTTGTCAAACATACGATCCTCCCAACTGGTTCTTGATGTTCTACTAAGACTGCCTGAGCTTTTATTGGTTTAGAATTGACTGCGATAGTGAGTGTCCTTGATAAAAAATTCCATGTGCTTAGAAATATGTATGTGAATGATAATTGGGGCATAGTTCTCAATATAGAATTGAAGGTTGTTTAAATCCTCAATTGTATAGCCTAGAAGTTTGATTCTCGCTTGCAATGCTGTTCTCACTCCTAAATGTTCCCCCTATGATTTATTACGCATATAAGTAATTGCTTACAGTTGGAGTTTTGTCATTCTTGTTTTTTAATCAACTTCAAGACCCAACATAGACTTTTGTGCACAGGAAGGCATATGTGCCTTCATTTCCTCAGGGGTGAACTTGCTTCTGCAGTGTATACACTCCTCTAAATGTTTTCCAAATTCCCTCAGCATTTCCTTCCTTTATTCTTCTTGCCGTATTAATTACTCTTTTGCTTCTTGTTCAATAATTTATTTGCTCAATAAACAGCCTTGATAATGATTCTCAAAATGCTGCTCCTTCACAGATGAAAGACAGATATCGCAGGTCATTTTTTTTGCTTAGTATAAATCAGCTTCGCAATAGACACAAACTTCATTGATTAGATCATTTTATTGGTTACAGTTTTTGCAGGTCACTACCGATTTTTTTGGCTTCATAAGGACGGCATGATCCAAAGGTGAATTGCACATCTAGCAAAATGCAAGGGATTCATGATTGGTATACGTGCAAATTTTACATCTATTTGCTGGCTTAGAAATTTATTAAGGCTAGTTGACGCAGAAGGGGCAAGGATATATATCGTTACTTAGTGATTAACGGCATTCAGGACAAACCCAAACATCGCACTCCATCATTGCGCAAGAATTAAGTATTATATATTGAATCTGACTTTCACTATAAAAGAATTTATGCTATCGCTAATTCATTCTGACAGTTTATAAAAATAAGGATAATGTTTTATTCGTGCAAAAAAGGATCAAATATTGACAGAATTCTGATCGAACATTTATCAACTAATTTCAAATAATAACATTAAGCAAATAATAGTCTTCTCAAAAAAGAAGATATCCATTACCAGG
>Ga0302191_10001722_pt1 | contig 13966 bp, 9 predicted proteins | sample II_Bog_E3_1_FD_198775 | JGI IMG/M metagenome (GOLD analysis project Ga0302191, IMG submission 198775) | Peat permafrost microbial communities from Stordalen Mire near Abisko, Sweden - II_Bog_E3_1 | ecosystem: Environmental > Terrestrial > Soil > Wetlands > Peat | place: Sweden: Abisko, Stordalen...
ATGGATATTAAAAGACTCAACCGGTGGAATAGATATATATAAGCCGGCTAAGAAGGATACGTTGGACAAGCAGTGATTAGAGGCTAGTTAATCAGTGATTAAGGGGCAAAAACAGATTTTGCTATGAACCATGAACTATTAACCATGAACTAAAAATGGCAAGCACACTCTATAACATCAGCCAGGTATTGGGCATCACCATCGTCCACTCGTTGTGGCAGGCATTGTTTATTTATTTTCTGCTAAAGATTGTGCTGACCTTCAGCAACAAGCTGTCATCAGCTGTAAAATATCACCTGGCGCTAACCAGCCTGCTGGCCATAACCGGATGGTTTGTTTATACTTTGATTACCGAAATAGGAATTTACAACTGGCTGGCCGCAAAACCGGTAAAGCTGGCTGACTTACCTGCAATGCTTAACCTGCCAACCGGTATCCGCCAGTTTAACGACCAAAGCATCCGTTATTATTATGATATCGAAGGGTATCTGCCTTATGTAGCAACAGTATATATAATCGGCCTGGCGTTTAATTCGGTAAAGTTGTTAATGGCCCGAAAGAAAGTGAATACGATTAAAGCGACAATGAGCATCGACATCGCTTTGCAATACCACGTGAACAGGCTGATCAGTGTACTTAATATCGCCCAACACGTAAAAATAGGCCTGAGCAAATTGGTGGATGTGCCCTGCATGGTGGGTTATTTGAAACCCGTTATCCTGCTGCCCTTTACGGTGACCAACTATCTTTCAGCCGAAGAGATCGAAGCTATTTTGCTGCATGAGTTGGCACACATAAAACGCAATGATTACCTGGTAAACATGATCCAGCAGATCATCTCAATCCTGCTGTTTTTTAACCCCTGCACATTGTTAATAACCCGGATAATAAACGAAGAACGTGAAAACTGCTGCGACGACCTGGTTGTAAGGGCCACCGCAGACCCTATCATCTATGCAAAGGCACTACTAAAGCTGGAGCAAAACCGCCAAAACGACTGGAAGCTAGCGCTGGCCGCCACGGGCAAAAAGTACCATTTACTAAATAGAATTGAACGAATCATGAAAACAAAAAAACAAGTACCAAGCCTGCGCCCGGCATTGCTGGCCACGCTTATATTAACTGCAGGCATAGGCTGCATAGCCTTGCTGAAACCCGAAGTTGCCGAGGGGAAGATATCGGTAAAAAACCTTAGCCCTGTCATCAGCGCTATAATTGCCGATACTGCGCATAAAGCAAAACCGGCGCAAACTGCCAAAAAAGCACATCACATTACACCACACAAATCGCCGTCAACCACTACCGAAGCGGAGAATGACAAAAAAATGGAAGATTTGAACGCCAGGATACAAAAATATTCGGACGTTGTAAACAGTTACTTCAACGCTCCTGAATTTAAAAAAATGCAGGAAGATATTCAAAAGCTGAGCCAGGGCATGCAGGACTATTATGAGCGGCCCGAGGTTAAAAAGCAACAGGAAGAATTGGAGAAAATGGGCCAGGACTTTTCGAAAAACTGGGGCGAAAATGACCAGCAGCGCGAGCAGACCGAAAAAATAAGCAAACTGGGCCTGGAGGTCGGCGCTTATTTCCAGACGCCGGAGTTTAAAAAAATGAATGAAGCGCTGCGGAAAAAATATGGTATAAAAGACGAAGAACTGTATGGCAATGATCGTTATGAAAACGACGAAACATACAAAAAATACCAGGCCGAACTGGAGAGCAAGCTGCCGCCGGAAATAAAGGCCAAAACCGAAAAGCTAAAACAACTGGGCGAGGAGATTGGCGCGCGGTATAAAAGCCCTGAATACCTGGAACAAAGCAAACGTATGCAGGAGTTGGGCGACAGCCTGACCAAAGCCTATCAAAGCCCTGATATTGCCGAAAAACAAAAGGAAATTGAAAAACTAAGCGCAAAAATAGCCGCTTATCAAAACTCGCCTGAAATTAAAAAAGCGCAACTGGAATTGAATGAGGCGGCCAGAAAACTAAGTGAATATGTGACCAGCACGGCCTTCCAGGGCTATACAAAGATGTTGAAGAACATGAACTTTAACTTCAACTATAACGGCGATTACGAAAAACCAGAGAAACCGGAAAAACCTGAAAAAGCCGAAAAGCCTGAAGCTCCTGAGAAGCCCGAGGCGCCGGAGAAACCGGATGGGGATAATTAATGGTGAGTTGATTGAGTTAGATTGGGTTGATTGGGTTGATTGGGTTGATTAAGTTAAAACCATTTACCTAATCAACTTAATCCAACTTAATCAACTAAATTAAACTTAATCAACTAATTTAGTATCCTCCAAACAGAGGGTACTTTTTTTATGCTTCAAAAGCTCAGTATTAGTAATTATGCGTTGATTGATAGCCTGGAGATCAGTTTTGGCAGCGGGTTAAATATCCTTACCGGCGAAACCGGGGCCGGTAAATCGATCATATTGGGTGCGCTTTCGCTAATCCTTGGCCAGCGAGCCGAGAGCCGCTATTTTTTTAACCAGCAAAAGAAATGTGTGATCGAGGGGACTTTCAGCGTTGGTGATTTTCATCTGAAACAGTTTTTTGAAGATAACGACCTGGATTATGAAGCGGAAACAGTTTTGCGCCGGGAAATATCAATCGACGGGAAATCAAGGGCTTTTGTGAATGACACGCCGGTCAACCTGAATTTGATGAAGGAACTGGGTGAAAAACTGATCGACATCCACTCGCAACATGCTACGCTGGAGATAAACGATCCGGAATTTCAGTTACTGGTGGTAGATGCGGTGGCCGGACATGGAGAGTTGTTAAATGATTATAGAACCAAATTCAAGTCCTATAAAAAAGAAACCACAAAGCTGGATCGATTAATACAGGACCGCGACAAAGCCAAAGCCGACCTGGACTACTACCAGTTCCAATTTGATGAACTGGAGAAAGCAGGCCTGTCAGCGAATGAACAGGAAACATTGGAGCAAGAGCTTTATACTTTGAGCAATGCCGAAGAAATAAAACGCAACCTGCTGGGTGCACTGTACCTGATGCACGAAGGTGAAACTTCGGCCATTATCCAATTACGGGAAGCCTGTCACCAGCTTTCCACGCTTGAGCGTTATAACCCGCAGATCGCTGAATTGTATCAACGACTGAACAGTACTTTGATAGAGCTAAAAGATATAGCGGCCGAGATTGAAACCATTGAGCGGCAAACCCACACCAATGAAGCGCGGGCTGCGGAAGTGAATAACCGTTTAAGCACCTTATATAACCTGCAAAAAAAACACCGGGTAAATAGTACTGATGAGTTACTGCAACTACAGGACGAACTATCGGAAAAAATACAGCAAGCAGTTTTTGGAGACGAGGCGATTGAAAAGCTGAAAAAACAGCTGGGCAGTGATAAAAAGGAACTGGAACAGCTTGCAGGTAAACTTTCTCTAGACCGTAAAATGGTGATTCCCAAAATACAAAGCCTTGTTTTAACGAGTTTAGCCGAAATGGGTATGGAATCGGCTGGTTTTAAGATCGAACTGAAGTCAGAAAATGAAAACACGCTTACCACCAATGGGTTTGATAGTGTGAAATTCCTTTTTTCAGCCAATAAAGGTCATTCGCTCGGCGAAATGAGCAAAGTAGCCTCGGGCGGCGAACTTTCCCGACTCATGTTGGCCATCAAATCCCTTATCGCCCAAAACACCGCCTTGCCAACCATCATTTTTGACGAAATTGATGCCGGCGTCTCGGGTGAGGTGGCCAACAAGGTTGGGCAGGTAATGGAAAAACTTTCGGCCAATTTACAGGTCATCACCATTACGCATTTGCCGCAAATCGCAAGTAAAGGGCAAAGCCATTATTTTGTTTATAAGGATGATGAAGGGGCGACCACTTATACCCGCATCAAACAACTGGATAAAACTGAGCGCGTACTCGAAATTGCCAAAATGCTGAGCGGGGATAAGCCGGGAGAAAGTGCTTTGCAAAATGCCAGGGAGTTATTAACCCCGTAAACGCATCTAACGCTGTCGTCGATAAACCTGATTGATATGAAAATCAACAAAAAAACGCTGATTCTCGTGGCTTTAAGTTGCCCATTATTTTTCCTTCTTGGATTCATTTCGAAGCAAAACAACCCCGGCTATTACATCGATCATGAAAAATCTATCGCAGTAGACCAGCCTGGCCCGCATAACGGTGGCGGCAAAACGACTGCCTTTCCATTTTTCGATAAAATAAAAGATGCAAAAATGGTTTTTCGCAAAAGGGTGCTGCACAACGGCTCATCAATCGGTTATCATTTGCAGGAAAAACAGGAGATCTATTATATATTAAGCGGCAACGGGGAATTAACCATGAATGGCAAGATCATACCTGTTACCACTGGCGATGCTATTCTCACAATGCCCGGCAGCAGACATGGATTAAAACCTGGCGGGAGTAATGACCTGGCTGTATTGATCACCTACGAAAATGATTGAAGCGAAACTTCGCGTCCAACCCGCCCAATCGTAATTCGGAAATCGTAAATCGTAAATAATAATTATAACTTTGCCTCTCCATAAATCAAAATCAACATGGCTTATAACTTATTAAAAGGTAAAAAAGGGATCATATTTGGCGCGCTTAATGAGCAATCTATCGCATGGAAAGTAGCGCAGCATGCGGTACAGGAAGGCGCAGAGATCGTTTTATCAAACGCGCCAATCGCCCTGCGCATGGGCGAACTAAATAAACTGGCTGAAGAATGCAACGCACCTGTTGTTGGCGCCGACGTTACCAATAACGAGGACCTGGTTAACCTGTTCAACAAAACACAGGAGCATTTTGGCGGCGGTGTTGACTTTATTCTGCACTCCATAGGCATGAGTGTTAACGTACGCAAAGGCATCTCCTACCCCGAAAATAATTACGATTTTACCCATAAGGGCCTTGATATATCGGCATTAAGCCTGCACCGTGTACTGGCAACGGCAATGAAAATGGATGCTATTAATGAATGGGGCTCCGTAGTTGCTTTAACGTATATCGCCGCACAGCGTGTATTCCCCGATTATAATGATATGGCCGACAATAAGGCTTATTTAGAAAGCATCGCCCGCAGTTTCGGCTATTATTATGGCACGAAAAAACACGTGCGCATTAATACGGTTTCACAATCGCCTACCCGCACTACTGCAGGCTCGGGTGTAAAAGGTTTTGAAGGTTTTATCAGTTATGCTGAAAAAATGAGTCCCCTGGGTAATGCTTCGGCTGACCAATGCGCGGATTATTGCATCTCCTTATTCTCCGACCTGACTAAAATGGTGACCATGCAGAATTTGTTCCACGACGGCGGCTTCTCCTTTACCGGTGTTACACAGGCGGTTATAGAGCAGATGGAGAAATAAGTCGGAAAAGTCCGACGTCAGTAAAGTCCGAAAAGACGAAAACTCCAAAAGTCGAAAAAGTCCGAAAGACTATAACGATCAGATTTACGAAGTTTCCAAAACTTCGTAAATCTATTCCACTTTATATCTGTAAACCAGCCTCCCCAGATTTCCATTACTGTCGATACCCTCAATTACCATGCGATAAGTGCCCTTTTCATCCGCGTTAAAATATTCAAACGATGCTTTCCCGTCCTTATCGGTCATTAGGTTAGGTTTCCAGTAAATGGTGCTGCGCAGATCGGGGATGTCGGCATTGGTTTTCGGGTCATCATATTTCGGTGAATAAAACACACGCACTTTCGTGTATCCTTTAGGCATATAACTCACAATGCCGGGTGTATAACGCTGGTAGTTGAGGTCTGCACTGCCGGTTTTCGTAGTAACGATCAAAACACCCGAACTGCCCCGACCTCCATAAATTGAAGTGTATTGTATGTTACGCAATACCTCAACGCTGCCAACATCCGATGGGTTTAGGCTGGTTAATACGGAGCCGTCTACATACAACCCGTCCAGTACGATTTGCATGGGCCTGCGGCTCTGGGTCAAATATGGCGTATCGTTGCGGAACATTACACCCATTAGCCGCCCTTGCAGGCAATCCGTAATATCAGCGCACCCGGCCAGGATGTTATCATCCGCGCGTATTACCTGGTCGGCATTGCCCGGCCCATTTAAGTTGGAAGAATTTTTTATTGGCCCGGTCTTTTTATCCTTAATAACCACCTCTTTCAGCATGATAGAATGGGTATTCACGCCGTACTTAATATCATTATCATATTGTGCTTTGCTGCTTTGTAAAAAGGGTAACGAGGCCGAATCATAGTTCACCAGGAAGTCAGCCACCATTTTACTACCTGCGGCTGGCTCCGGTTTTACTTCGTCAATATCAACCTCCACATTTTTATGGTCTTTTGCGGTCCGGGCCTGTATGGCAAACCGCACGCTATCCCTAAAGACCAGGTTTTTAAAGGTGAAATTCCCTTTGCTGTCCGAAAGCGTATCGAGCATAAAGATTCCGCCTGCAGTAGAAAATAAGGTCACTTTTCCATTTGGAACAGGTTTACCCAGCAAGTTTTTTAAATGTCCTGAGATTTCAAGCGTTTTTTCTGGCAGAAACATTGGGGCCGGATCGACGCCCGACAACATTTGCTTCCACTCAAAGCGATGGTAACCCTGGGTGAGCATCAAAACATCCAGATCGGAGGCTGTTTGCCGGTTTTCGTTGTTAAAATAATAACCAGGCTTTTCAATAAAGCCTTTGATGTCAGATGTCAGTAACAGGTTGCTCAATATCGAGTTTTCGTTATCCTCGTCAACAGGCACTTTTGTTTCATTGAGAACCGACACCGAAAAACTACCTACAACGGGGCTGCCGTCGGTGCCCATCGATTTAAGGTCGATTTTTACCTTTTGCCGGGGCGAATACGACTGCTGATCTGTTGCCGCCTGCAACTTTAGCTGATCGTGGTTTTGAATAAACAACAGCCGTTCGTTCAGGGGCTCCCCTGTTGATGAAAATAAGGTGAATTGTGCCACACCGGATGGAAATTTTGCCTTAGGCACGTCCGCAGTAAACGATTTGCTGCCCGGTTGGCTTTTTCCCGCAAAACAAATCGAGCCGCCCGACTGAGCGATCAAAATAACTACTTCATCAGCCGATGCAGCAGCACTCACAACCTGGCCCGGCAATATTTTTACATGTACAAATTGTGGATCGTTGTTATCAATAACCAGGGAGTAACCAGCATTTGTTGCTTTAGGCAGATCGGCAATGCCTTCCGAGCCATCGGCATAAGTAATATGCGCCTGGTAGTTTTTCCCATTTTCGGGCTTCAGCGTAAATACGCCCATGCCCAAATGGCTGCCGGTAAACATGCCTGCCTTGTTGCCGGCATCATCGGTCACTACTCCTTTAATATTTGCGCCTAATCCGTCGGCGCCGACGGCTTTGAATGCAATTTTAGTTTCATTACCCGTTACCAAACTCCCGCCCTCGGGGAAAAACTGTACATCTGTACTTGTTGATGCGGCCTTTATAAGGATGGATTTTTCAACCGGCTTTTTCCCTGTTGGTTTTATTTGAGTAATTATCCTCCCCGATCGCAACAATACCGGCGAAGGATTTGTAAACGCAATATTTAAATTACCTTGATCGTCGGTAAGACCTTTCCCATTTAATATATTTTTATCTGCAAGCTTTACCAGGTAGTTTACAGGTGTAGCGGCATAAGGTGCGCCGCCCAGGTTGCTGTAGTTAATAACCGCTTTTACTTCCTGCTGTCCGCTTTGCCTTGAATAAGTATAAGAAGTGTGCGTAAACACTTCATTCGAAATCGGGTTGCTGATGGTAATGGCCTGGTCGAAAAAATAATCACGGCCGGTATTGCGCATCCAATTGGTAAAGGCCCTTACCCGGTAATTACCCTCTTTTAGCGTATCGGGCAAGCTCAGGTTGCCCCAGGTAACGCCGCTGATGACAGGCAGCTTAATTCGCTGTTTAACTGAGTCCCTGTCGTCTATCAATTCCACATTCAGCACACCGCTCAAAGCGGATAGCCTGTGCCCGCTGCCTATGGTAATATAGGCTTTAAACCAAATGTCGTCGCCAATGGCATAATACGGTCTATCCAGCTGCAGGTACACTTTTTCCTGCGGATGGGCTGACGACCAAAGATTAAATTGATTGATGACCTTTTGTATCGGATCGTCCTGGCCATCGCCGGCCCCAAGCAAAACAAAAATGATCCCGGCACCAAAAAGGCAGGCAAACAGCCGCTTGAATTTCATATAAGTAAATAAATCACAAGTTAAATGAAAAATTGGCCCGGATAAGTAACAAGTGTGTTAAGATGCGGGTTTTGAGAATTTTTTGTTGAAAGAATATCAGTCCCGAAACCCGGCATGCAACCGGCTGCTTCCGGCGATACTTTTTTTGCCGGTACGCTAATTTTTAATTGCAAGATAGTATGATTTGACTCCAATGTTTAATATTTTTATAGCTAATAACACCTACCTATAATAATTACAATGGACATTAACAACCCGCGCACTAAATTTCTCATCCCATACCTGCTTGGTTTCCTGCTATTTAATATCGTCCCATCCTTTGTTTTACAGGCGCAGGGCACGCTTAGTTTTTGTAAGCATACCTGGAAGATACGTGACTCAAAATTTGTAACACGGGGCCCGGGAAATAACTATTGGAGTGGCGATAAAAAAAATGTTTGGATTGACAAACGGGGCTTTTTACATTTAAAATTAACAAGGGATGCCGCCAACCCCGACAAGTGGTATTGTGTCCAGCTTGAAAGCCTGGATGCGATGGGCTATGGCACTTACCAGTTTGAAATAGCAGGCGCCATAGATAAACTGAATGAGAATGTGATTTTCGGGATGTTCAGCTACCCGGTTGACGATAAAAAGGACCTGGATGGTTATGATGAAGTTGACATAGAATATTCCAGGTGGGGCAAAAAACACAGCCCTTACAATTTCGATTACACAGCTTATGGGGATGACCATGCAGACACCTGCCTGATCAGCAAAAGCCACCAAATCACTTTAAATAGCATTTATACCACCCAGCGGTATTTACGGCATAAAAACAAAGTCGTATTTGAAAGTCTGCCGGGTTTCCATGACGATGACTCCGATCCGTTCCAATACGATCAGATACCCGGGAGCAGAAAATTTAAACCCAGCGCACGCCCGATGCCTGTATTGATAAATTTATGGTTATACAAACCACACGGCAGGACCAGCAAACCAATTCCGCCATCTGATGGAAAAACGGTTGAGATAGTGATCCGCAGCTTTAAATTTATACCGGAATAGCCCATCGGCTTAATACCTGGCATTATGAAAACTAAATGGGGTGTCTTTTTGTTTTTAAGAAGGACTAACACCTGGCGAAATCCAAAAGCGATGGGGTTAAAAACCCATCGCTTTTGGATTGTAGCTTATTAGTTTGAATCTACCAAAATGATCTTCACTTTAATGGCTGCGCTGGGCAAAATGGCTGTAGTGCCATCGGCCGACTGCGCATAAAGGCTAACATTGCCGGCATTATAGGTATAACTATAGGAAAGGTTGTCGTACACTTCGGGCAGTTGCTCATAGGTGTTACCGCCATCGTACGAAATGGCAACGATCACACCACCGATCTGTGCAAAATTTGGATCGAGCGCACTGATGTTGATCGGGGCTGTATACGACTTGTTGCCGCTGCTATCAGTATAAAGCGTCCAATCGGTGGTGGCCACATTAGCATAAAAGGTTTGATTGGTAGTTCCGGGTGTAATGTACTGTTTTGTGCAGGATGATAACACGAATAACACTGCACAACTAAAAATAGTCAGGATTCTTTTCATAAGAGTTAGTTTTATTATATCTGATAAACTAACGCTTTTTGAAAAGGTTTAATATGGAATGAATGATTTTTTAACTACAAAATGGAGGAGGGATTTTCGCGGAGTAACTAACCTGCTCGCTTTTCTTACCGGATGATTTTTTTAACCAATTAATTAGGTTATTTTTATTTTGACGCGGATATTACAAAAATGTTGTTTTGCAACTAAAAGGTTACAAGAAATTTTCAATTTGTTAACACAGGTTTAACTAAATTACAACGTAATTCTACCAGTTTTGCAGGGTTCTTTTCATTAGCCACTAAAATCACCTACGCAATATGAAACTTTTTACAAATTTTTCTTTTACATCACTCCGTCCCAAACAAAGCTTTGAAAGGCCTGGAAGCAATCGCTTTTGCGTGGCCGCGAAATCAGCTAAAGGGACGATGGCAATGCGCATTCAACTGCTCATTATCGTGTTAACGGCCGTATGCATGCAAGCCAGCGCTGCGGCCAATTTCGTTACCGGCCGTGTCATCGATGCCGACACTAAGGAGCCCATGGTGAGCGCTACCGTCACCATTAAAGGCATCGGCAAAAACACCACAACAGGCTTGGACGGTACCTTTAAAATTGACTTGTCGGGCGTTGACAACCCGGTGCTGGTAATCACCTTTATCGGTTATGTGATCAAAGAAGTTCCGGTTAACGGTAAGAGCAATTTAGGCGACATCGAACTAAAATTCAGCGCCACAGGGATGAGTGAGGTAGTGGTTAACGGCGATATCGCTATCGACAGGAAAACGCCTGTCGCCGTTACTACCGTCGGGGCACAATATATCGAGGAGCACATTGGCGCCCAGGACATTCCCGAGTTGCTGAGCAACGTGCCCGGCGTAATGGCTACCCAGGAGGGCGGCGGCTATGGCGATTCGCGCATTAGTATACGCGGATTTTCGAGCTCATCCGGCAACGGGAACGTTGCCTTTACCATCAACGGTATCCCGGTAAACGACCCTGAAACCGGCACCCTTTACTGGTCGGATTTTGCCGGTATCACAGATGTGGCCAGCTCTATACAGGTGCAGCGCGGTTTAGGTGCATCCAAAATCATTATACCTTCGTTTGGCGGTACGGTAAATATCACCACACGCAGCACCGATATGCAGGCGGGTGGCAATGTTTCAGAGACCATTGGCAGCGACGGTTACAACAAAACAGGCGTTTTGGTGTCAACCGGCCTTAACTCAAACGGCTGGGCAGCTACCTTCCAGGGCAGCCGGGTAATGGGCGATGGTTTTGCCGACGGGTTGAACTTCCTGGGATATAATTACTTTTTTAACCTGTCGAAACAATTAAGCCCGGATCAAACCTTATCGCTTAACCTGATCGGCGCAAGCCAAACTCACGGACAGCGAGCCATGGAGTCTATTGCCGACTACCAGGAAGCACCAGAGGGCATTAAATGGAATTATTACCTTGGCGTTGAGAACGGCAAACAGGTAAATCCTTATGATAACTTTTTCAGCGAACCGATGCTTTCGATCAACCACGATTGGAACATTAACAGTAGCTCGAGTCTTTCCACCGTTTTATACGGCATATTCGGAGACGGCGGCGGCGGCGACATCGGTGGCAGCGTAAGCGACAACGACTTACCCAGGGTCAGCAATTTTTATTCGCCATTCGATTTTGATGCTGTAGCAAAAACAAACGCCGCTAGTCCCGATGGATCGGCCAGCACTTACTTCTATGATTCTCATGATAAAACAGCATGGTATGGGCTAAGAAGTACCTATAGAACCACCATCGGTAAATACATCGACCTTTCTGCCGGTATTGATTTACGTTATTACCATGGCACCCACTACGAGGAAGTATCCGACCTGCTGGGCGCCGATTATGTATTGTATGATTATTCGGGCAGCGCAGGAACAGGAAGCGGCGCGGGCGACATTAACAACCCTATTTATCGTGCTACTGTGGGCGACAAAATCTATTATTACAATAAGGACTTTGTTGCTTCTGAAGGAGCATTCGCGCAAGCAGAGTATTCCAAAAAAGATTTTACAGCCTTCGTTACACTATCAGGTTCAAACAATGGGGACAAAAGGACCGATTATTTTAACTACTTGAACAGCGACCCTAACCAAACTACGCCGTATGTTAATTTTATAAGCTACCAGGCAAAAACCGGCGCAAACTACAACATTAACAGCGAGATGAATGTGTTTGCCAATATTGGCTACCTGACAAAACCACCTTATTTTGGCAACGTGTTTGAAGACTATACCAACCAGATCAATAAAAGCGCGATAGACGAAAAGCTATTTAGCTACGAACTGGGTTATGGCCTTAAAACACATGGTTTCAGCGCTAATTTAAACCTGTACAGAACATCTTATATGAACAGGGCCTTTGCCGTTTCGTTTCCTGACCAGAATACCAACCAGATATACAGCGCAAATATCTCCGGCGTTGGCGAACTGCACCAGGGCGTTGAGCTTGAATTGAAATACCGGCCGATCAAGGAAATTCTGTTCGGCGGAATGCTTTCACTGGGCGACTGGTATTATAACAGCAATGCGGGCCCGGTGACCGTATTTAACAGCCAGCAACAATCAGTTGGAACCGTGTCAGAAGTAGATTTGAAGAACGAAAAGGTAGGGGGCTCAGCACAAACCACCGCGGCTGCCTATACCGACATTAATATCGTGCCGCAATTAAAAATAGGCGTCACCTGGAATTTTTACGGAAACTATACCTCCTTCGTACCATTTAACTATTATACAACGCCAGGCATTCAGCCCTACAAAATACCTGATTTTTCCCTTTGGAGCCTGAATGGCGTGTTCAAATTTAAAATGGCCGGCTTTGATGCCGAACTGATCGCAACGGTAAACAACTTATTGAACACCAAATACATATCAGATGCTGAAGAGGATGGCCCTAATTTTGGCGATCCTGCACAGGCATCTGTTTATTACGGTTTAGGCAGGGTATTTACAACCGGTTTAAAAGTTAAATTTTAAAAGCTAAAAAATCATCCCAAATGAAAAAGATATATTATGTGATTGCGGCAGTGGCGATAGCTTTTACCGCATGTCAAAAACAGCCAAACCTGGTTCCGGCGACGTATACCAAATCGATGGACCTAACTTTAGCGGCATCCGACTACGCGTTGCTGCCTTCATCAATTTACGCAAATAGTGCGCAGGGTTTTTACTCCTATGCAGATGCCAATTCGCTTATCCCCACTATATTGGCCAAACGGGACCCGCAACTTGGAAACGGTTCAAAAGCAAACGTTACCTTTAATTTGCTGACACCAAACATAAAGTTGGCCGACAGTTCGTACAGCGATATAGCTTATACCATTAGCAGCGCCGATTATGTGGCCGTTACCGGTAACCATTACGGCGACATCAGTGCCTCGGAAGTGTTTAACTTTTTGACTTACAAATACCCAACTCCGCAGCCCAATCAACTGGTCGTACTCAGCTACGTTTTGTATGCGGGGGGGACCGACACCAACGTCACCAATTCATTTTTGTATACCAACGGGAGCTGGATAGAGGCCTATCAAATTTCCAACGCACAATACGCCTTTGCCGGCGAAGGCAAATACGATCAGTTCAGCTCTTATGATACGCCGCATTTGCTCAGCTACTTTAACTACTTTTTGAAGAACGACCCAACCATTGCCGATACGGTACAGACAGGCGATATAGAATTCATCAGCTACAGTTGGTATGCTTCAGGTAACTACCAGCGGGTGCAGGCCCTTACCTATAACGGCAGCAACTGGGTGATCAGTTCAACCCCGGCTACCCTGCCCTTTTTGGAAACTGCTGGTGTGTGGAGCCCGAACGGGGCCATTTATCACAACTTGAACAGCACAGATATTGCACTTATAGCAGCATCGAGCGTGGCCCCGGCAAGCTTACTGACGAATTTGGGCAAGTACGGCGACTTTGAAACCAGTTGGACAAGTGCTGAACTTGACGCCGCCTTCATATTGGTTTTGCAGGCGGATTACCCAAGCCCAAAAACAAATACAAACTATGTAATAACTTACCTGCTTTATACAGGTGGTGCAGACGTACCGACACAGGTAACTTTCCAATATAGCGGAACTGCCTGGATGGCGCAATAAGTCCGAAAAGTCGGAAGTCCGAAAGTCCGAAAGATAAAAGGCCCGGGTTCATT
>Ga0302191_10001730_pt1 | contig 13916 bp, 15 predicted proteins | sample II_Bog_E3_1_FD_198775 | JGI IMG/M metagenome (GOLD analysis project Ga0302191, IMG submission 198775) | Peat permafrost microbial communities from Stordalen Mire near Abisko, Sweden - II_Bog_E3_1 | ecosystem: Environmental > Terrestrial > Soil > Wetlands > Peat | place: Sweden: Abisko...
CTTAACATAAATATAATATTGAGTTGATGTTAAAATAACATAGTTTTGTTGCAAATTATAACCATGAAAAAAGACAAACAGCCATCCCCGGTAAAGAACGCAAGGAAGGCTATCCAGGAAAGTTTACTTAAGGCATTAAAAAGCATAGCAGGCCAGTTGGAAAAACAAGGTATCCGCACGGATGCTGATCTTGAAAAAGAATCAAAAAAACTAGCCAAGAAAATTACCAAAGGGGCAAAGGTCGAGCAACCGGCTGCCTCAAAGGAAGCGGTACCAGCGGTTGAGGCAAAAGCTCCGGCAAAAGAAGCTGTGCCTGCCAAGACAAAACCAGCTGCTAAAGCCGCTGCACCAAAGGCTGAAAAAGTTGTTGCACCTGCAGCTCCCACAAAGCCCGCTGTTCCTGAGCCCGCTCCAAAAACTACCAAGGCTGCGCCTAAAAAAGCAGCTGAAAAAAAGTAGCTTTCGGTCCCAACCGCTATAAACAAAAGGCATCATCTGCATAAAAGCTGGTGGTGTTTTTTTGCAGATACTAGCTTCATTCACCTCAGCTCATTGTCCAAACCTGAATCAGCAGCTATTTTTCAAAAAATCCAGAAATAGTAACGTTTTTTTTACTACATGATCGGTTTATCTTTGATATTTTAGCAAAGCATATCACATGGTACGCCTGCTCATCGATGAAAAACCTGAGACGCCGTAAGTTTATCAAAGACGCGCTGATCGCCAGCATGGGCCTTGCGCTTGTGCCTGATATTTTAAAATCACAGGCAAGTTCACGGGTCAATGCCAGGCCTGCCGCAAATCCCAAAAAAGTGATCATCGCCGGTGGTGGCATCACCGGTCTTTGCTGTGCTTATGAACTAATGAAAGCCGGCCATGACGTGGTTGTGCTCGAAGCTTCAGGCCGGCATGGTGGCCATGTTTTTACAGGGCGCGATGGATTATCTGATGGTTTGTATGCCGACTTCGGCGCTGACCACATCACCAAACCTGGCTATGAGCATTTTTTTGAATATGTTGATGAATTCGGTCTAACCGCGATCCCATATCCAAATGCGGAAGGTTCCGAGGCGGCCGATGATCCAAATGCCATGAAAATGATCGGCGGCAAGTTTTATACCGCCGAAATGCTGAAAGCCCCGGCGGTGCTTGCCAAATTTGGTTTTAACGACAAAGAAGTAAAGCAAATCTCGCAAAACGGGTGGTATTCGTTAAGCTCACTGTTTATTAAGCCATACCTCAGCAAATTTTCCGATGCTTATCAGCCATTCGGCGTTGGGTATGATGACCTGGATGGAGTTGCAATTGCCGATATTTATAAAAAGGAAGGCGCATCACCAGCTGCGTTGCGCCATTTGGGCGGGCATAATTCCAACGCCCTTTACCATTTGTGGCGCGCGGCCATCATGGATTTTCGCGGCATACCTGCTTCGGAAGGCGACACCTATCATTTAAAAGACGGCAACGAACAATTGCCTATGGCTTTTGCCAAACGCCTGGGCGACAGGGTAAAACTAAACCATCCGATCATGGCCATCAAGCGGGATGCAAGCAGTGTTACGGTAACGTACCGGGCATACGGCACAGACACGGAGAAGGATATGACAGCTGATGTAATGGTCAACTGCATCACACTGCCTGTTTTCAGGAATATACGAGTCACTCCGCCCTTATCCCCCGAAAAGCAATATGTTGTGGATAATCTTGCTTATTCTTCTCACCCATTTTACGTGTTTGAAGCCGGCACCAAATTTTGGCTGGATGACGGCTTTAAGAGTATTAACATGGAATTCGAACATCCTGATATTTCATCCATATGGCTGGAAACAAACCGGGTGGACACGACAAGGGTGATCTTAAAGGCCTACGGCCCGGGAGGGCTTTCGCCGCAGCGGGTACTGGCAGCATTCAGGGAAGTTTATCCCGGCAAACATGATACGATCGAACAGGCGCTCACCAAAGATTGGACGGTAGACAAATTCGCACCTGCCTGCGAAATGGAGCCTTTCCCTATAGGTGAGATGAAAAAATTCTGGCCGCAAATCATGCAGCCCGACGGAAGGATTTATTTTGCAGGGACCTATGCCGATAACATGAGCCGTGGTATGGAGTCATGCCTGCGCTCGGCACAAAGGGTGGCGAAGGAGATCGGCAATGCTTGATATCTATTTCGGATTTAACGAAATAGGTATTAACTATATCTTCATAGAATGACTATAAGTAAAACATATCACACTTTCAATAGTTGTTTTTTAAGTTGTTTTCTTTCAGCGGCTTTGATGAATTTTGCCGGCAGCAGTAAATCACAGCAGCAAAATCAACCGCCAGTTGTAAAGATCGTCAACCCAAAAAGTAATTCAAGTATAAATATCAGCACCCCACTAAGCTACGAGATAACCGTATCCGACAAAGAAGACGGCGATTCAAAATATGATGAAATAAATGCCAAAGAGGTATTGCTGGAGGTGCGCTTTCTGAAAGACAAATCTAAAGTCGCGGCGTTAAATAAGACAATTCAACCCGATGCGCCAGGTCTTGCGGCAATCCGGACTTCCAATTGTTTCAGCTGTCATAATTTTAATAGCAAGGCGATGGGCCCGTCGTTTTATGAGATCGCCTTGAAATATAAACCGACCAAAGGTAATACCGATTCACTTGTAAATCGCATTAGAACCGGTTCGACCGGCATTTGGGGGAAAGAAAAAATGCCCAGCCACCCGGAGTTATCTGCACAGGATATAAAAAATGCCGTGCTTTGGATACTTAAGAACGGCGCCGACCCGAATGATAACTATTTTATTGGCTTAAACGGAATTATTCCGGCAGGCTTTATAAAGTCTCCGGGATCTTACGTTTTTATCGCCAGTTATATCGACCACGGTTTAAAAACGGATCCTGGAAAGCAACGCCTGAAAGCGCAGGATATCGCCGTTTTATATGCTAAATAAACGACAAAGTAATTTTAACTAACTTTGATTAAAAATAAAATATATGCAATGGTATAACTACGTAGCCGCCTTTTTTGCAGGGGCTTTCCTGGCCAATTTTGTGCCGCACTTTGTTAAAGGGATATGCGGCGATAAGTTTCCGACCCCATTTGCCAAACCGCCCGGCAAGGGCCTATCATCCCCGTTGATCAATGTGCTTTGGGGGCTGATTAATCTGGTTATTGGCTATGTATTGCTTGGTTATGGGCATATTTGCCGGTCATACCCGTTAACGGTTGTTTTATTTTTTGCAGCGATTGCGTTGATGAGCGTGATGATGGCCAACAATTTTCAAAAGAAGGATAAGGAATAGTTTTTTGGCGCACAACCGAAAATACATTTTGCTATTTAGCCATCATCTCAAAGCGGTCAACTGACCGGGCCGCAGTCGGAAATTCATTGAAAGCATCGTACAATACATATTTATTGTCCTTATCAATACCCGGCAAAAGTTTGCTCAGCGCTTTCCTGATCTGTAGATTTTCCTTTTTTACCTCGTTCGTATCTTTAATACTGATGTGGGTCATGTACCAGATTGCCGGCGCCGACCAGGTATCGTTACGCTGCATGGAAATGGATAGCACCATCGGGCGTGTTGGAAGTTGGCTTAGAATTAGCGGGTAACGTACTTTTTTGTTCGCCTCGTCAAGCACCTGGCTATAAAAATCACCTGTGGCTTTCGTGTCCGGATATTCCCAAACTACGCTGGGGTTTAAACATTTCATGGCAAGGCTCATATTATTTACCGCATTCACCAAATATTTTTTATCATATTCTTCTTTGGCCAATTGCACCAGTTCAGGGCCTGTTTTTCCGTTAGCGGTATATTGCGCAAGATCCATTTGGGTTATTTTCCAGCCATAGCTTAACTTAGCATAAACAAGGCTGATCAGGTATTTGTTGTCCGATTGTTTCGGCGCCAGGAAGACGCAATACGTTTCGGTGGCAGAAGTGTCATACTTTAGTGAATGGCGGTTAACATCCGTGCCGCTGGCAGGTAAGCTGTCATTAAGCTTAGCCTTGTGCTTGCTAACTACATAATATTCCTCCACTATATCGTAAGGATTATCGGTGAGCCGGTTGCTCATCAGCTCAACCATGTGCTCGTTGCCGGGATTGTCTATCATTTCTTTCGACATCATTAGCTGCAGTTCCTTCAGGCTGTTGGCTTTAATGTAGTTAAGGGCAGTTTTGTTCAGCTCATGGAAATCCGACCGCTGGCCGCTGCTGATCTGGTCGTCTTTATAAACGCCGGGTTTTGGGGGGCTGCAAGCCTGTAATGAAAATACAAGACACACCAAGGCCAAAAGTTTAAATTCAGGGTTTACTGGTTTCATATTGCCTCCTAAGATAGACAAGTTTGAGGATTTGCAATAAAAATAATCGAATTACCGATTGCAGGTCAACTACAACCAAAATTATGGATTTCATTGCTTCGGCTATTCCCCAGGGTCACCTGTTGGTAATGCTGCCTGATGCAAGTTGATATACTTCGGCAGGATAAAATAAAATTTATACTTTTATTGTAAGGTTGATCCGTTATGAACGTCTAATCCTGAAAACAATCATAAATTTGATTCAAAATTTGATGCAACAGGTTAAAATATTTTTGTTGATGTTCCGGCCGATCGCGACAGCCGGGGGTTCGATCGCAATAGTCCAACCCCAATAATCCATTTAATTTATTTTTACGTAATTTAATGCAACTTTAGGGTATCAGAATGAAAGTAATAAAGGAGAAACATTCGCTTGCTATGCGCTGGTGTCACTGGGTAAACTTCCCGATCTTAACCATTATGATATGGAGCGGGATGTTGATCTATTGGGCCAATGATATTTATTCCATCACCATTTTCGGGCATACTTTTGTCCGGTTTTTTCCCGATTGGTTTTACAGAACTTTAGGCATCCCGCAACGGTTAGCAGAGGGTATGGCATTCCACTTCCTGTTCATGTGGTTTTTTACGCTGAACGGGATATTATATGTGGCCTATACCCTATTTTCGGGTGAATGGCGGGAGTTGGTACCTCAAAAAAAATCTTTCAAAGAAGCATGGCTGGTGCTTTTGCACGACCTGCACATCCGCATGACTGCACCCCCTCAAAACAAATACAATGCCGCCCAGCGCATTGCGTATACCGCTATCATCGTTATGGGTCTTGGATCGGTAATTACCGGCCTGGCTATTTACAAGCCGGTACAGTTTTACTATTTAACCTGGCTTTGCGGTGGTTATCACTTTGCGCGCATTTTGCATTTTGCCCTAACCATAGGCTATGTTTTATTTTTTTTGATCCATGTGGTACAGGTTTTCCTGGCTGGATGGAATAACTTCAGGTCGGTAATATCCGGATTTGAAGTGGTGAAAGAAGAACCTGTTCCGGCAATTCAAATTATAAATGAAGATGAAAAAGCAGATTAAGAAGGTAAAAAAAGAACTCACAATAGAGCAAAAAATAAACCGGCGCAATTTTATCTCGTTCGGGGTATTCACGGCGTTAGCGGCAAGCGCATACGAAGGGTGGCGTTGGTTGTATAAATCACCGGATGAGGTTGCCGGAATAACCGCCGGGGCCCATAAGCCTTTACGTAAAGCGCTAAATAAAACCGAAATATTTTTCAGGCGGATCGCTTTCAGCGAAAATCACCTGGTTAAAACGTATCCCAAAGAAATGGCCGCCAAACACGTAAGGGTGAACAGCGACATTGGCGTTGAAGGAAATAAAAAGTTCGATCTGGAAACATGGACGCTGCAGGTGATCAAAAAAAGCGGCGAAGTGCTTTACCTTTCGATAGATGAGCTAAGAGCCCTGCCAAAAACCGAACTTGTTTACGATTTTAAATGCGTGGAAGGCTGGGACCAGATATCGCATTGGGGTGGCGTAAGATTTAGCGATTTTATTAGCGCATATCAGTTGGATGATTGCGCAAAAATGCAGTACGTCGGCATGGAAACGCCCGACAAAAACTACTATGTAGGTATCGATATGCCCAGCGCTATGCATCCGCAAACCATCCTGGCTTATGAGGTAAACGAAAGGCCGCTACCTTTGGCCAACGGCGCACCGCTAAGGCTAATCATCCCTACAAAATACGGTATTAAAAACCTAAAACGCATCGGTACGATCACTTTCAGCAATACCCGCCCCCATGATTACTGGGCCGAGCAGGGATATGATTATTATTCAGGATTGTGAATTGAGACGAATTGATTAACACGAATTGGATGAATTATAGCGAATGATACGAATTTTTTTAATAGCTGGTCCTTTGTGATGTCTAAATAAAAAAGGCATGATCCTAGAACCATGCCCTTTATATCCTGCCGACAAAGACCTTTCACCTAAATTAGTACCTGTAATACTCCGGCTTAAACGGCCCATCAACGGTTACGCCGATATACTCAGCCTGGTCAGGGTCTAAAACTTCCAGTTCAACACCTATTTTAGCCAGGTGCAAACGTGCTACTTTTTCGTCCAGGTGTTTTGGCAGGGTATAAACTTTGTTTTCGTATTTGTCGCTGTTGTTCCAAAGCTCCAGCTGGGCCAATGTTTGGTTGGTGAACGAGTTGCTCATTACAAAGCTTGGGTGACCTGTTGCACAACCTAAATTAACCAGGCGGCCTTCGGCTAAAACGATCACATCTTTGCCATTAATGGTATATTTATCAACCTGTGGTTTAATTTCGATCATAGTATCGCCGTAGTTATCGTTTAACCAGGCCATATCGATCTCATTATCAAAGTGGCCGATGTTACAAACAATGGCTTTATCTTTCAATGCGCGGAAATGGCTTTCACGCACGATGTTTTTATTGCCTGTGGCAGTTACAACGATGTCAGCTTCAGTAATGGCGGTCGAAAGCTTTTTCACTTCAAAGCCTTCCATCGCTGCCTGCAACGCACAGATCGGGTCGATCTCGGTAACAATTACGCGAACGCCCGCATTACGCAATGAATCAGCGGAGCCTTTGCCCACGTCGCCAAAACCGCAAACGATAGCTACTTTCCCAGCCATCATTACGTCAGTAGCGCGGCGGATGGCATCCACCAGCGATTCGCGGCAACCGTATTTATTATCAAATTTCGATTTGGTTACCGAGTCGTTAACGTTAATGGCAGGCATGGGCAGGGTACCTGCTTTCATACGCTCGTACAAACGGTGTACGCCGGTGGTTGTTTCCTCGGACAGGCCTTTAATACCTGCTATCAGTTCCGGATATTTATCCAGCACCATATTGGTCAGATCGCCGCCGTCATCGAGTATCATATTTAAAGGCTGGCGGTCTTCACCAAAAAACAGGGTTTGCTCAATACACCAGTCAAACTCTTCAGCATTCATACCTTTCCAGGCATAGACCGAAGTGCCATTTGCTGCAACCGCTGCCGCCGCATGATCTTGTGTTGAAAATATATTACATGACGACCAGGTAACTTCGGCGCCTAGTTCCTTCAATGTCTCAATTAATACAGCGGTTTGAATGGTCATGTGCAGGCATCCTGCAATACGAGCACCTTTAAGAGCCTTTGACGGGCCATACTCTTTGCGCAAAGCCATCAGCCCGGGCATTTCAGCTTCAGCTAATTCTATTTCTTTGCGGCCCCACTGTGCCAGTGAAAAGTCTTTTACCTTGTATTTTACGTATGCGGTTTCTGTTGTCGACATAACTTTTAAGTTTTGTGCAAAGTTAGGTAATTGCCTGATAAAATGCAACGGTAGTTGACCAGGTTGATTGAGTTAGATTAAGTTGACTACGTTAACACGACTTTGAAACCAGGAAATCCGGTTGAACAACTCATTCAACCCGATCAACTTAATCTAACTAAATCAACTTAATCTAACCCGTCAACTACACCTCAATCATCTTCTGCGGTGGCTTGGCCAGTTTTTGGCCCTGTGCGAGTTTATTGTTTTGCGTCATGGAGAGGCTGCCGTTATAAACAGCGCCATTTTCAACCTGGAGGGTTTGGGTGCGTATTTCACCACTAACTTTACCGGTTGATTTGATTTCGAGCGAGTTGGTTTGGATATTGCCGGTCACCGTTCCGTAAATCACCATTTCCTTTGTGAGGATATTGCCCAGAATGGACCCTTTTTCGCCAAGTATCAGCCCTTCGTCAACCATCACATCGCCAGTTACCTGTCCGTCGATCCGCGCAAACGCCGGCGCTTTTAGGTTGCCATCTAAAATGCACCCTTCGCTGATGAGGGTTGAAATAGACTGAAGATCGAGTGCAACATTGTCTTTTTTTGAAAAGAATGCCATGGCCCGTAGTGGTTAATTGTTTAAAGTAAGATAACTTATTGGGTTAATCGCCTTACCATTTTTTCTTATTTCGTAATGCAGGTGCGTACCGGTTGAACGGCCTGTTGAACCTACCTCGCCTATCTTCTGCCCGACAGTCACATCCTGTCCAACTTTTACACTTATCCGCGAAAGGTGACCGTACAGCGTTTCGTAACTATTTGCATGAGCGATACGAACGCAATTTCCGTACCCGCCGGCCCATCCTGCAAAAACAACTGTTCCATTGGCCGTGCAGCGCGCATCGTCGCCTTTATTCCCTTTAAAATCTATTCCGGGATGAAATTCAGCATCGGATGAATTAAACGGATCGCTCCGGTATCCAAAATACGAAGTTAACGCGCTGATATGCGGGTACCCCATTGGCGTGAAGGCAACGGTATGCACCAACCGGGTTAAGTACTCATCATACAACGAATAAGCCTCATTATCTGTCAACTTGGCCGCGTCGGCATTTCCATTGCCGCCTACCGCTGTTGTGGAAAAACCTTTCAACCCGCGTTTCTTCAGGTAGTCATTTATTTTTGACAGTTTACCTTCAATAGATTGGATATAGTTCTGCGCATCAACTCCTTTTTTTACGTCAGCTTCTTCCACAGGCATGGCGCCTTTGAGTTTGGTGATCTGCGCCAGGAGTTGTTTTTTCTCAGCCTCCTCATGGTTGTTTTGCGACCTCAAATAAACGATTACGCCAGACAACAGCATAATGACTGACAGTACACCCGCTGCGTAGTGTTTCAGCCTGCTGATATGTTTGGTTTTAATGCGTAAGCTTTTCGGCTCACTGTTTTTATTTACAATTATTACCGTGCTGATGTCAGAAGGTTTATCTTTCATTTCAAAGCTCCAAAATAATTAAGGGGTGGCAAGATAATAATTACTCGTTAAAAAACAAGATTAATTATTAATAAAACTTGTGTTAAATGCAGGTAGTCCGAAAGTCCGAAAAGTCCGAAAGTCCGAAAGAAAAAAGGGGGCCGTCGCACGGGCTTTTAGCATCATCCAACTTTCCGACTTTTCCGACTTCCTAACTTTCGGACTTTCATAATGCGTCAGCGCAATGTTATTATTCGCGGGACTGGCGTTATAGTAAGGATGATTTGTTAATTTTGCGGAGAAATTTAAAACCGAAAATGATGTATCCGGAATATTTGGTGACCCCGATGCGGGAAGAGTTGACCAGGGTTGGCTTTGAAGAGTTAAAAGACCCTGAAAATGTGACCAAGGCAATTGAAAGCGAAGGAACTGTTTTAGTGATGGTAAATTCGGTGTGCGGTTGCGCAGCAGCCAATGCCCGGCCAGCCGCCAGGATAGCCGCTCAGCATGAAAAACACCCCGACAAACTGGTAACGGTTTTTGCAGGGATGGAAACGGAAGCGGTTAATAAAGCGCGTGCTTATATGCTGCCTTATCCTCCTTCATCGCCCGCAATGGCTTTATTTAAAGACGGAAAGCTGGTGCATATTATTGAGCGCTACCAGATTGAAGGCCGTCCGGCGCAAATGATCGCCGATAACCTGATCAATGCCTTTGAGCAGTATTGCTAACGAAATTTTTATACCTATAATAAACCCCGGTCCGCAGCTTGCAGACCGGGGTTTTATTTTTTATCGTATTTTGCCCTTGTTTCCCCAGTAGCCCTAAGCGTCCGACTTTTACTTGCCGGACAAATGAATCGTCCTTCTGATTTCCGGTCCCGATAGCTATCGGGATTTCTAACTTTTCGACTAAAAAAAACACAACCTTTAGTTATCTTCTACGTAAAAGTGCTGTGATACACAAACTTGTCATAGTTAAGATGAAAAGAAATCTACTATTTACAGCAGTATTGGCGGTAATATTATTAAATGCAGCCTGCCGGAAAGACTCGGCGCCTGCACCGGTTGCCCCCAACCCATTCAGCGCGATTGATAAAGTTTTAAGTGATTCAACAGCCAGGTTTGGCGGTAAGTTTTATGCATTGATCACCGTTAATGGCAAAACAGTTTATACAAAAAGCGCCGGTTACCTGGACAGCACCGTCGAGAAAGTGGCCTCTTGTTCAAAGTGGCTTTCCGGCGCGGTGCTCATGAGCCTGGTTGACGAGGGTAAAATAGCTTTGACCGACACTATTGGGAAGTTTTTACCGGTATTCAGCCAATATCATAAAGGTAATATTACGATGGCCCAGTTGTTTGCACATACTTCAGGCTTTCCCGGCAATTCAGCGCAGGATTATGAAGATAATCCGAGTCTTACCTTAGGCCAATGTGCCGACTCGATTGCTATAAATGTACCCCTGGCAGCACAGCCTGGTGTGCAATTCGATTTTGGCAACGTTAGCATGCAGGTTGCGGGCAGGATATGTGAGGTGGTTTCGGGAAAGAAATGGAACACATTGTTTGCCGATAATATCGCCGCTCCGTGTAATATGATCAATACCAACTACGGATTAGGCTTAAACCCATCTATTGCTAACGGCGCAAGCAGTTCGGCCAGGGATTATTCGGCCTTTCTATACATGATCATGAACAATGGCGTTGCCTTGAACGGCCAGCGCATTTTAAGCCAGGCTGCAATCACCGCTATGGAACAAGGCGAAACAAACAATGCAACTATCGTATACAGCCCTTATCCTGTCTCGCTGCTTCCGGCTAGTAATTATTATGGCGTTGGCAACTGGCGCGACGTTACCGCCCCCGGCGATTCCCTGGTTGAAGGAAGCAGCCCCGGTGCTTTTGGCACCCACCCCTGGATAAATCGTGAAAAGAAAATAACAGGTATCATTTTTACCTATGTTCCGGGTCAGAAGAACCAGGATAGCAATGGCGCGACTATGGCCACCTGTATTAAGATCAGAAAATTAGTAAGGGATATTGTTCAATAACCCTTTTTAAATAAAATTTAACGATGCCCATAAAGGGCATTTTTTATTTCCGCCTGTTGGGAAAATTACTTTTCACCCGCTTTAATTTTTATCCCTTTAAAAAATACTTCAGACCTTAGTGTAACAAACCAGAATTGCCCACCGTCTTACCTTTGATAAGTAAAATTCATAACTTAGCCTGAAATATCTGACTTCATAATTTCCAATTTTATGGTAAAGAAATTTTACTTTATCCTGCTCATTTTTATTTCATCGGTTAGCTTTGCCCAAAAAACGTATATCCAATGCGGTAAGCTCATCGATGGCATTTCGGACAAACCCCTCGAACCTGTTACCATTATTGTTGAGGGAAATTTAATCACTGACATTAAAAACGGCTATGTACAGGGAGATGCCGGCGACAAGCTCATCTTTCTAAAAGATAAAACGGTGATGCCGGGGCTTATCGATTGTCACGTACACCTGGAAGATCAATTCAGCAAAAACACGCTTTTGGAAGGTTTCACTTTAACCGATGCTGATATTGCTTACAGGGCGGCTGTCAACGCAAAAAAAACACTTATGGCCGGTTTTACCACTGTTCGCGACCTGGGCGGCACCGGGGTGAACATCAGCTTAAGAAAAGCAGTTGAGCGGGGCTGGGTTGAGGGGCCAAGAATCATCACCGCCGGTCGCGCAATTTCGGCCAGCGGCGGCCATATGGACCCTTCAGTGGGCTTTCGCGATGATGCATTCGACCATAAAATGGGCCCCGACGATGGCGTTGCCGATGGCAGGGACGAATTGATAAAAGCGGTTAGGCTACAAATCAAACGCGGCTCGGATGTGATCAAAATTGCGTCAACCGGTGGGGTTTTGGACTTGAGTGAAAATGGCTCCGGTGCGGAATTCACGATCGATGAGATCGAGGCGGTTGTAGAAACTGCCAAAGATTATGGATTGCGGGTGGCTTGCCACGCCCATGGCGCCGAGGGGATCCGCAGGGCAATACTCGGCGGCGTAACTTCTATTGAGCACGGTACTTTTATGAACGAAGAGGATATGGAATTGGCAAAAAAATATGGCACCTATCTTGTTCCGACGATCATTGCAGGCAAATCAGTAGCCGACTCTGCAAAAATACCCGGCTATTTTCCGCCGGTGATCGCCCGCAAGGCTATTGAAGTGGGCACCCAAATACAACAAAACTTTGGCAAGGCCTATAAAGCCGGTGTAAAAATCGCCTTTGGCACTGATGCCGGCGTTTATGCACACGGCAAAAACTACCTCGAATTTGGCTACATGGTTGAAGCAGGCATGCCGCCAATGGAAGCTATAAAGGCCGCTACAGTAAATGCCGCCGACCTGCTAGGCATCGGCGACCAGACCGGCAGTATCGTTAAAGGGAAATTTGCGGATATTATTGCTGTAGATGGAGATCCGCTGCAAAATATCAACAAAATGAAAAATGTAAGCTTCATTATGAAGCAAGGTAAAATATACACTCAATAAAAAATCATATGATCACGATTAAAACAATCAGGCCGGTCCTTTTTGCATGCTTTATCGTCATGCTGGCAATGGCCTCTACTTATGCACAAACGCCGCAAAAGGCCGACGACCCGCTGATGAAGATCTATCGCGCCACTGCGCCAAAGATCAACGACCTGGTGCACACCAAGCTGGCCGTGCGTTTCGACTACAAAAAATGCTTTATGTACGGCAAGGAATGGGTAACCCTGAGGCCTCATTTCTATCCGACAGACACCTTACGGCTCGATGCCAAGGGGATGGACCTCAATAACATCTCTGTCGTAAAAAACGGCAAGCTTGTGCCACTGAAATATACTTACGATGATAGCCTGACCGTTAACATCCACCTGGACAAAGTGTACCACAATAACGAAAGCTACACTATTTACATTGATTATACTTCCAAACCCAACCTGCTTAAGGTGAAAGGCAGCGCGGCAATAAACGACGCCAAGGGCTTATATTTCATCAACCCCGACAGCAGCGTAAAAGACAAACCGGTACAGATTTGGACGCAAGGCGAAACCGAAAGCTCGTCCGCATGGTTCCCTACTATTGACAAACCTGACCAGAAAACCACTGACGAGATCCTGATGACTGTACCGGCCAAATATGTTACGCTGTCAAACGGTCGCCTGGCATCACAAAAACTGAACGGCGATGGCACACGCACTGACGACTGGAAAATGGAATTACCGCATGCGCCTTATTTGTTTATGATGGCGGTGGGCGATTTTAAAATTTACCACGACCATTGGCGCGATAAAGAGGTAAATTACTACCTGGAGCCTAAGTATGCCCCTTATGCAAAACAAATATTCGGGATGACGCCGGAGCTGATCGAGTTTTATTCGACGACGTTGAATTATCCTTTTGCGTGGAATAAATATTCACAAATTGTTGTGCGCGATTATGTGAGCGGCGCGATGGAAAATACTACTGCAACGCTGCATGGCGAATACGTCCAGGCTACCCCACGCGAACTGCTGGATGCTTATTACGATGACGGGCGCAGCACCATTGCGCACGAGCTGTTCCACCAATGGTTTGGGGACCTTGTTACTTGCGAAAGCTGGAGCAACCTGACGGTTAACGAATCGTTCGCCGATTTTAGCGAAATGCTTTGGGCCGAACACAAATACGGCAAGGACGAAGGTGATGCGCATAGCTATGTGGCGCTGCAAAATTACCTGTTAACGCCAGATGCCAGCAAAAAAGACCTGGTACGTTTCCATTATGATGATA
>Ga0302191_10001731_pt1 | contig 13913 bp, 12 predicted proteins | sample II_Bog_E3_1_FD_198775 | JGI IMG/M metagenome (GOLD analysis project Ga0302191, IMG submission 198775) | Peat permafrost microbial communities from Stordalen Mire near Abisko, Sweden - II_Bog_E3_1 | ecosystem: Environmental > Terrestrial > Soil > Wetlands > Peat | place: Sweden: Abisko...
GATTCATGTCGAATATTCATAAATGATTTCACCTTTCGCCCTGCCGGGTTTGATTGTTTGGTCACTTGATTATTTCGGCAGGTTTAGGGGTGAAGTCCTTTTTTTAGCCATTAGGACCCTTGATTTACATGGAGCCATAAATGTGAAATTTACTCACTTGAAAACCTTTGCAGAGGTACTATGCTATACAATATATTAATGATAACTTGATGGATTTTCAAAATCAAATTCATTTGGAAATTTTATCCAAAGGAGTTCGTATAGATTTGTCAAATTACACAAGTACATGATGAAAGTACAATCGTGTATCAGTATCAATGTATTTTCCCGAATGATAGTGAATCTTGTATGGATTGAAATGTTTGGAGGGAAGCCTGTGAAAAAAGTATTGATAGTGGACGATGCAGCTTTTGTTCGATTTGCAATGAAAAAGATGTTAGAAAAAAATGGTTATGAAGTCGTCGGTGAAGCCCCGGATGGTTCAACGGCAATCTTGCAGTATAAAGAACTTCGACCTGATTTTGTGACAATGGATATTACAATGCCAGGGATGAATGGTATAGAAACACTGAAAGAAATTAAAAAGTTTGATCCGAATGCTGTTATCATAATGGTTTCAGCTATGGGACATGAAAATTTCGTTAAAGAAGCGGTACTGAGTGGAGCCGTTTATTTTTTAGTTAAACCGATTAAGGAGGAAAATTTAATCGAAGTGTTGAGCAAAATTATTGAATCATAATTGAATAAGAAGGGACTTGATGATGCTGTGGATTCTATGTTGGAAATGTTCATTTTTGAAACGAATCAGAATTTAGAACAATTGGAGCAAATTACGATTCAAAGTGAAAAAAATGGTGCTTTCAGCGGAGAAGAAATCAACGATATTTTTCGTATCATGCATACAATAAAAGGCTCTTCAGCTATGATGGAAGCCTTGGAAGTAACCGCGCTTGCCCATGCTATTGAGGATATATTTTTTTATGTACGTGAAAAAAAACCGGAAAAATTAGATTGTTCTACTTTGACTGATCTTGTTTTAAATGCTGCTGATTTTATTAAGACGGAAATTGATAAAATGGAAGCTGGTGAAAAGGCAGATGCGATTGCTGCGGATTTGATTGAGTTAACAAGGTCGTTTTTGTTGCAGCTAAAGCAAACAAATGGAGAACCACCAGAAAAAACGACATTACCAGTTAAACAGGAAACAATTCAGGAGTCCCCCAAAACGGTCAGTTCCTATATTGATTTAGATGAACCAGTAAATGTTTTTCAAGCTAGGGTTACGTATAAAGATCATTGTGAAATGGAAAATATTCGCGCCTATACTTTGATCAATAATTTAAAAGGTCTTGTTGGTGAACTGCATTATCTGCCGGATAATATTTTAGAAGATGATGAAAGTGCCAATATAATTCGTAAAAATGGGTTTAATATATGCTTTACCACCAGCAAAGAATATGATGAAATTAATGTTTTACTTAATCGAACTATATTTTTGAAAGAGCTTGAGCTTGATCAATTAACAGATGTTGCGGAATGCAGCTATTGGCCGAAAAAAGAAGTGCTGCTCAAAAAAGTCCCACCGGAAAAAAGCATAGTCAAAGTAGAAGAGCGAGAGGTAAGTCATCCCAGTATGATTAGTGTCAATGTTACGAAATTGGATATTTTAATGGATCTGGTGGGTGAACTTGTTATTTCTGAAGCGATGGTTACAGAAAACCCGGATTTGCAAGGCTTGGATTTGGATAACTTTTATAAGGCAGCACGCCAGCTCAAAAAAATCAGCAATGAGCTGCAAGATGGTGTCATGTCGATTCGGATGGTACCGCTCAGCGGGACATTTCAAAAAATGAACAGGATTGTTCGCGATATGTCGAAGAAGCTGAATAAACAAGCAGAATTGGTTTTAATTGGTGAAGAAACAGAAGTAGATAAAAATGTAATCGAACATATTTCCGATCCTTTGATGCATTTGATTCGAAATTCGCTCGATCATGGAATTGAATTACCCGAAGAACGGGAAAAAGCGGGCAAGAACCCCGTTGGGAAAATTACGCTGGAAGCCAATAATGCCGGCAATGAAGTTATTATCAATATTGTGGATGATGGACAAGGGCTAAATAAAGAGAGAATTTTAAAAAAAGCGAAAGAAAATCAGCTGCTTTATAAAAATGAAAGTGATTTTACGGATAAAGAAATCTATTCTTTTATTTTTTCACCAGGTCTTTCCACCAATGAAAAAGTCACAGAGTTTTCCGGTCGGGGGGTTGGCATGGATGTTGTTATGAAAAACATCAATGCTGTTGGTGGCAATATTATTGTGAATAGTGAACCGGGAAAAGGCAGTATGATTACTTTGAAAATCCCATTAACATTAGCCATTATTACCGGTATGACAATAAAAGTTGGGCAGTCACGGTATACGATTCCAATTATGTCAATTCGGGAATCTTTTAAACCATCACTGGATAATATTCTTGTCGATCCGAATGGCAATGAAATGATTATGGTACGGGGAAAGTGCTATTCTATTGTGCGGCTGCACCGGATTTACCACATAGCTGGCGCCGTAACTAATTTTGACGAAGGAATTATGATTATGGTTGAGACCGAAAAAACGATAATCGGACTTTTTGCCGATCAACTAATCGGACAGCAGCAAATTGTGGTGAAACCAATTCCGGCTTACATTAAAAATATCAGTAAAACGCAGGGGGTAACAGGTTGTACATTGTTAGGTGATGGAAGTATCAGTTTGATTCTTGACGTAGTGGGCATTGTAAATCGTTTTTAGTAGCTTGTATAAGCCAATAAGTGAAAAAGGAGATGAGTGTAGTGGCTGAAGAGGTAATGGAACTTGATGAAGATACACAAAAAGATAAATATTTAACTTTTTTTATTGGCAAGGAAATTTATGGAATCGATATCCGTTTAGTTACTGAGATTATTGGTATTCAGCCGATTACGGAAATCCCGGAAGTTCCCGAGTATGTGAAGGGGATCATAAATTTACGGGGGAAGATCATTCCGGTTATGGATGTGCGCTTGCGATTCAAAAAAGAATTTTTAGAATACAATGATCGGACTTGTGTTATTGTTATTGAGGCACGTGAGATTGCTCTGGGGTTGATTGTTGACGGGGTAGCTGAGGTGATGCGGATTGGTGAAGAAAATATCGTACCACCGCCGGAAATTAGAGCAGCGCAGAATAAATATATTAAAGGCATTGGTAAGACCGGTAATGAAGTCAATTTATTGCTTGATTGTGATAAACTTTTGAGTGATCAAGATGAAGCGGCAATTGTTGATTTATAAAAAATTGGAGGGATTAACGTGAAATGGTTTAAAGATATGAACGTCGGAAAAAAAGTAACAGGAGCTTTTTTAATTCTATCTTTTATTGTAACAATTCTTAGTGTTATGGTGGTCTATAATATTTATAAAATTGATAGCCGCTATAGTGATCTTTATTCTAATAATGGGCTAGTAACAGGGTATGTTGGTGAAATGGGGATGTTTTTCAATGACTCCCGAGTAACGTATTATAATATTCTTATGGAAAAAGATTATAATATCAATATACAGAATGTCACTAAAATAAAAGATATTGATAATAAAATCAATGATTTATATAATCTAGTCGTATCGAAAACACAGAATGATCAGACCAAAGAAGAACTCAGACAATTTAAAGATACGTTAGATAAATACAGAACTTTAAGACAGAAAAGTATTGAGTTGGCGCTGCAAAATAAAGATGAGGAAGCATTGACGACGTTTCGCCAGGCGGGATCAAAACAACTTTCGGAAGATATTAATAGTCAATTGACAGATATGTTTAAGACGATGGAAACTTCAGGAAATAAACAATCGGATATGCTTACGGAACAATCCTATTTTATGATCTACACGATGCTGGTGGTAGCAATTGCTGTCATTATCCTCTCATTGCTGTTAGGAAATTTTATTGCCAATTATATTCGCAAATCCATTAATATATTAATGGAAGCTGCAGAAAAAATCGCGAGTGGTGATTTAAATGTCCAAATAACGATTGACAGCCGTGATGAATTAGGGCAGCTGGCGCAGGCTTTTGACAAAATGTCAAATAACGTAAATACAGCCATGGAAAATATAAATTCTGCATCGGAACAGGTAGCATCTGGTTCAAAGAATGTTTCCGAATCAAGTATTTCGTTATCACAAGGAGCGACGGAACAAGCAAGCTCCGTCGAAGAGTTATCTTCTTCTTTAGAAGAGATTTCTTCACAAACGAAATTAAATGCCCAAAATGCTGATAAAGCAAACTCACTGACTGAGACTGCTAAAACAAATGCAGGGACTAGCAATGCGTATATGCATGATATGCTGCGCGCTATGACAGAAATCAATGCTTCTTCAACCGGTATTTCAAAAATCATTAAAGTAATTGATGAAATTGCTTTTCAAACAAATATTCTGGCATTGAATGCAGCGGTGGAAGCTGCACGTGCTGGTCAGCATGGCAAAGGATTTGCGGTAGTAGCAGAGGAAGTTCGTAATTTGGCGGCTCGTTCAGCCAAAGCAGCGAAAGAAACAACGGATATGATTGAAGGTTCTATTGGTAAGGTGAATGAAGGAACAAAAATTGCCAATCAAACCGCGGAAGCCTTAACGGAAATTGTACAGATTGTAACAGAAGTTGCCGAATTGGTGGAAAAAATTGCGAGTGCTTCGAATGAGCAGAGTATTGCCCTCGAACAAATCAATCAAGGCGTAATCCAGGTGTCTGAAGTTGTACAGTCAAATTCATCGACAGCGGAGGAAAGTGCATCAGCAAGTGAACAGCTTAGTGCACAGGCGGAACTGTTGAAAGAAACAGTCAGTCAATTTAAACTGCGAGTAAATACGCAGGCAAAACAAAATTTTTATTTAAATAAAGATGATTTTACGCAACCGCCAAGAACAGCAAAAGGCAAACATAGTAAAAAAGTTCCGAATCAGATTTCCTTGAGTGATGATGAGTTCGGTAAATATTAGATTCTGGGATAATGGTAGCTGGAACTTATTACACCGGAACATATGGATAAAATTTATAAAATCGGACAGGTCCATAACAAAACATAATTGCCGGTTAGTGGGTTTCTACTCTGTGTCGGTGCTTTAAAACAAACGCTTCTTTCTTATGTTTTTCAAGCTTATAAAAGTCATACAAATTATTTATACAAAGTAATGATTGCATTCAATCAAATTACGGACTATATGGAAGCAGTCGTTATGGAGGAATTTGTTCATCGCTATTCAAGTGCTTTGAAGGAAAATCATTAGAGTAGCAGAAAAATATTTTAGTCAACATTGAAAATTCTTAGCATACGTTGGCTGCAACCGCAGAGGCAACAACAGCTTCTACGGAACAAATGGCGGAAGCTGTTGGAAAAATACAAGTAGCTGTTATGGAAATTTCTACTTCGGCGAATAAGAATTATGAACATTCGCTAGAAAATTTATCACAAACTGCACAGGAAATTGAAAAAGCATCAGAAGATGTTACAAAATCAGCTACGGATTTGGCGGATATGTTTGCGCAGCATTCAAAATAAAATTTTTGGTTCTAGAATAAATGTTGGGATAAGAAAAATGAACAAATTGCTTATCCCAACATATTTTTTATGTAACAAATTAGCATGAAGTGAATACATATTATTGTATTTATTATTACTGGATTGTTTAATGATGAACGTGCCTTTGTCTTCAAAATTATTCATAAATTCAGCTGGGAATAATTCAGATATATCATACATGAAAAATATATTTTAATTTAATAAAGGGTAAAAGTTATGTGTGACGAAAATGATGTATGTGGTGAAAGATACCGAAGTGAAGCCGGAATTATACGACTATAAGAACTTATGATTTAGGCTGAACTTTTTGAATTTTTTGACGACATGGAATTGAGTTTTTGATGCGGTAATTTTGGGGGCAAACATTTCAATAAACTGCAATTTTAGTGACTATGAGATGAGGCATATGAAGTGACAGATGGACAAGCTGTAAGCGGAATGATAGCAAATAAAGTGATTGCTGAACAAGATGTTCAATTGAGGTCTTACCAGGTTATTTTAATGAAAGTTTTGGCTAAGAGGCGCTGCCATCACAGGAGATGGCAAAGTGGTACTGGTGATAAATACGTTGGAATTAATCAAAGTAATTGTTCAGTGTAAGAAATATCAATATCATAAGTGAATTAGAGGAGGATTTTTATTTATGGAAAAAAAATTAGCAAAGCCAAATCGTGTTGTAGGTACACCACTGGCAAGTAAATCTAGTGCAAGCCTGGATTCTGCAGAGCAAATGAGCCTTAAACGAGACCTAGCGAAACGTAGAGCCTTAGATAAAGTGCGGTCGAGAACAGTAGCTAAGCAACAACAGCTAGCTGAGCGTGTGGCAACTACCACAGAGCAGATGGCAGCAGGAATTGAACAAGCCAGTAATGCTTCAGCGGAATTAGCTGGTACAATGGAACAGGTAGCAGCTGGAGCTGAGGAGGCTGCATCGTCGGCTGAAGAATGCCGGACGGCAGTTAATCAGATTGAAAAAGCCGGTATTGTGGCACATGACCGAACTAAAGAATCATTGGATAAGGTAAATCTTGCCCAAACACTTGTGAAAACGACAAGTGCTGATGTAGAGCAGTTGATTAATGGTGTTAAAAGTGCTGCGGATATTAATATTCAATCTGGTAAGCTGGTCGCAGAACTGGAAAGTCAAGCAGTAGAAGTTGGCAATATTGTAGAAGCGGTGGTGCGTATTGCTGATCAAACTAATTTGTTGGCACTAAACGCTGCCATTGAGGCCGCCAGAGCGGGTGAACATGGTCGCGGCTTTGCCGTCGTCGCTGACGAAGTGCGTAACTTGGCGGAAATATCCGAAAAATCAGCTCGTGATATTCGCGCATTGGTCGGTGAAATTCAAGATAATGTCAAGATTGTTGTGAAAGATGTAGGAGATGCTGGACATGCGGGCAATGAAGAAGTGGAAAAAGCTAAAAAAATCACGGCTGATCTGGCAAAAATCGAAAATGATATGGGTATCGTACAAAGCGGGGTTGTAGAGGTAGCACAGAATGCAAAAACAGCTGCCGATGGAAGTCGTGAATTTTTAGGCATTACTCAACAAATAGCTGCTGCCAGTGAAGAACAAGGGGCTGCTAGTGAAGAAATCTCAGCTACAATTGAAGAACAGAATAAAGCATTTTATGAAATGAGTACGGCCGCTAATGAATTGTCGGAGCTGGCGGAACAATTAAAGGTATCTACTGATGCTCAGAAATCATCAGAAGAATTAGCAGCTGCAGCAGAGCAATTATCAGCCAATGTCGAAGAAGCCAGTACGGCTGCTGAACAAATCATGAAAACAATGGAACAGCTAGGTGAAGGAGCTAGATTACAGGCTGAATTAACGACGGAAGGTGCTACTTTATCCGAGCGTTTGGCATCGGCGGCTCTCCAAATGAAAATTCGTGCCCAAGAATCAGAAGGTGTAGTTAGTGGCGTGCAGTCCGTCCTGCTCACGAATAAGCAGGAAGTAGACAGCATTATTAGTGGTGTTTCTAAAGCTGCTGAAGCTAGCTTTAAATCAGCACAAAATATTAAGAGTTTGGAAGATACAACAAGGCGTATTGATAAAATTGTAGATGCTATTGTCAATGTTACGATTCAAACCAATATGTTGGCTGTGAACGGTTCCATCGAAGCAGCACGGGCGGGTGAGTTTGGTCGAGGGTTTTCCGTAGTAGCTAGTGATATTCGTACGCTGGCGAATGAATCAGCCGATAATGCGGATAAGATTAAAGACCTGGTACGTAATATCCAAAACCAAATTCGACAAGTAACGAGCGATATTGAATTATCAGCCAAAGCAGCCACACAAGAAGTGGAGAATGCCAAAAAATCGACCCATAATTTGAACGTAATTGAAGAGGCTATGGGACAAATTCTAAATGCTGTTCGAGAAGTTTTTACCGGTGCTGAAGAATCATTAACAGCCCTTGAACAGGCAAAACGCGGTATCGAACAAATTTCAGCGGCTGCTCAGGAAGCAGATAAAGCCAATATAGAAGCTACTCTCGCAGCGCAGGAACAGGCAAAGGGGATGCAAGAATTGGCGGAGGCCATTGAAGAAATTTCTGGACTAGCTGATGAACTTCAAAATATGTAACCTGGCTGGAAAGAGAAAGGAGAATAAATTATGGCTGAAGCAATTGAAATAAAACAGGAAAATTTGTCAGAACGGCAGTTGGTCACTTTTTATCTGGGGAGTGATGAGTTCGGTGTAGATATTATGCATGTGCGAGAAATTATTCGCCTAACAGCAGTGACACATATCCCCCAGGCTCCTAGTTATGTAGAGGGGGTATGCAATTTACGCGGCAGTATTTTACCAGTTATTGATGGGCGAGTTCGGTTGGGGATGCCTCGCCGTCAGAGTGATGGCAGCACCCGCGTGCTTGTACTTGATGTAGGTGGCACCGTAACAGGAATGCTAGTTGATCGAGTGTCGGAAGTGCTACGGGTCAGTGCCAATGATATTGAAGTCCCACCAGCAGTGATTCAGGATGTGAAAGAGGAATTTATTAATGGTATGGTTAAACTCAATGATGGCAAACGGATTATTATGGCTTTGAATCTCAGTTGTATTGTTACCGTTAAGCAAATTGAAGACATTAAGCAAGAGGCAATATCCATAGCAGCTGCCAGAACGGATGATGTTTTTAAAACAGAAATTGAGGAAGAGCAACTGGTGACTTTTTTATTAGGACAGGAAGAATACGCCTTTGATATTATGCATGTAAAAGAGATTATTCGAGTGCAGCAAATCACGGCAGTGCCTAATGTAGCAGATTATATTGAAGGGGTAGTAACCATCAGAAAATTGTTGCTGCCAATTATTAATATGCGGTTGTTTTTCGGGCTTGAGAATATCCCAATTAATGACCAGGCTCGTATTATTATTGTAGATTTAGGACAGATGTCGGTTGGCTTTCGTGTAGATAAAGTTTCCGAAGTATTATCCATTGCCCGCAATATAATTGAGCCACCACCACTTGTTTTTAACGATGCGGAAGCTGGACAAATCCGTGGGGTAGCTAAACTTAATAATGGAAAACGCCTGCTCATGTGTCTCAATGCGACTAAGTTGCTGCCGGTGGAAATGGTGCAGAATTTTTCTGGAGAAGGAACGGCTGAAACTGCCGTTGCTGTAAAACAAGATAATCAGATTATTGTAGAAGAGCAATTAGTGACCTTTAAGCTGGAAAATGAAGAATTTGGTATCAAAATTACCGAGGTGCAGGAAATAAACCGCATAACAGACATTACTCATATGCCGAAGGCGCCTGTATATATTGATGGTTTGGTAAATCTTCGCGGGAATATTATTCCAGTACTAAATCTGAGACGCCGCTTTGGTTTAACTGAAAAACAATGTGGTGATGCCACACGCATTATCATCGTGGATGTAGGGAATAATAAGACCGGAGTGATGGTCGATGCTGTTTCTGAGGTGCTGCGTTTTGATCGTAGTCTGGTAGAGGAAACGCCGCAGACTGTATCAGAAAATCTAGATGCCAAATATATTAGCGGGGTTGGCAAATTAAATGACGGTAAGCGGATGGTCATGATTATTGATCTTGTCGAAGTCTTGAAAATTGGGGCTTAATAAAAATAAACAAGTGCATCGCCAAGGTGCTAAGATACAAATAGAAGGTGAATTATGGACCCAGTAAAGGTATTAATCGTAGATGATTCAGCTATGATGCGTAAGGTCGTTCGGCGCATTCTGGAAACGGATACCACTATTGAAGTGGTCGGTGTGGCGAGAGATGGTGAAGATGCCTTGCGAAAAGATCTTGAATGTTGCCCTGATGTGGTGACGATGGACATTAATATGCCGCTTATGGATGGCATTACCTGTATGCTCTATCTGTTTGAGCAACATCCCGAGGTTCAAGTCATTATGGTAAGCTCATTAACTCAAGAAGGTGCAATGACCACGTTTGAAGCTCTGGAATTGGGTGCTTTTGATTATGTTGCCAAACCCTCTGGTACGGTATCGACTAACTTGCATATTGTTGGTAAAGAATTAATTGCCAAGATTAAGGCGTCAGTTACTCAGAAAAAGCGCCGCTCTTCGGTATTTAGTAGAGTTAAAAGTACGAAGGATGTTAAGAAAGAAACCGCGGTTTCGATGGCTGCAATAAATACACAAGGAACTCAAAAAGTGGTCGTTATCGGTGTCTCTACAGGGGGACCAGGTACGTTGATGGATATTTTGCCCCAAATCCCCCCTGACCTGGATGCCGCTATCATTGTAGTTCAGCATATGCCTCCTATGTTTACGGCTTCTTTTGCTAAGAGACTGGACCAAAATTGTCAAATACCTTTTAAAGAAGCTGAGCAGGGAGATATACTGCGCAAAGGTCAGGGGATGGTGGCGCCAGGTGGGATACATCTAAATGTACGGAAAAATATCAACCATAGTGAATATTTGGTCAGGCTGACAACATTGCCAGAAAAGACATTGTTTACGCCTTCGGTTGACGTAACAATGCATTCTATCTTAGAAAGTTTTGGGAAACGTACCGTTGGTGTGCTGTTGACGGGCATGGGATCTGATGGTGCAGACGCGATGGTGGCCATTCGCAAAGCTGGTGGCATCACTATAGCTGAGGCTGAATCTACAGCTGTTGTGTTCGGTATGCCGCGGGAAGCTATCGAGCGGGGGGGTGCTGAAATTGTAGCACCAGCCTATAACATAGCACAGGAGATCATCAAAGCCGTTAATCGGATATGAGGAGGCGGTGAAGCAGCCAATTTGCGACAAGTTGCCTGATAGCTGGAGTCGCTCATACAAATAACGGTGAGGTGGAGGTACGACTTTACTATTAAGTTGCCAGCATGGCGGCGGAACGAGGGTGATAAATAGTGGACGAAACGCAATTAGATCGGCAGCTGGCAGATATTTTTTTTGTTGAATCAGGAGAGATGTTAAGTGAAGCTTCGTTCTCCCTACTAAAAGCAGAAGAGACTGGTAATTCCCAAGAATCTATTAATCAGGTCTTTAGAGCAATTCATAGTATAAAGGGTGGATCTCAGTCTTTAGGGTTTGAGCAATTGTCTGAAGTGGCTCACCGTATGGAGAACTTTTTGGTGCCTTTGCGGCAGGTAAACTGCACTATAGATGAACAGGCAGTTAGTCTGATTTTAGAGGCTATGGATGTGATAGAAATGCAATTGAATGCTTATCAGGCGGGAAGGCTGCCTGCTGATTGTAGTAAATTGCTAGTGAAACTAGACAAGGTCACAACACTAGCGAAAAGTGCGGAGATTATTTCCGTAGAAACTGTTAAAGACAATCAGGAAATCGTATTGAATTGTGGATCGCGGTTATTCTACTTATCTTTCACGGTTGATACCACCGCACCGATGCCAGGTGTTACAGCCGCTATATTACTAGAACAGTTGCGACACTCTGGACGACTTTTGTATTGTCATCCCAAGATTGACGATCTAGGCATGGCGGTAGCAGGGAAATATTTTAACCAGACCGCCATTTTTCAAACTGATATGTGTAATGCCGATATTAAGCAAGCGGCTTATAATGTGATGGACATACAAAATATTAAAGTAGCGAACATTGATAATGATATTTTTTTAAATACAGATATGCCTGCTAAAGAGGAAATTGATCGATTTAACATTTTGGTAGGTGAAATGCAGAACGTGCTTTGTTGTAAACAGAAAGATAAGGCTTATTTAGACAAGTTAGTAAAACAAATTGTCGACTGGGGCAGGGATAGTTTTGGCGCAGCAGGCTGGTTCCCTGGGGGGCTTTCTGCATGGCAGCGAATTACTTCATTATTGTCCGATGGAGCAGCACTAACTGAGAATATTGAGTTTAGCGGTAAAACTACATCAGCTATGACCAGAACGTTGCAGGTCGTGTGGGAAAGTGTATATAACGCTTTATGTAATCACACATATTTTTATAGTTTGCCTATTCATAATATTTTAGATGGGAATGAACAGCATGTCATTGAACAATTGGAAAACAGTGGAGTTGACATTCAAGTCGTAAATATTGATTTGAGTCATTTAGTGACTCTGGAAGGGTCATATCTTCGAACGTTGGTTGATTTTAGAAAGAAATTAACTAAAAAGGGCTGGACCGTTGGGATTATTTCAGAGGGACATTATACGCGGCGCCATCTTAATGTGTTGGAAGCTTCAGCTGAGCTTGCTGGAACTTTGGCGTTGTATTCGAGTAGCTATCATGCAGCCATAGCTTTAGTGAAAATTGGATTAGCGGGAGTGAATGAACATGTATCCCAAAATTAAAATATTAATTGTTGATGCTGAGCAGGATGTGGTAGTCAAGTTAGAAGAGTTTCTTCGGATGGAAGGGTACGAAGTGTATTCGACAACATCGTCGATTGAGGCACTGAAAATGATAAAAGAAGAAAAGTACCATATTGTGTTGTCTGATATTAAGATGCCAAAAATGGATGGGATTGAATTTTTGATACAAGTAAAACAGTATGATGCACTGACACAAGTCATCATGATGACCGGTTGTTCAACGATGGATACAACAATGAGATGCTTGGAAGCCGGAGCTAACGACTATATTGTAAAACCTTTTAAGAATTTAGCACAAGTGGCAGAACTTATTAAGTTATCTGAAGAAAAACTCAATCGTTGGTGGGATAATATGCGTGAAAATTTGTCATAGAGTCAGTTATTTTAAAATTTTCGCAAAATGGCTGTTGATGTTTGGATTAAAATTGCCGTATCTGATGCTTGTTCTCTGTTACAAAATGGAGTAAAAGATATAAATCTAATGTGGTTAGTACTTGTTTTGAAACCTTAGGGAGTAGGTGGGCTTATCTACGAAGGGCAATATACAATATTGTTAGAAATAAGTAGGGGGGCTGAAAGATGACACTTACACCTGAACTATATCAGCGATTTGTTGATTTGATTTATAAAAAAACAGGTATTTGGTTTGAAACAAGAAAACGTTATTTTGTTGTTAAGCGCCTGGATGAACGTATTGCAGAACTCGGGCTAGAGGACTATAACGAATATTATAAGTTGTTAAAGTTTTCTATTGAACAGACCGAAATGCAACAACTCATTAATCGCTTGACAATAAATGAGACCTATTTTTTTCGTGATTTCCCGCAATTACAGGGATTTGCTGAGGATGTACTACTGCAAATGGTTAAGGAAAAGATCACAGCGGGGAATAAAAGGATAAGGTTGTGGAGTGCTGGATGTTCGACTGGTGAAGAACCCTATACATTAGCCATTATTTTACTGGAAATGCTGCCTGATCCTGATCAATGGACAATTGAGATAATGGCTAGCGATATTAATACTAGGGTGCTGGATATTGCCCGTAAGGGCTTTTACAATAGTCGCTCAATTAAAGATGTACCACTAGAGTACTTGAAACGATATTTTACGCAGCGATTTGATACGCATATATTAAATATAAAGATACGAAACATGGTTACGTTTAAAATTATTAATCTGATGAAAGACCGGGAAATGGAGGCTCAAGCAAATTATGACTTGATTTTTTGTCGAAATGTACTTATTTACTTTGATACAGACTCGAGACTCAGCGTACTTAATCGGTTTTATCAATCTTTACGAAGTGAGGGGTATATTTATTTGGGACATTCAGAGTCTGTCGCGAGAATTACAAATTCTTTTAAGGCAAAGCGTATTGGTAGTACGATTGCCTATTATAAACCGTAAGTGGGAAATTGTGATATGCAGCAGGGGTTACATTTATATAGTAAGTAGCCTGCTGATTCAGAAAACCTAGTGCATTGTGTCAGAAAATTACGGGAGGAAACTGGTGAGAAG
>Ga0302191_10001751_pt1 | contig 13833 bp, 17 predicted proteins | sample II_Bog_E3_1_FD_198775 | JGI IMG/M metagenome (GOLD analysis project Ga0302191, IMG submission 198775) | Peat permafrost microbial communities from Stordalen Mire near Abisko, Sweden - II_Bog_E3_1 | ecosystem: Environmental > Terrestrial > Soil > Wetlands > Peat | place: Sweden: Abisko...
TTATTTCGGGCGTATAGTGGCGCACTGTGAGCAGGTTTACATTGTCGTTGACAGATACTTTGTAATCTTTGCCGAGCGCCTGTACAAGGGCTTTTACCTTATCTTCCCGGTTATCTATACACGCGATAAAGCTGATGGCCGCGTTCTGTATCAGGTTGATCTTTATTTTCAGGTCGTGGAAGATGGAGTATAGCTTGCTGAGATTGTCTTCGGTGATAAAAGAGAAATCGCGGGTGGTAACCTGTATCAGTTCCTGGTTGTCTTTTAAAACGATGAGCGGCGGGTACTGCGCATGGTCCACCTCGCTTTTGATGACGGAGCCGGGCAGGTTTTTATCGAAAAAGCATTTCACGTAAAGTGGTATGCCTGCATTCTGTAATGGTTTGATGGTTTTGGGGTGAATGATCTGCGCGCCATAAAAAGCCATTTCTATTACCTCGCTGAAGGAGATGGCCTCGATCTTAACGGTATCGGCAAACAGCTTGGGGTCGGCGTTTTGCAGGCCATTCACATCTTTCCAGATGGTTACTGATTCCAGGTGCAGCATGGCGGCAAGAATGGCCGCAGTATAGTCGGAACCTTCGCGGCCCAGGGTAACTGATTTGCCCCAGGGTGTGGAACCGATGAAGCCCTGCACAACGACAATTTTACCTTGTTTTAACAGGGGTGCTATAATCGTTTCCGCCTGTTGCAAAGAATAGTCCCAGTCCACAACGCCATCGCGGTAGGTATCATCTGTGCGGATGACTTTGCGGATATCTATCCATTCATTCAATACATTATTCTGCTGCAGGTAGAACGACAACATGGTCGAAGAAAGCAGCTCACCCAGGCATACTACCTGGTCGTAAGAATAGTCGTAACGGGAAGGGTCGGTGGTATTTAGTGCCTGTTCCAGTTCGCTGAAAAGGCCGCGCAGGGCAGTTGCAGCTTTGGTATAGTGGGTTTCATCGAGCAGCGTGCGGGCATAAGCGAGGTGTTCTTCTTCGAGTTTATGGGCGGCATCTGAGGCTTCCTGTTTGGCGCCTTTTATGGCAAGATTTACAATTACTTCCAGTGCATTGGTGGTTTTGCCCAATGCGGATATAACGATGAGCAAGGGCTCCCGGCCATCTGTTATGATTGGCAATAAGGCCGCCATCCTGCCGGCATCAGCTATTGATGCCCCACCGAATTTAAAAACGCGCATGTTAAAAATTCAAAAGTAAAAATTCAAAAGTAAAAAATGGTTGTTGGGATATTAAGGGGTGCAAAGATAGTGTTAATCGCAGATTGTTATTTCTCCATTGAAACCATCATAGGTCATGTGCCAGAACCGCAAAACATCGCGGCCAATCAGGCAATCAATTCCTTGCAATTCACAGCAAACCAAAGGTATTTCCATACTGCTTCCCCAAGGGAAGGTGATACGGCCTAAATAAATAGGCCGCAATTCGACATTGTGAACTGATGCTATAGGCTCAAACCCTGTTTCTATTAAATCTAAATGTTCGGCAATTTTCGGAGATATGCCGGAAATTGAGGCACCTGTGTCTATAAGCGCGTTGCAATTTATTGTATGTAACTGTTTTGTTTGGATCAACTCTATACCTGATACCGGCTTTGAAATATTTACCGGCATTAACGGTCCATTCGATTGGATTGCAATGTTAGCAGCGAGCGGTATTTCAACAACTTCTCCATCAGGAGCAACAACTTCTCTGAAACCTACTGGTGTTAGTTTGTAAATCATAGTTTAGCAGATACAACTATATTTAATGGTTTTTCTATGACCCACTCTACTAAAAACCCGGAATGGACGCCATAATTTTTTATACCTTCATTAGCTGCCGTTGCATAAGTATCAAATGAACCAACAACCTTTTCATTATTAACAAGAACATATTTATTCCAGTAGGTATTCAGAAGGGATCTGTAATTTTTTTGTACATACTCCCAGTTCTTTTTTAAATTTTCGCTTGCCATGATGCTTACTGTATTAATGAACATTACAAAGTTAGTAAAATAAATCTTCGGGTAATAACCCCTGCCAGTCAGAAAATCATGCCTCAAATCACCTTTTTGCCTTTCATTGCATCTTTGAGGGCGGCATCCATTACGCGCTCTGCATAGGGGCGGGATACATCGTTGAGTATCTCGGTTTCGTTGTGGATGCGGTCTTTGTCTTTTGCATTGATGGCATCGAGCAGTTGCTGCATGTGAGTAGTGGTGAGGGCTACCTCATCATCGGTGAGGAGGCTGCGGTGCTTGCGGAGGAACTTTTCGGTGGTGTCGAGCATTTGCTGCGCTTCGGTAGTTGCCTCAACAAGGGCGCGGGTTTTTATATCGTCTTTGGCATGGGTGAGCGAGTCGAGGAGCATTTTTTCCACTTCTTCGTCGGTGAGGCCGTATTGTGGTTTCACATCTATGCTCTGGGCTACGCCGCTGCGCAGTTCGGTGGCGCTTACCTTGAGTATGCCATCGGCATCTATGAGGAAGGTTACTTCCACCTTTGGCAAGCCCGCGGGCATACCGGGTATGCCTGTGAGCTCAAACCCGGCGAGCTTGCGGTTATCCTGCACGAGGTCGCGCTCGCCCTGGAATACGGATATGCGCATACTGCCCTGGCCATCTTTCTGGGTAGTGTATTGGCGGCCTGCCTTGTTGGGTATTTTTGAATTCCGGGGAATGAGTACATCCATCAGCCCACCCATGGTTTCTATACCAAGTGATAACGGGGTAACATCGAGCAGTAGCATCCCGGTATTGTTGCCGGCGAGAATATCGGCCTGGACCGCGGCGCCGAGGGCTACTACTTCATCGGGATTCAGCTCGTCGTGAACTGCCCTGCCGAAGAAGTTCTTTACGCTTTCTTTTACCAATGGCACGCGGGTAGAGCCGCCCACCATCACTACTTCATCTATCTGTTCTTTTTTGAGGCCCGCATCCCTGAGGGCATTGGCACAGGCGGTGATGGTGCGGTCAACGAGCGGCTGCACGAGGTCGTTGAATTGCCGGCGGGTGATGCTCACGGGTGTGCCGTTGATAACGCCATCAAACACTTCATGATCTGTAAGGTGTATTTTGGCCTGCTCCGCTGTTACCCTCAACTGCTGCATTAAAGACCGGTCAACGGCATTGCCGATACCGAGATCAGTATTCCCTTCACCCGGATCTTCCTGCCAGAACCTGGCTATGAGGTTATCCATATCGTCGCCGCCGAGGTAGGTATCGCCATTGGTGGAGAGCACTTCAAATATGCCGTTGCTGATGGTGAGTATGGATACATCGAAAGTGCCGCCGCCGAGATCATAAACGGCAATTGTTTTTTTCTGGTGGTGTGTAGTGCCGAGGCCATAGGCGAGGCTTGCGGCTGTGGGCTCATTGATAATGCGCAGCACATCGAGCCCGGCAAGGCGGCCTGCATCGCGGGTGGCCTGGCGCTGGGCGTCGTTGAAATAGGCGGGCACAGTTATTACCGCCTTGGTGATGCCGGTCTTTAAAATATGCTCGGCACGTTTTTTCAGTTCTTTGAGTATGTAGGAGGATAGCTCTATGGGTGAATAAAATTTATCGCCCACCTGTATTTTCACAAGGGCATCGGTACCATCGTCTATAATATTGTAGGCGAAAAATCCGGCGTCTTTGCTCACGTCTTTGTATGATTTGCCCATCAGGCGTTTTACGGAATAGATGGTGCGCTCCGGCTCGGCTATCAACAATTCTTTGGCGGGATTGCCTACGGTAGTATTGCCATATTCATCGAAATGCACAATGGACGGGACGAGGGCGAGGCCATCAGTTTCCCTTAATGCAATAGGCTGGTGCGTGTCGCCGCGCACAATGGCTATAAGGCTATTGGTGGTGCCGAGGTCAATGCCCACTATTGTTTCTTCTTTCTGTAAACTGCCGGTAACTATGTTGATGGCTACTTTGCCCATGGTGCGAAGTTAAGTTGATAAGTTGAATGGTTGATAGGGTGATAAGTTGAATGGTTGATTAGTTGATAGGTTGATAAGTTGATGGGTTGAATGGTTGATAGGTTGAATAGTTGACAGGTTGATAAGTTGATACGTTGATGAGTTGGGAATCAGAGTTAATAAATTTTTTATGTTTTGGGTGCTTTCGTGATTTCGGAATTGTATATTTGAGCAAATGTTTATATGCGGCTGCCTGTATCATTGCTGTTGATCTTATTTGTAGCACAACTGTGTTCCTGTAACCTGGTAACGAGGCCGCAGGCGCTGCGCATGAATAATGCGCTGGTGCATATAAACGACAGCCTGTATGAAAAGGGCAGGGAATATGGCGCGCTGCTGGGCGAGGCGATGAAGAGTAAGGATTACAGCCGGCTTGCGCCGTGCAGGGCGCAGTTTGAAAAATTTATTGATTCGAGCCGGGACCGGGTTATGCATATGCAGGATGTGGGCGGATCGGAGGAATTGAGGCATTGTGAGGCGGATTTGCTGGTGATAGAAAAGCGGTTGGTGAGCCAGGATTTTTCGGGATTTGAACATCTGAACGCGGAATCGGGCATGGGTGAAATAGCGGGTTTGTATGATGTGGTAAAAGCAGATTCGAAAGAGGAAGAAACATTATTAAATAAATTCAGAATAATACAGGAGGCGTATGCGCGGAAAAACGGGTTCAGGTTATCTGCACGCTGACCTTTCCTGGAAAATGTATCATTTTTTTGAAAAAAATATTTTTTCTGTTAGTTTACTGATAATCAACTGTTTGTATTTATCCCGTTGCTATTTTCTACCGTGAAGTTCCACACGCCTTAAACATTTTATTTCATGCCGTAATTTTGTTATGCTTGATAAAATATCACACGGGGGTTTTAAAAAAATTTTGCTGTGTTTTTGCTGATAATCAATCAGTTGTGTTGAAAAAATATCGCAAAAATATCACATTTTTATCACACGCTTGGATTAATCAAAATGCAAAAGACAATATGATCCTGATAAAAAATCGCACTATGCTGATTTTGGGTTACTGCTATTCTGCAATTTTATCCACATTACCCAAAAACTGGTTTTTGAATTGCAAAACCCTGCTGAAAGCCGCAATGGATAATGATATTACCCGAAACCAAAATGTAAATAAGGGTTAAAAATGGGTAAAGAAAGGTAAAGGAAAGGTTAATCTGAGGTAAAGAAAGGTAAAAAATGGTAAAGAAAAGGTAAACCGGTTTTGACTTTTCAGCATTTCTTTTATTATCCCCCACAGCTTTCTTTATACCTTTAATCCGGGCTTCCTGGATACACAGGTGATACAGATTCCCCTCCTTCGCTACCAAACCCACTAATCCGGGCACACCTCCTTCGCTACCTCCTTCGCAGAAAAAGCTACGGCGGTTGATAAAAAAGCTATGGCGGTGGCACAAAGCTATGGCGGACGAAGCATTTTGGCAAAAGAAATTTCTATGATAGTGCGTTTTTAGCAGTATGATAGACAGGTAGCTGTCTATGATAGATTTTTTTTGGGGGTTAAATGTTTGGTTTTTAGGGTGGTATATGTGATGAGTTGGATGGGTTTGGGTGAAGTGTTGAAATTAGGGTTTTTTGGTATGGGTTTTGGGTGATGTGATTTTAAAAAATAATGCATAAATGCGGATTTGCATGGTTACAGGGTAGATTATTGCAATGATTAGTTGCTGTTTAATTACTAATTTTGATGCAATTTATGATTAACGTTAAAAAACAAATCTTATACTGGGAAACAGGGGCAGATGAAGAAATGCTTAATGCTAAAATAATGATTGAAAATAACCGGTTCCTTGCAGGATTATTTTTTTGCCATTTATGCCTTGAGAAAATATTAAAAGCTCTTGTGGTAAAAATAACTGAAGAACATCCTGCAAGAACTCATATACTGTCTTCGCTTGCAGATACCGCACAGATCAATTTTGATGAAAAGCAGGAACAATTTATTGCCGAGATACAGGTTTTCCAATTAGAAGGGCGATACCCGGAGAACTTTCCTTTGGAACCTGATGCGGGTACAGCAATGATATATTTTGAGCAAACTAAAATTCTTTACAAATGGCTCAGGGAGATGTTATAAGGTTATTGCAATTATACATCCGGCTGCTCAATGATGCAGGGCTGCGGATACAGAAAGCATTTTTATATGGCAGCTTTGCGCGGAATGAAGCCAGTGCAGACAGTGATATTGACGTAATGCTGGTATCTGAACAATTTGATAGCAATGATATAAAAGAAAAGGCAAGAGCATGGCAACTTACCCGCAAAGTTGATCTGCGCATTGAGCCGTTCACCATAGGGGCAAAAAGATTTTTTTCTGATGATGATTCCGCATTAGTGGACCAGGTAAAAAAGGAAGGAATTGAAATTGCTTTTTGATTTTGGTACGGAAACTATACGGCAATCAGAGATTGCCAGCCTCCATGACGTAGATAAAATCTACGCCAAACTACGACTTTTTAAAGAACACTATGTCCAATATGAGATCATATATTCATTGTAAACACGCCTGCACTGTCAACTCGTTTAAAAAGAGGACGGGGGGTAGTGGAGGTAATGTCGTAATTCATTTATTTTCTGTTTCGATTTTTTCAATTAGTTTAGACGTTGATGAAAAATCATCCCCTTCTTTTTTTGCAATTTCAATGGCTATTTTAGCCCTTTCTAAGGCGTCATTTTTTTTACCGAGTTTATAAAGAATTGCAGCCCACGTATCGTTATTAGCATAAGCATTTTTCAATTCAACAGATCTTGCGGCCCAATTTACCGCCTTGGTTAATTGTTTTTCGTCATTATATTTTTCATAATAATTCCATGCAAGTGAATTTAACTCATTACTTTCATTCCAAATTGAATGAATTAATTTATCAAGTATTTTTTCATAATTATTTTTATCACTATTTTTCTCATAATAAGCGAGCATAGCATGAAGCACCAAATGTTTTGAATCTGTGGCAGCAGTTATTCGATTATCGATTTCCTCATATATATATATCTTTCCATCAAATGCTTTTAAAGTTTCTATTGCGCTCTTAAATACCTTCTCGCTTTTGTTATCTATGGCATTATATAATGCATCTAATGTTAAGAAAACTAATCTTGCAGCTACCTGGCTACTATCAAAATAACTATTAAACAATGATCTGTTTCTTAACATGAAATTAAACGCAACGCTATTAAAAGCAATAGTTTGTTCGTGGTTGTGATAAGCAAATTCATATATGAATTTAATATTTTCAAATTGTTTCATATCCTCTATTGATAGGGTTGATATATATTGATTGATCGTAAATGAGTCAAGCTGATTAGCGTTTTCAAGTACATAGCAATACTTTCTAAGAAAATTTGATTTACGATCTCCATTTTTATACCGTTTCAGATAACCCGCAAGAGAATTTAACGTGTCATAAGCGATTTCTCCTTGCTTTATAAATTCATCGCTACTAAATGCCCCAACAATTTTATGCACTTCGTTACCGATAGGATCTAAATATGTGAATGTCGGACAAGTTTGCACATTGTAAATTTTATTTATGTTAACCCCATCTCCTTTTAAAATATCTATAGAGAAGCATATAAAGCTTGAATTGTAATACTCATACACATCTCTATTTGTAAAGACTTCTTTTTCCATTTTAATACATGCGCTACAGCCATCAAAGTGGAAAAAGAGCATCACCTTTTTTTGCTCTTTTTTTGCGACCTCAAATAATTGTGAATATTTTATTTGTCTAAATACTATAGTTGTATCAGAACCAAACGTTGAATTATAGCAACACAGAAATATAATTATATATTTATACATTTTTATAATAATTAATAATGTTAATTGTATCTGATCCGATTGCGATAAAATGAAAAATGTAGATCACATTAAGCATTATTTTTTAAATCTATAATAACATATGTATAGGTATAAGGGGGGTATCTTATACCTATACCATCAAAAAAGATAAGAACAGTTCCTCAAAATTAATAAATAAAACTCTGGGCAACAAAATTTGTCATTGGAATAAAATCATCATCATCGTCAATGCTATTTTTAATTGTCAGGCTACAGCTTTGACAGCCATTCGCTTTACAAGAAATACGACCGTTCCCGGAATCTTTATTACAGCCACCACTTCCTTTTTTACAATTGCAATCACCATCGATACCTGCCATATTTTCAGCAGCTACAGCGGTATTAGGAACAATTAGCGCGGTAGCTCTGCCACAAATATTTACAAATGCAAAAACATAGCCATCTGGAGCAGTAAAAGAACTAACACTAGAAGCAATCGCAGAGGGAATTGGCTGGCCTTGGTAAATGCCATTTAGAAAGCTATTAATAATAGACATGACAGCTGTTGAATAGAACATTGCTTCAAAAGCGCCTGGAAGATAATCTCCTTGATTCATAAATGCCGGAGTTATACTTAAATCTATAAATCCTCCAGACGAAAACGGTGTATTAACTCCTCCAACTAATGCGGAAGTAGAACCAGTACATGATCCTGTACATCCTGACATATCACATCCGTAGCCTTTTACACGTCCGTCAAAAGGTATGCCCCAATCAACATAAGTCGGGCTACAGCCACCATTATTGCAATCGCACGTAATCGTTAGAGAAGTTCCACCTCCCACTTCATCAGCTTCTACATAATTAAAATTCTGGTCAAATCCGATATAACTCCAATTACTAGTCAATACGGCGGTAATTGAGCCATTGGGATTACTAGAGATACTCGTGTCTGCTGGCAACACGCCAAATATTGCTGTTTTTCTTATTGACCCGGAACAACCGCAGTCTTTATTGTTACTTTCCATTATGTTTTTTTTAATTGTTGATAAATATTGTGATTTTTGTTTTAAGATTTTCTTAAAAACGTACGATGTATTTAAACGGCATATGCTAATTCACATAATTAAATTTTTACTGTTGTGAAAAAGACTTTAACTTAATGATATATTTGCAAATAATTGTTTCTTTATACCTATGATGAATCCTTGTACATATATTTTGATTTTAGAGTGTGTAGAAAGCGATTTTGAATTGTTTCCACAAAGTTTGGGATTGCTTGCAAAAAAAGCAACAGTAGAAATACTCTATTTTTCACTTCAAATGTTAATTAGTATTAAAAAATTGCTACCTTTGTGCTGTTATAATCATTTTCGGCTTAGAAAAAAGCAGTAGAAATACTTTATTTTTAAGAATTTTGTTAACGGGACAAAATTTAATACAGCGTTAATAATAAATTTATAACTTAACCATTCAAATCCACCATCAAAATGAACTATTTACCTACCATATTGGTCGCTATTGCCGATGACCACCGGCTTGTAAGAAGCGGAATTATAATCCTTATCAACAGCATGAATTTTGGCTGTCATGTGTTTATTGAGGCAGATGATGGCCATGAGCTGCTTGATAAAATAGCTAGGTCGCAGTGCCAACCTGATGTGTGCGTGATAGACATCAGTATGCCGGGAATGGATGGCTATGAAACAACGCTGGAACTTATAAAAATATACCCGCTTATACGAGTTCTTGCACTGTCGGTACATAATGAAGAACAGGCTGTGCTCAGGATGATGAAAAACGGAGCGAAAGGATTCATTTCAAAAAACTGCGATTCGGAAACGCTTAAAAAAGCCATACTTACGGTATATGATTACAATATTTTTTTTTCAGACGAGCTATTAAAGACTTGCCCTAATCTGGCAACCGTGCCTTTAGAAGAACTAATAAAGCGTATCCTCACTGACCAGGAAATTAAATTCCTGGGGCTATGCCGCACAGAAATGACTTATAGACAAATTGGTGAACAAATGTACTTAGCGAAGCGCACTGCTGAAAATTATGCCTTGAAACTTGCTGAACAGCTTGGCATTCATGGGCGGGAAGGGCTGATAGCATATGCGGAACGTATGGGTATTACCCCCCCCCGCAAGTGATTTTGTAAATTTTATGGCTATGTGAGAATTAATTATACTTTTTATCCGGCATTTTTATTCTTTACTTTTGGTTTATGTTTTATTCATTCAAGGGTTTTATTCCGGTGGTGCACCCGTCGGCGTTTGTGCACCCGCAGGCTGCGGTTACGGGTAATGTGATCATAGGGCGGGATGTGTATGTGGGGCCGGGCGCGGCTATCAGGGGCGACTGGGGCGGTATTGTGATAGAGGATGGTTGTAATGTGCAGGAGAGCTGCACCATACATATGTTCCCCGGCATTACGCTGACGCTGAAGGAGGGGGCGCATATAGGGCATGGGGCTATTATTCACGGCGCCAGCATAGGCCGTAATGTGCTGGTGGGGATGAACTCGGTAATTATGGACGAGGCGGTGATAGGTGATGAGTGCATCATAGGGGCTATGACGTTTGTGGCTGCCAGAACTATTATCCCGGCGAGGAGCGTTGTGGTGGGCAACCCCGGCAAGATAATCAAAGAGGTGACCGATGAGATGATAGCCTGGAAAACAAGGGGTACGCGGCTGTACCAGATGCTGCCTAAGGATTGCCACGATAGCCTGATAGCCTGCCAGCCATTGAGTGAGCTGCCGGAGCACCGGCCGGAGCAGGAACGGCTGTATATGACCCTCCGGCAAACCATGGATGACAATAGGTGATAAGTTGATAGGTTGATAGGTGATAGGTGATAGGTTGATAGGTTGATAGGTTGATAGGTGATAGGTGATAGTTGATAGGTTGATAGGTTGATAGGTTGATAAGGTGATAGGTTGATAAGGTGATAGGTGATAGGTTGAAGGTTGATAAGAAGAATGGGTGCGGGATAAAAATAAGTTTATAAACTTCTGGTTAATAAAAATAACAATGCCCCGGAGTACGGGGCATTTGTTATGAAGTTTTTACAACAACAAATTAAGCGTTTGCTTCTTCAGAGTGAACCAGTTCGTTAACGAACTTAGCCACAGCAGCAATACGGGCATGATTCAATGCATAATGGATAAACTTGCCATCACGCTCAGTGATCACGATGTTAGCACGGCGCAGGATAGCGAGGTGTTGAGAAGCAACAGACTGCTCTAAACGCAACTTAACATAGATGTCAGTTACATTCATACGCTTGTTTTCTTCCAACAATTTCACGATCTGCTGACGCAGTTTGTGGTTGATTGCCCTCAATGTCATAGCTGCATTTTTCACAGCTACGTAGTCTAACTTGATGTGCTCGTTAGAACCTTCGCTTTTCCGAATTACCAGAGTGTTTGCTGATACCGTCGTTTCCATTAATTAAAATTTAATGATTAAAAAAAGAATTGATTAATTACTGCCCCCACTGATATAAAGTATATAAATGGGATGCAAACATACTCAATTAAACCGATATGAAACACCAAATATTTAAAAAAAAAGTTAACGCTGAGTTAAAGTACAAAAAATGATATGAAATTATGGCTGTAAGTAATTAACAATCAATTATTTATGAGTATAAACTTGTTTTAGATAAAAAGGTTCGGATGCAGATAAATTTACAATATTATTACACTTAATTTTTTCGAAAGCGTAAAAGCACCAGGAATCAAGGGTGATTTTGATATTATTATCTGACTGAAAAGCGGAAATGTTTAAAGCTGTAATAATATCTGAAGAAGCATTAGTAATTATGCAGGCATATTCATTTTTCTTTATCAATTGTTCCAACTGTTCTTCCATAATATGCTGCGGCTGCAGTGTGCAATTGAAATCATGATCATAAATACCAATGAAATATTCTTTATCGCGGGCAACCAATAATGATACGTACTGAGCGAAAGTATTATGGTGTTTACGGAAAGCATCGTAAGCCAGTAAAGTAAGCAAGTTATCGAGTATCAAAGGCTTATCCAGCGCATAACACAGGCCCTTTGCCGTGGCAAGGCCAATCCGTAAACCAGTGTAAGACCCCGGCCCTGCGCACACAACAACAGCAGACAAATCTGCAAATGAAATCATCGCATCCGCAAGCACCCCTTCTATCATAAGATTTATGGTAGCCGCATGATTGCGCGACTCTTCATTAATACGCGAAGCAACAAGGCGGCCATCTCCGCCAATAGCCACAACACCGGTGTCGCTGGCCGTATCAATGTGTAATAAGTATTCCATAAAATAGTGTGCAAATGTAGTAATAAGTAAAAAGGCAGAAGTGAAAAACAAAAAGGTGAAACTAACAGGTATAAAAAAGCGAACTTTCCATTTCATTTAAACACTACATTTTATTTGGTCATGAATACAATTACTTTTGCAGCTATGGAAAAGAAAATCATACGCACAGACAATGCCCCGGCGCCAATAGGGCCGTATAGCCAGGCTGTACAATTCGGGAATATGCTATTCATATCAGGACAAATAGCCATAGACCCCAAAACAGGAAATCTTGTTCAGGAGGATATTAAAACAGAAACACACCAGGTGATGAAGAACCTGCAGGCAATACTGAAGGAAGCCGGAATGGACTTTGGCAATGCGATAAAAACCACCATCTTCCTGATGGATATGGGACAATTCGCACAGGTGAACGAAGTATATGGAAGTTATCTCGGAGAAGCCGCACCAGCACGTGAAACAGTGCAAGTATCGGGCCTCCCAAAAGGCGTGAAAGTGGAAATAAGTATGGTAGCAGGAAAATAAATTTGATAAATCGGAAAAATGACCGTAAATTGTGGTCAAATTACCGGATATGAAAAAAGACACCAGTAAGAAAACAGGCTACAAAACTACAGATGATACAGACCCGAGCATAGTATCAGAGCCTTTTGAAGCCTATGGAGGATACACACAAGACCCCATAGCAGCCCGCACCATAGGGCTGATGGGCATGCAAGGAAAACACGATTTCACGCATATAAATAATGACAATGACTTTATAAGCGTAATCAGGAACGGCATACCCAAACAAGCAATGACCCACCTGATGAACATAGCAGATATAAGCCTCATGGAAATGGCAAACATCATGCATACCACAGACCGGACACTGAGAAGATACAGCGCCACACAAAAACTACCACAAGAGCAATCGGAAGGAGTAGTAGAGATGGCGAAACTATATAGCAGAGGCGAAGAAGTATTTGGAAACATGGAAAAATTCAGGGAATGGATGAATACCGTGCTGCTGCCATTCGGGAATAAAAAGCCAAAAGAATTCTTAGATACCTCGCTCGGTATAAGAATGATACTGGATGAACTGGGCAGGATAGAACACGGAATACTTGCATAATGATAGTGTACCGGATAAACGACTGCAAATACATCAGCGACCTTTCAGGAAGAGGAGCGGCACTATATGGAGGCCGGTGGAACAGTAAAGATACCTATGTGGTATATACTGCGCAAAGCCGTTCGCTGGCGTTGCTGGAAGCCGTAGTACATATAGGTAAGATACCCGCAACCGGCTATTGCATTGCAACTATTGAGATACCCGAGCACAGCATAACAACATTCCCATTAGAAAAATTACCACCAGGCTGGCACACCAACCCACCACCTAATTACCTGAAAGCAATAGGAGATGATTTTATCAAATCAAATAAGCACCTTGTGCTGGAAATACCATCTGTGCTGATGATGGAGGAGCACAGCTACCTGCTGAACCCTGCCCATCATTTGTTTGGCAAGGTGAAGATCATTTCTGAAAGAGCCCTGAGAATGGATGAAAGACTGTTTAAAGGTTAAGCCTTTCTTGCCTCCTTTGCCCAGGTATCTTTTAGCGTAACGGTGCGATTAAAGATCAGTTTATTTTCAGAGCTATCCGGATCTACACAGAAATACCCTTTACGCATAAATTGCATCCGGTCGCCCTGATTTGCTCTGGCCAGTTCGGGCTCAATATATACGGAAGGCAGCACATGCATTGAGTCGGGGTTGATATAAT
>Ga0302191_10001809_pt1 | contig 13608 bp, 12 predicted proteins | sample II_Bog_E3_1_FD_198775 | JGI IMG/M metagenome (GOLD analysis project Ga0302191, IMG submission 198775) | Peat permafrost microbial communities from Stordalen Mire near Abisko, Sweden - II_Bog_E3_1 | ecosystem: Environmental > Terrestrial > Soil > Wetlands > Peat | place: Sweden: Abisko...
TTAATATCTGAAATGGGGATATTCACTTTTAATGCGCTTGGCACATTTGCAGCGAGGGTCTGGATTTGTTTATAATCAGCCTTAGAGATCTTTATTGCAGGGCGAAACGCATTTACTATTGTGGTTACCGCCTTTGGCATATCGGCATCCTTGGTTACCTGCAGGAAATCACCCATGCAGGAATAAGTGGTTTTTAAAGTAGGGTCATCCTCCAGGCTTACTATGTATGGCTTGAAATACACTTTGTATTTCATTAGTTTTTTCATCACTTCGCAAATATCGCCGCCACAACTCTCGCCGCCATCTGTAAACAATATTATGCTGTATGCATTGTGCTCTTCATCTACAAGGTCGTACTTCGCGGCCTGCATAAGGGCGTAGGCTATGGGGGTAACACCAAGCGGATGAATATCATCGAGGCGCAGTGACATTTGCACTCTATTATCCTTGCTGAAAGGCACCTCGTTCTTAGTATCGTAACAGTTGTTTTGTTCCACTGTATATTGATGCCCGAAAACACGCAGCGAAAATTCCACATCAGGGTTTATGGCATAAATGCTATCCATAAGATGCAGGATGAGCTCATCAGCAGCCTTATATTTTTCTTTGCCGCTGGGCCATTTTTGTATCATACTGGACGACTCATCGAGCAAAATAAGAATGCGCGACTGGGTCAGTTCGCCCTGGGCCTGGGCGAAAGCACCATAAGTAGATAAAAGACTGAGAAAAAATATTAAAACTGCTTTTAACCGCATGAATAGCACCAAGATAACAAACGTACACTGAATGAAACGAAACGCGAATTTACCAAGAAATACTGAGTATGTTTTTGGCAAAATATTAAACTTTGTTAATAAATATGTAAGCTGTCAGTAGGGCAATTTTTATTTGTAGCCCAATACGTGATAATACTTTTAATTTAGTACCTGAATGATATAGCAATATGAAGCGCAAAGCGCCCGGGAAAATCAGGATATTACAATTAGCTGCTGTTATTTTTTTTACAGTTTCGGGCGGGCCATATGGGTTGGAGCCTTTGCTGCAATATGCCGGTAACCACCTGAGTTTATTGCTGCTGCTTATTGTTCCGTTTTTGTGGGATATACCAGCGATTCTTACCGTGCTGGAACTGAATAGCATGATGCCTGTAGAGGGTGGCTACTACAAATGGGTGAAAACTGCTTTAGGCACTAGATTCGGATTTTATGAGGGCATATGGACGTGGTTTTACACTTTTGTGGATCTCGCTATTTACCCGGTTCTTTTCGTACAGTATACCTGCTATTTATTTCCCGGTCTTGAGACCTACAAACTTGTTTTGTGCCTGTTGCTCATATGGCCAGCGGCAGTAATAAATATTACCGGTATAGTACCCGTTGGCAGAATGTCGTTTATTTTGAGCAATCTGGTCCTATTCCCATTTCTGCTGCTGTTTATCATATTTATCGGCCATCATACCGTGGCGATACCGGTGGTGCCTGCGACAGCTCCGGCATTTTCGTCATTTGGAATGGCATTGTATACGATCATGTGGAATTTTTTGGGGTGGGATAATGTGACCACATATGCAGAGGAAGTTGAAAATCCGGTACGCTCATATATCGTTTCCATTTTTATTGCATTTATCACCGTGCTTGCGCTATATCTTGGTGTAATATGGGTGGCAGGACAATCGGGGATAGATCATGGTGTGCTTACAAAACAAGGATTCCCGGCATTAGGTGCATTGCTGGGCGGCAGGTGGTTAGGTATATTGTTGGCATGTGGTGGTATGGCCAGTGCGGTGGGGATGTATAATGCAAATATCCTGTCCATATCCCGGGTGCCCAAAGCCATGGCAGATGACGGACTGCTGCCAAATATGCTGGGCAATGTGCACAAAAGATTCCAGACGCCATATGTATCTATTCTTATATGCTCGGTTATTGTGAGTTTACTTGTGGCAGGTACATTAGGTGAATTGCTTGTGGTGGATGTGACGATATATGGCGCAGGTTTATTTCTTGAATTTTTCTCATTGATCAGGATGCGTACTAAGGCTCCTGATATGAAGCGGCCATTCAGAGTACCACTGGGCACGGCCGGTTTATGCGTGCTCATTGCATTGCCCATTGTAGTATATTTCATTGCACTTACGGGTATTTGCCGTTCGGATGAGGGAGTGTTAAATCCCGCGTATGTGATCGTGGGTGTGGTAGCGGTGACTGAGGTGATGTGGCAGGTGTTGGTGTGGCGAAAGCCGGAGGTGAGGGGATGATCGGTGAGTGTATATTGGAGTTATCTAAATAATTTATTCTCCGTTTTGAATTTTGAATATGTGCATGATAATACTCGAAAAATAAAAAAAATTTTAAATAGATTTGAGGCGTTTCTTTTAATATTTATTTTCTATGCTATCCTATAAGCAATGCACTATTATACTTTTAATAAGCCTCTTATTTTCTAATATAAGCTTTGCAACACCTACTGTGCACTTTGGTGCTACCCCGACATGGGTAGTTCCTGTAAGAGCCAATGATCAGCAGCCTAATTTAAGAGATGTAAATGACGGTTATTACCTGGAACTATACGAACAAGAAGTAAATGTAGCGCAACAGGAGGCCTACCAGCATACCATTAAGAAAATAGTTTCTGATGCAGGAATACAAGCTGCTTCCAATTTATCAATCAATTTCAATCCGGCATATGAACAACTGACTGTTCACCAAATAATAGTATGGCGGGATGGTGTTGCGCTGAATAAATTACAAAAAGATGGGTTTAAGGTGCTTGCCAATGAACAAGAATTATCAAGGTACATTTATAATGGTGATTATTCTGCGTTGCTAATACTAAAAGACATACGCAAAGGCGACAAAATCGAATATTCATATACAATAAAAGGAAGTAACCCTATATTCAACGGAAAGTTTTTCTCCTCATTTACTTTCCAGGGCACAGACCCTGTTTCACAGATACATTATTGTTTATTATCGCCGGCAACGCGAACGATCAACTTCAAATATTTTTGCAATGCCCCGAAGCCTGTAGTGACAAAAACAGATAAAACAGCGTCCTATGATTGGGATATGATAAATGTAAAGGGGCTCCAATCCAGCGATAATGTACCAAGTTGGTTTAATCATTTTCCTTACGTACAAATATCAGAATTCAGCAGTTGGGGCGAAATAATAGATTGGGCCTATAAAATCAATACGCCCGAAGACAATGTGAAGGGTTCATTGAATAAACGTGTTGTGCAATTGAAACAAAAGTACGGGGCAGACAAAGATGGATTATTCAGGGCTATTGTAGAGGTAGTACAAAACGAGATACGCTATATGGGCGTAGAAATAGGCGATTATTCGCATAAGGCCAATAACCCCGAAAAAGTATATGAGCAGCGTTATGGTGATTGCAAGGATAAGTCATTACTATTAGTATCTATGCTACATAGTGCCGGCATCAATGCAGAAATGGCTTTGGTGAATTCCGGTGTCAAGAAGAAAATCGAGGACGACCTGCCTTCACCTTCTTCATTTAATCATGCCATTGTATTAGCGCACATCTCCGGCAAAAATATATGGATCGACCCGACTATATCAGACCAGGGCGGAACAGGCACAAATTTTTATTTCCCGGATTATGGAAATGCACTTGTTCTTTTGCCGGGTACAAATTCGTTAACCGCAATACCGGAGCTACCGGGCGGGGATATTAAATATACCGAGGACTATGATGTAAACGAAGTGCAAAAACCAGTGTCGTTAACAATATCCACAATTTATTCATTGAGCGAGGCAGATGATATAAGAACGACCTTTGCCAATCAAAGCAAAACTGAACTTGAGAAAAACTATCTCAATTATTATTCAAAAATATATCCACATATCGAAAGTGCAGATACACTCACTATAAAGGATGATAAAAATGCCAACGAAATTGAAACCACTGAACGGTATACCATCAATGATTTTTTTGATTACGATTCTGTAAATCAGAATTATTCGACCGGTTTTTATGCCAGCATGATAAAAAATGAATTACCGGTTGTAGAGAAAATAAAAGACTACCCCATCGCGGTCAATTACCCGTACAGCATACAATATACCATACATGTAAATTCCCCGATTAACTGGAAAATAAAACATAAGACCGAAACAATATCACGCAATGCTTATCGCTTTTCATATGACGTTTCCGCTGATAAAAACAGATTGTCGATAGAGTATACGCTCACTTACTTGAAAGATCATATAGCTCCTGAGGAAATTGCACAGTATGAAAAAGACCGTAAAAAAATAGTAGACGATTATCTTTCCTATTCCTATACTGATACACCCGCCAGGCCTAATACCTATACAGGCCTGAATTATCTTGCTATTCTTGTTACTATCTTATTGTGGTGTGGCTGCGGTTATGCCTGTGTTCGTATTTATAAAATAAGAACAATACGCAACCAGTTTGCATACCATGAAGCGAGGGCATTGGGCGGCTGGATCATATTGCCGATTTTAGGATTGATCTTTTCAGCATGCAAATCTTTGTATTCCCTTTTTAACAATGGCTATCTTCTTAACAGGATATGGCATGTTTACGATGGATTGTCGGAGTCTTTTCAATTTAAAATGCTGATGTGGCTTGAACTGGCATCCAATGTGATCTTATTTTGCCTCACGGTTTTTTGCATAATATTAATGTTTAAAAAAAGAGACATCCTGCCAAAATATATAAAAATTCTATATATTATTTCAATGATAATTGTAGTCGCGGACGACCTATATGCCCATACTGTATTTCCAACTTCCAATATCGAATACAATAATATCCTTCGTAGCATTATCGCGGTGTGCATTTGGGTGCCTTATTTTTCAAAGTCCTTAAGGGTGCGGGAAACTTTTATTGTTGCATTTCCTGATAACGGTTACGAATTGCCACCAAATGAACAAAGCGAGCCAACCGGCGATTTTGCTGAGAACACGAACGAGAATATAGAAATGGCTGATCGATCTTGAAATAATTCCGGTTGTAATCCTATTGCTATAACATTTTAATTATATCCTTTTTCCCAAAACCTGCATGTTTGCAGCCATTTTTTTACTTAACTATACCAGTGCAGATCTAATGTACTTGCTATTCAAATTATAAAGAAGCGGAATTCAACCCTTTAAGTGTTTCCCCAAAACCCGTACCTTTGCAGCCATTTTTATACTTATGCCAATACCAGTACAGATCATTGATGATGTTGTGATAAAATTCGCGGGGGATAGTGGGGATGGTATGCAGCTTACCGGAAGCCAATTTACCAACAGTAGCGCCCTTATAGGCAATGACCTGTCTACCTTTCCTGATTTTCCGGCGGAGATACGGGCGCCCCAGGGCACTGTGCCGGGGGTGAGTGGTTACCAACTGCATTTTTCAAGCCATAAAATATTTACACCGGGCGATAATTGCGATGTGCTCGTAGCTATGAATGCTGCCGCACTGAAAGTGAACCTGAAAACCCTGAAACCTTGGGGCATCATCATAGTGGATGTAAATGGTTTTGACAGTAAAAACCTCAGGCTGGCGAACTATGCAGAAGGAGTTAACCCGATAGAAGACGGATCGCTGATAGGATATGACCTTCACAAAATGGACATTACCAAACTGACCCGTGAAGCACTGAAGGAAATACCGCTTGGAACTAAGGAGAAAGACAGGGCGAAAAATATGTTTGTGCTGGGCTTCCTTTATTGGTTGTATAACCGTGAACTTACCAGTACTTTTTCTTTCTTACACGATAAATTCAGCAAGCGTCCTGAGATATTAGAAAGCAATATTAAAGCACTGCAAGCCGGGTATAATTATGGTGATACAGTAGAGGCTTTTGCCGCACGCTACAAAGTGGAGCGGGCAAAATTGCCTAAAGGTATCTACAGAAGCATAACCGGCAACATTGCACTCACTTACGGACTGATAGCTGCCGCTGAAAAGAGTGCATTGCCTTTGTTCCTGGGTTCTTACCCTATTACACCGGCATCAGATATACTGCATGAACTATCGAGGCATAAAAATTTCGGGGTTAGGACATTCCAGGCCGAAGATGAAATAGCAGCGATCACTGCGGCTATTGGTGCTGCTTATGGTGGTAGCCTTGGGATCACAACTACATCCGGGCCGGGTATGGCGCTCAAGACCGAGGCGATGGGCCTGGCGGTAATGCTGGAAATACCACTGCTCATAATAGATATACAACGTGGTGGCCCATCTACCGGGCTACCCACCAAAACTGAGCAGAGCGACTTGCTGCAGGCCTATTACGGGCGCAACGGCGAATGCCCGCTGCCTATAGTATCTGCATCAACACCAAGCGATTGTTTTGAAGCGGCCTATGAGGCGGTGCGCATAGCAGTGCAGCATATGACGCCGGTAATATTACTGAGCGATGGCTATATAGCCAATGGTGCTGAACCCTGGCGCTTCCCGAAAAGCGCTGATCTGCCTGCAATAAATGTGACGTTCAAGGAAAAGCTGAACGATAACGAAAAAACCTTCCTCCCATACCTGCGTGATGAAAACCTGGTGCGGCCATGGGCTGTGCCGGGCACTCCCGGTTTGGAGCACCGTATAGGCGGCATAGAAAAAGAAGACATTACAGGCAACATATCTTATGATCCGGAAAACCACCAGCACATGGTGAAGACCCGTGAAGCTAAGGTGGAGAAAATAGCCGATCATATACCGCTTCAAACACTGGACAGTGGCCCTGAAAAAGGTGATGTGCTCGTATTGGGCTGGGGGTCTACTTATGGCTCTATAAAAAGTGCCGTGATGGAACTCCAGGCTCAAGGCAGGCAGGTGGCACATGCTCATCTGCGGCATATGCGCCCTTTCCCGCGCAACCTCGGCGAGCTGTTGCACAACTATAAAAAGGTGCTGATACCTGAAATAAATAACGGTCAACTAATAAAAATAATCCGCGACAAATACCTGGTAGATGCTGTGGGTTTTAACAAAATTAAAGGCACACCTATTACAAGGACAGAGCTGACCACGGCTATAGCTAACCTGTTATAAAACACACACGGTTGCTTTGACTTTTATTTTCCAGCTTCGTTATCTTCGTTTAGTTTTATAGACTATTATGCCGCAATCTGTTTCTGTATTTTGGTTTCGCCGCGATCTACGGCTGGAAGATAACGCTGGGCTGTACCATGCATTGTGCAATGGCAGGCCTGTGCTGCCTGTCTTTATTTTTGATACCAACATACTAGACGGCCTTGAAGAAAAGGAGGATAAGCGCGTACACTTTATACATAATGCACTCGCCACCCTGCAGGCAAAGCTGGAGAGTATGGGTAGCACACTGCATGTGCTGCATGGCACACCAATAGCCTCTTTTAAAAAACTTACCTCTGAATATAATGTAGCGGCGGTTTATACCAATCACGACTATGAGCCTTATGCACAGAAACGTGACAACGAAATACGGGCATTTCTTGCGGAAAAAAATATTGTGTTGCATACATTCAAAGACCAGGTCATCTTTGAAAAAGACGAAGTAGTAAAGGATAATAAAGAGCCCTATACCGTATACACGCCCTACAGCAGCAAGTGGAAAGCAAAGCTGAATGCGTTTTATCTGAAGCCATACCCAACCGAAAAATATTTTCAGAACTTTTACAAGCAAAATCCGAAGCCACTGCCATCATTGTCAGGTATTGGTTTTAAAGTTGCACCTCCCGGCACATTACCGGCCGAACTGGATGAAGTGATCGCGAAGCACTATGATACTACACGTGACTTCCCTGCCCTGGAAGGCACTACAAGGCTGGGCATACACCTTCGGTTCGGGACAGTGAGCATACGGCAACTGGCGATAAAAGCACAGGCGCTGAATGCTACGCTGCTGAATGAACTGATATGGCGGGAGTTTTACCAGATGATATTGTGGCATTTCCCTCATGTGGTGAACGGCTCATTTAAAAGGGAATATGATAACATAGTGTGGCGGAACAACGAGCGTGAATTTGAACTATGGTGCGCCGGGCAAACCGGCTACCCTATAGTAGATGCAGGGATGCGGCAACTGAATGAAACCGGCTATATGCACAACCGTGTGCGTATGATAGTAGCCAGCTTCCTGACCAAACATCTTCTGATTGACTGGCGATGGGGTGAAGCGTACTTTGCTGAAAAGCTACTGGACTATGACCTGGCTGCCAATAATGGTGGCTGGCAGTGGGCTGCAGGTTGCGGTTGTGATGCGGCTCCATACTTCAGGATATTCAACCCATACTTACAAACACAAAAGTTTGATGCAGAACTAAAGTATATACGGCAGTGGGTGCCGGAATATGAAGAGCTTACTTATGCGCAACCCATTGTGGATCATAATGTGGCGAGGGAACGATGCCTGAAGGTTTACAAGCTAGGGCTAAACAGGCCATAAAAAAAGTGCACATGATCGCTCATGTACACCGTAACAACTAAAAAATTTATTGTCTTTATTAATGATAAACTACCTGCATCCCGAGGCGCAAGGCGATGTCGCGCTCCAGTTGGGCACCACGGCTATCCTGCCAGTCGGAGAGGAGATGTACTTCATCGCACTCCAGCATTTTTTTAATATCGTTACGCACGGCATCATCCCATGATTTGGTATCATCGGTAACAGCATCGGGTTTTACTACCTGGTATCCCATACCCGACAATTGCCGGGCCATTGTATTGAATTTATCTTTTACTATCCCTTTTGGAAGGCCTGTGATCTTACCGGCTATATACGCTGTCCTGTTCATAAAATATGTTTTTAGCAGTTGTTAATGATCCGTCAGTTATACGTCTTTAAATAAAACCATGCCAATGGGCCTTCATGAAAATCTAAATTGAAAAATCTTCCATTTTACAGGAATATAGACAGCAGCATTTTTAGTATACCCGGTTTAGAACGTACATGGTGTTTCACGGCTTTGGTATTTGCTATAAAAGTGAGCAACATTTCATGCTTCTGCTGTCTTCTCGTTTTCATAAACTATTTTTTTCACCCTTCTTTAACGTTTTATAATAAATGCGTGCCAAGAGGAGTGTAGGTGAATAAATTTATTTTTATAGCTGATGCCTTTTATTCAACACCATTTTTCAGCCATAAGTTTACCGCTGCCAATGCGGCTTTATATTTTTTTGTAAAGCTCTCATCACCTGCATAGATCAGCGCATATGCCCTTGTTAATCCATTGATGACAGAAGTGTGGTCCTGGCCACCAAAAAACATAGCGATCTGCTGTAGTGTAATGGTGGGGAAATTGCTGCGCAGGCAGAGCGCCGCAATGAACCGTAATTCCACAACATTGCGTATGCGGGTTTTTAACTTATAGGTAGTGGGCTGTTCATTGAGCGCCGCTGCAATGATGTGCAGCATGTGTTCCGGTGTCTTCACATAGTTTTCATAGTAGTAAGGCGCCATAGGGGCCGTATCATTCATTTGTTGTGCGGAGCCGGCAATTTTGCTTCTGTCTGCGATCTGTGATCTTGTTGCGTAGTACATAATCTTCTGTTTTAGTCTTTATCCGTTTTTAAAATCTTTTTCCAACGACAATGTTTTTGGCACAAATGAAATTTATTCAGTATTTTTGATTAGCGATCTTACAACAAAGATATTCCATTTTATTTGACATTTCCAAATTTTATGGAAAATAAATCTTAATTTTGTAGTATGTACTTAGCCAGCAATCTAAAATATCTCCGGAAAAAATCGGGCAAAACGCAGGATGCACTTAGCTCTGAAGTAAAAATAGGCCGCACCACCATAGCCAATTACGAATCCGGTATCAGTGAGCCAAATGTGGAGACTTTATTGGTATTCGCCAACTATTTTGGCATATCGCTGGATGATCTTTTGTCAAAAAACATGGAAGATATCATCAAGTCGGGCGAAAAAGATATGATGCTCAAGGGTGCATTCGCCTCAAAGCCTGAAACCGGGTATAGCGGGATGCCCCGTGTGATCACCGTAGACAGCGGCGGCAATGACAACATTATATATGTACCTGTAAAAGCGAGGGCAGGCTACCTGTCCGGATATGGGGATGTGGAATTTATGGAATCATTACCCACTTTTCGATTGCCGGGATTGAATAATGCCACATACAGGATGTTTGAAGTAGATGGCCCATCCATGGCACCGAATGTGTTGCATGGCGACCGCATCATAGGCGAGTGGGTAGAATCACTGACCGATATACGTGACAACAGGGTATACGTGGTAGTACATGAAGGCGGCGTAGCTGTAAAGCGTGTAGTGAACCGGCTGAAAGAGCGCGGGAAGCTTTACCTCAAATCGGATACCATAGCCCACAGGCACGAATTCCCCACCCTGGAAATAGACCCCGCCGATGTAAAAGAAGTATGGTATGGCCGTATGAAAATAAGCAGCGACTTCAGCGAGCCCGCCGAAGTATACCACCGCCTCGCCGACCTTGAAATGGACATGATGGAAATGAAGCGGATGGTGGATGAAGGGAATAAGCAGAAAGGGTAATTTGTAAAAAGGTTGTTTACTTTTATATTGAAGATTATCTTATGAACTTTTCCGATCTCCTGATCAAAATCGAATCCTTACAAAAAGATCTAAATGCGCTTAGGCCATTAGTGCCTGAACGCCAGGAAAAACTAAACAAAAAATTCCGGTTAGAATTTAATTACAACTCCAATCATATTGAGGGTAATACACTCACTTATGGTGAAACAGAGCTTTATCTGATCTTTGATAAAACCACCGGAGAGCATGATGGGAGAGAGTATGACGAAATGAGAGGGAGTGATGTAGCGTTAAAACTGGTGCAGGAACTTGCTACTGATAAAGAACACCCGCTTACCGAGGTTTTTATTAAGAATCTCAATAAAATAATTTTAGTTCGCCCCTATTGGGCAAATGCCATAACACAGGATGGACAACCAACAAGACGGTTGATTGAAACAGGCGATTATAAAAAATATGCGAATTCGGTTAGACTTCAAAATGGCGAGCTGTTTAATTATGCATCTCCTCAGGAAACTCCTGCATTAATGAGCGATCTTTTGCAATGGTATCGTGATGAATCTGAGAAAAAAGAATTACATCCTGTTGCGCTTGCCGCTCTGCTTCATTATAGATTTGTACGTATTCATCCATTCGATGATGGTAATGGCCGTATCTCCAGGTTACTGATGAATTATGTGCTGTACCACAATGACCTGCCGCCGGTGATCATTAAATCAGCAAATAAAAAAGAGTACTTAGCTGCACTCAATAAAGCAGACAGTGGCGATGTCAATTCCTTTGTCACCTACGTGGCAGATCAAATGATATGGTCATTAGATTTATCAATAAAAGCTGCTAAAGGGGAAGAAATAGAGGAACATGATGATATAGAAAAGGAAGTGGCTTTATGGAAACGCGAGTTGGAAAATAAGAACTCACTTAAAACGGTCTCTAAAACGGCATTAGGGATACGAAATTTATATCTCGAAAACTGGAGGCAATTTATCATTCTCTTTTATGAGAAAATAGATTCTCTTTTTGCCGAATTATTTACCGAACAATATGTACGCGGCTTTATTAATAATGATAGTCAAACATGGCTGCAGTATATAGACTATGTTATGGGTCGTTTTATTAAGTCAGACGGTTCCGAGCCTGATGTCGTTCCGTCCGAGCTTGAAAATGCTTATTCCATTAAACTCTATGTAAACATGCACCATTTTAAAGATAATAACAACAATCATTTTGACTTAAATATTTATTTGGAAATAGTTCTAAACAATGATGATTATCGAATAGAAGTTTCAGGAACACCCTTTTCCACGCTTTTGAATTCGGTATATATAAAAGCTTACAATCAAAAAATCACGCAAAAAGAGCAACAAGCAATAATCAACGATACTATAAAAAGTATCTTTGAATACATAAGAGAAAAAACTGAGGTTGGTGTTTAATTCTTAATGATGTAAAGCAATGAGCGTCCTAAGGGAATTCTTTAATGGTCGGATAATTATCAACTGCATATTGTTCGCATTGCCTATAAGCTTTCTGTTTATGCTGCGGGTAATATATGTGCAGGATATCCCCTTCTTCAGTATGGTGGCCGGTAAGATCTTTTTGTATCTGGTGGTTATGGTCTTCGTGCTTTTACGGTTTTTCCTATTTATCCTTTACCTGTTGAGCAGGCGGGCCTGAGCAACCATCATTTTCCATGAGTTACATCTACCAGGTCATTGTATTCCGGATGGTCTTTTAAGTACTTTGTTACAAAAGGGCAATAGACAATGACTTTTAAATTTTGCTGCCGCGCATAATCCAGTACATATTTTACCAGTATGCCGCCAAGGCCTTTGCCACGTGCCGATACCGGTACAACAGTGTGCATGAGCACCATGCTACCCCTGAGCCAGCGGTAGTCCAGCTCGGCATATTCTCCATTGTCTAAAGGCAATTCAAACCGGAATTGTTTTTTGTTATTTATGATCTCCATGGTATACAAAAGTACGGTAAGTATAAAAATAAGGTCCTGAAAAATCAGGACCTTTTGCCAATCTATCTGCCATCTGCCAGTCTACTATTTTTTGACCACAATCTATATACAGCTAATCAATGCTCTGCAAATGTATGTACATACATTCATTTTAAGGAATTTCTTTTTATTATGCGTCTATAAATATTTTGTGAGCCACTTTTAATGACAAAAACCATCGGCGGGCTTTATCCCAATAAAAAAACTCCGGAAAACCGGAGTCTTTTATAAAGCGCAAAGGTAAAACACACTCAATGTTTCTGCGCTTCATATTTGTATACTGCGCTGGCAGATATGTTAGTCTTTCTCAGCTTCCTCTTCGTTATGCTTCAGGACCTTGGCTTCTATATAAAAAATGATCTCTTCAGCAATATTTTTAGCCTGATCCCCAACGCGCTCCAGCTTGCGGATAATGGAAAGCACATATAATGCATCATTGATCATGCCAAGATCTGTTTTGATACAGTCTTCAATTTTTTTAATAGCGTTGGCATTGATACGATCCAGCACTTCGTCCTTTTTAAATATGCTGCGGGCAAGTATGGTATCCTCTTTTTCAAATGCAATTCGTGTATCAGAAAGTATACTGATGGAATCATCAAACATAGTGATCAATTCCGTATTAGTAAATAACTTGTGATCAAAATCACTGAGGGATTCTATTACATATTTGGCTATTCCGTCAGCAATATCACCTATGCGCTCCAGGTTGTTATTGATCTTTAATACTGCAAGTAAAAACCTGAGGTCAACAGCCACCGGGCAATAAAGAGCAAAGATATTTTCGCAGTCACGGTCCAGCTTCAGCTCAAAAGCGTTCACGCGTTTTTCTTTCAGCACGATCTCTCTTGCGAGGTCCCGATCGAAATGCAACATGGCCGTTCTGGCTTTCTTGAGTTGAGATTCTACCAGGTACCACATGCTCACCACTTCGGCCTTGATATCTGCTATCTCATTTTCTAACTGTGTCATACTATGATATTAAAAGATCAGCTAAATCTTCCGGTTATATAATTTTGTGTGCGTGTATCTTTCGGATTTGTGAACATTTGTTTGGTAGCATCATACTCCACCAATTCTCCCATATAGAAGAAGG
>Ga0302191_10001812_pt1 | contig 13599 bp, 11 predicted proteins | sample II_Bog_E3_1_FD_198775 | JGI IMG/M metagenome (GOLD analysis project Ga0302191, IMG submission 198775) | Peat permafrost microbial communities from Stordalen Mire near Abisko, Sweden - II_Bog_E3_1 | ecosystem: Environmental > Terrestrial > Soil > Wetlands > Peat | place: Sweden: Abisko...
GTAATGAGCCGACAGAAAATAGCGAACGATTTGATATTCTAATGCGGCAGTATATAGGCCACAAAGACCCATCATCATTGACCTATTCGAGCAAGTTGTTTTTAAATGAAAATAATGATGGTTTTTATCAGAACCGGCTGGTTGGATTCAAAGAACCAATACAAGTAGGGAAACTTTCCGATTCAGAGCGGCTAATGTGGGATGCCTATCTTTTCTTTAAGTCGAAAATTGACACAAAATTCAGAGCTAAGGAAGGATCTGCTTTAGCACTATACTTGAATAATGCAGTAGGCGACCTTATGATGTTTATCCAAATAACAGTACAGGATGAATTAAATGCCTACACAGTCTTTGAAACATTAAATTCCAGAGGAGTTGAACTAACTGCTACGGATTTACTCAAAAACTACCTTTTCTCCCTTGTAGTTAAGAGTGCAAGTGACTTGAAAATAGTTAAAACGCAATGGAACAAGACGATTGAAATAATCGGATTAAAGGAGTTCCCGACTTTTCTTCGACATTTTTTAATGGCAACGAGAAAATTAATCACTAAAGAATACCTCTTTAAAGAAATAAAGAACTTTATTAAAAATGACCAAGACGTTTTCAACCTTTTGGACCAGCTACAGCTTTACTCATACAACTATGTCGCCCTCGGCAATCCGGACGATGAATTATGGAACTCAGAAAAAGAAATAAGAAACGCCATAAGTGTCCTCAAAGCATTTAAGGTGACCCAATGGAAGCCATTGGCGATGGTTGCAGCAGAGAAGTTTGATCAAAAAGATCTTAGACGATTACTAAATTCAATATTAATCATATCCTATAGATATAACGTAATCGCGAAAATGCAGACCAATGAAATGGAAAAAACGTATTGCAACGCAGCGATTTCTTTATATAAAAACCTAACTAAAGATGCCTCATCGGCAATTGGCAGTTTGCAAAATCTATACATTAATGACGATGAATTCAAACATTATTTTTCATCAAAGCAATTCAATACTAATAGTTCATCTGATAAAAAATTACTGAGATACACACTATATAAATTGGAGTCGCAAGAGGATGGTGGAAGCCTTTACGATTTCGAAACAGACAACGGTACAATTGAACATATTTTACCAGAAAGTTATGCTGAGGTATGGCACGGTGAATTTACTGAAGAAGAATATGAACGCAACGTTAACATGCTGGGAAACCTTACTCTACTGGAACCGTCGAAAAACAATAAGGATGCCGCGGATAAGGCATTTGAGGAAAAAAAGAAAGTATATGCTTCAAGTAAATACGCACAGACGAGCAAGATTGCCGACTATCAGTGGACACCCAAAAGCATAAGAAATCGCCAGGCCCATCTTGCTAATTTAGCTACTTCTATTTGGCGGATTTCATTTTAGTTTGTGCCTGCATTTGACCAATCGCAGCAACCAGGTCATTACTTCTACCTGGACGCAGAGCCATTTGAGGTACCTTAATCCGAACAAACGGGCAAAGGACTCATCGCCCCGAGCCATCCAGTAGATGATTATTTACGAGGACGCGGCCATCCGGCGCTTTCGCTATAATTACGGCATCGGCGGGGCGAAGTAATAGTTCGTCCATGGCTTTATAATAATTTTCTGATGGGTTGTGCACGATACACTTTATGGTGCGGCATTTTGCGCTCACGGTAAAATACCGGGAATCCCTGAACCACATACCCTTGTTATCAACGCTTAATTTTGTGAGCACGTCCACAGAATTGATGACGTTGCCTGCGCTGTCTGAAAATTGCAGGTTGCAGTAGGGCGAAAAGAAGTTTTTCCGGTAGAGGAGGAACCAGCAGGAGAACTCGTATTGCTGGTTATCATACGCCGGGCGGAATGATTGAGTAAATAGCACGGTATCCTCCTGATGGATCACTGGCCAGGCGCCTGTACCAAAAAATATTTCATCAGATTGTCTTGAATCAAAATGATCGGAATACCAATAGCCATGGTCGACCAGGCAGGTATCGCCGCTATGCATAAAAGGTATTACCGCTTTAATTGAGTCCGCATTTTTCTTGTCGTTTGCTATGATGCGGTCCGGATAACAAGCAAATATGGCTGCGCCATAGCTGTTCCCAATAAAATCTGACGCCTCCAACAGGTACTTTTCGTCCGGGTCCCAATCTGATTCAAGCGGATGTATGAACAGGAATGGCTTTTTACTGTTGAGGTCGCGGAGCATTGGCTTATCGGCAAATGGGCCGGCAATTATCTTCACCTGCTTCTCAGTCACCGACCAGGAGGTCCGGCTCATGTCGCAGTCGATGATCGGCAACTGTAGTTCAAAAGACGCGCCAAGCCCGATGGACATTGGCAATCCGGGATCCCCTCCAACCCATAATTTTTCTGACCCGCAATAGAATACCGGCGACAGCAGGATAGCCTGGAAGTCGCTGGGGGAGTGGCCTTTCGATGCAAGGTATTCATGCCATTTTATTTCATTTTTCAGAAAGAAAATGTTGCCTCCGTTCCGGCCATCTGCAATAATGGGGCGGACCACCAAAATATTACCGTTTGCATCGCAGCACCAGATAAAAAATAGAAACAGTAACACCGCATGCGCCAATATTGGCTTGCTGTTGCCGAGCATGCTTTTATACAAGTTATTGATCAGCACTACGGCATAGACGGCAATAATGTAGTAAAATATCCAGCTAAAACGGCCGATGGTCCGGAATTGCTTCAGGAAGGGCAAGTAATTGAGGTACCAGTTGAAATTCCAGCAGAAGGGTATGCACATGGCAACGGCCAATGCGCCAAGGGCAATAAATAGCCAAATGGGGGACCATTGGTTTAAGTCCCGTAACTTCTGTGCCGGTTTTCGTTGAATTTTACTGGCTAACCAATTAACGGTAGAATAAAATAAGATCAAAATAGCTGCGATGCCGATATAGGAATAACCCTCTCCGGAATGGGGCGTTATTTCATAACCAAAGTGGCGTGTAATCCTCTCCCATAAGGGCGAGTATTTTGAGCTGAATATCTCATTGGCATGCGTGAGGTATTCGGGGGTGCTGTCGGGCAGTATGGCCCTGTCTGTGACCGGATCCGCGAGCAGCGTAAAGCTTTTTATGTAGACTATAAGCGCCACGATAAGTGTACCCACCGGCATTACAGCCCGCAGCCTGGCTACGAAACCAAGCTTCAGCGTAGCGAAATCGCAGATCGCATAAAGCACCAACCAAAGCAGTATGAGGGCGCCCATATAGGGATGCACAAGGGAAATAACAGCGCCGAGCAGAAATATAAATAGCAGCCATCTGGGCTTACGCAAGTCGTGATATTTGATATTCCAATAAAACAACATAGGCAGGGTGCAGATATATGCCAGGCCAAAGTGCATGGTAATGCGGAAAACCTCCGGGTCGAGCAATATGATGAGGCAACTGAATGGCACAGCGATGCAGGGCAACACCTGAAACCGCAACAGTATTTTGTAAGTGAACAGGATAGCGAGGACAAAGCTGAATGAAAGCAGCAAGTTCATGACCGCAAGTATGGTATGGGGGTTGAGCGGGCGAAAAAGCTGAAGCAGGGTAGATATTATGGGTTGCCCGTCAGCATAGATGATGTTGTCGCCATAGGGATAATTCATGCCATGAAACCAAAACCCATGATCGTAGGCGGCATGATAAAGATACGTGAAGTAATTCTTGCCACTATCCCCGCTTATACCGCACATTACATTTCCCGGCTCCGTTATCATGTAACAAAGCAAGTACAGTGCCGTGCCAAGCGCACAAGTCAGTGCAATAAGGGACCAAGTAGGGGACTGGTATTTTTTCATAAATCAAACATGATGTAGCATTAAGACCTGCGTGGCAAGCCCTAAGATACAATAATCCTGAATATCGGTGTAACCGGCGCTGCGGTTAACGCAACTCAGGTATGGTGATACCCGTTATCTTGCGATAAATATCTATCGCGTAAAGATCCGTCATACCGGCAATAAAATCGACCAGGGATTGCAGGTCATTGTACAGGTACTTCGGGTCCTGTGTAATTGGAAACTGCCCGGAGACCAACTTGATGAGCTTACCCGATTTGGGGTGTTTCGGGTGCAGTACTGCATGCACAAATTCTTCCAGCAACCCGCCTATCACATTATACCCCGCTATCTCTATCTCCACTACTGCGCGATAATTATAAATGTGCGCAACAGAAAAGTTATTGATATTATCTATCAGCGCCGCATCATCCGGAGGAAGGCATTTCAGCAGATCCTTTTCCAGGGCGCCGGCAAGTAATGCACTTTCCTGCAACATAAAAATGTCTGCCAACTTATCGATCATCAGCCCTATCCAGCGGGCACGTATGTATTGTACTTTCTGGTTGTCGTCGTTAATATTGGCCAGCTTCTTTTCGATATAACCCCTGGATTTATATACATCCATCTGATTTTCAAAAAAAGGAAGGAACATATTCATAAACGTTTCCAAGCTAATGATGTGCAGGCGGTGCGCATCTTCCAGGTCTATCACCCGGTAGCAAATATCGTCGGCGGCTTCCGTAAGGTACACGAAGGGATGACGTGCGTAGACCTGCTCATACCCTGTTTTTCTGGGCACCTGCAAGGCAGCCGCAATTTTCTGATAAATGTCTAGTTCCGAATCAAAAAAACCGGATTTTTTGGCGCTGATCAGACCGCTCTTTTTATCAAAACCTTCTATTGAGGCACAGGGGTACTTCACAAGGCTGGCAAGTGTGGTGTAGGTGAGGCGGTAGCCACCTGGCTCAGGCTCATTAAAGCTGTGCGTGAGGGTGCGCAAGGCATTGGAATTACCTTCAAAACGCTCGAAATCACAAAGCTGGCGCAGGCTCAATGAATCTTGTATCACAGACTTCATGTCCCCTTCCAGCCCATTAAAAAACGACCTGATCGCGTCTTCCCCTGAATGCCCGAAGGGAGGGTTACCGATGTCATGGCCGAGGCAGGCCGCTGCGATCACAGAGGCCAGCTCATGCCTGTAAAACTCTACAAATTCCGTATCTCCGCCAGGGTATTTTTCAGCTATCTTTTCCCCTACCGCCTTACCCAGCGAGCGCCCTACAGACGCTACCTCGAGGCTATGTGTGAGCCGGTTGTGCACGAATATGGCCCCCGGCAGCGGAAAGACCTGGGTCTTGTTTTGCAATCTGCGGAACGCAGACGAAAATATGATCCGGTCATAGTCCCGGAGAAACGAATTGCGCACAGGGTCGGGGGCCCGGTCTATTCGTTCAGACGCGCCGGTACGCTGCGTGGTATAAAGCGACTCCCAATTCATGGCGTAAAGATAGGCGTCTGAAAGCTGAAAAGTTATTTATTAAAAAAGGTCATTGCCTTGCCTATGCCCTGGGACGCGAAGCACTCCAGCGCCTCAACGCTTTTGAGCAGGGTCTCCTGCACGATCGGAACTTCCGACGGCTTCCATTTGCCCAACACAAATTCTATCTGCCGGCCCTTGGGAAAATCGCTGCCGACCCCGAACCGCAGGCGTTGGTATTTTTCCGTCTGCAGCATCAGTTCAATGTTTTTCAGGCCATTGTGGCCGGCATTGCTGCCGGAGGCGCGGATACGGATGGTACCTAACGGCAATGCTATCTCATCGACCACGACCATCAGGTTTTCGAGGGGTATCTTTTCCTTATCGAGCCAGTATTTAACGGCCTTGCCACTGAGGTTCATGTAAGTGGTGGGTTTTATGACTACAAACGTCTTGCCCTTCCATTTTACTTCTGATACAAATGCATGCCTATCCAATGTATAAGTGCCACCGTTCTTGATCACAAAGGTGTCTGCGACCTCGAAGCCGATGTTATGGCGGGTTGCATCATATTCCGCGCCTATATTTCCCAGCCCTGCAATAAGGAATTTCATGGCGGCGAATTTAACGAAATAAGTTATAGGTGGGAAATATGGCGCAGTTTCAACAGCCTGTTTTGGTGGAAACGTCGTCGAAAGTAATTATACAAGCAATTTTACGTTTTTCGCGCGAAGTTAAGTTACCGTTATTTTTTCTTTTTTACAGGTGCCTTAGTGGGCGTTCTGGCACAGGCATACGTAAAATATTGTACGTTTATTGCTCGTTAGCCGACTGGCTTATATGGACGGCACTTAGTCGGTTGAAAACTAATTGTTAAAGCTATTTTACAGATTTTATGAAAAAAACAGCAATATCATTTGTGGCAACTTGCTTTGCCATAACAGCCTCATTTGCACAGGGCCCCGGGTTTCATGTTATTAACACATTTCATATACCCAGCGCCGGCAGGTGGGATTATATTGCAGTGAGCCCGGTAACAGATAATATTTATGTTTCGCACCAGACACAGGTGAACATACTGAATAAAAATACCGGCGACTCGGTGGGTGTGATACCAAATACAACAGGTGTGCACGGAATAGCTTTTGCCCCTTCGTTTAAAAAAGGGTTTACGAGCAACGGGAAATTAAATACCGTGACCGTATTTGATATAAAAACAAATGCTGTGCAAGGTGAAATAAAGACCGGTGAAAATCCGGACGCCATTATGTATGATCCGTATTCCAAAAAAGTATACACCTGCAACGGTAAGTCGAAAGACCTGTCGGTGATTGACCCTGCCACAAATACCGTGGTAAAAACCATAGAACTTGGCGGCAAACCAGAAACCGCGGTATCTGACGAAGCGGGCAAACTATACATTAATATTGAGGACAAGAACGAAATAGCGGTGGTGAACACCAAAACCTTTGTGGTGGAAAGGCGTTGGAAAATAGGCAAGGGCGATGAGCCTTCCGGCCTTGCAATAGACCTAAAGACCAAACGGCTTTTTGCCGGTTGCGGCAATAAATTGCTTATTGTGGTAAACGCTGAGAACGGCAATGTCGTAAAGGAATTACCTATAGGCGATGGCTGCGATGGCGTAGGATTTGACGCGGGCCTCAAGTATGTTTACAGCTCAAATGGCGAAGGCACGCTTACCGTGATCAAGGAAAAGAGCGCAAATGACTTTGAGGTGCTGGAAAACGCGCCGACGAAGAAAGGGGCACGCACCATTGCCGTAGATGAGAAAACGCATAAAATATACCTACCCACCGCAGATTTCGCCGCGAAACAAGACCCAAAACAAAAAAGGCCGGATATGATGCCGGGAAGTTTTCAGATATTGGAGGTGGGGAAATAAACCCCTCAATTCCATGAATAACATTCGTTGGGCGATGCTGAAAAATATTTACTTTTGCAATTTAATGATATTTAATCAAGTTATTGTCGGATGATCAGGGAACGCCCTAAAAGGGGCAAAGGATTTTCTATTGCATGTAGGCTTTTAGATAAAACGATCCGGGGGGGTATCTATTCCCTCCTTCTTTTTACCATTCCTTGTTTTGCCCAATCTCAAAACCTGAATTATTACCTTCAACAGGGCCTGGCTAATAGCCCGTTGCTAAAGGATTTTGAGAACCAGGTGTCCAGCAATTCGGTGGACAGCCAGCGGTTGCGTGCAACATTTAAGCCGCAGGTCTCCGGTATCGGAAATAATAGTGTAGCGCCGCTCATTAACGGTTATGGATACGACCAGGTGTTGAGTAATATTGTTTCGGTTAATGATATTGTGAACGTGAACCAGGCATTTATAGGAAGGAAAAATATCACGACGCAATACAATGGGATCAGTTACCAGAGCGACTCCCTGCGCAATGCCCGGAAGATGACCGAGCAAGACCTGAAAAGAACGATCACCGCACAATACATAGCAGCTTACGGAGACCAACAGCAACTGACTTTCTATAATGATGTGTACAACTTACTTTCAGGCCAGGGTGTGCTGTTAAAGAAATTGGCCCAATCAAATATTTATCGTCAAACCGATTACCTGACCTTTGTAGTGACGCTGAAACAACAGGGCTTGCAGCTGAAACAATGGCAAATACAATACCGTAACGACAAGGCGATGCTTAACTATTTGTGCGGATTGTTTGATACCTCGGCAGGCGCACTCGATGAGCCGGATGTGGCATTGCAAAAATTGCCGGACGCTTCGTCATCCGTATTTTTTTATCATTTTTTGTCAGACAGCCTTAAGCTGGCCAACAACATAAGCATTATAAACTACAGCTACCGACCCAAACTGAGTGCCTTTGCAAATGCCGGCTATAGCTCGTCTTTTATTTATGACGCCTATAAGAATTTTGGTTTTGCTGTAGGAATGAGCTTAGACGTGCCCATCTACGATGGACACCAGCGGGCACTCCAAACTAAAAAGATAGAATTGCTGAAGAACACCAATACGGCATATAAAGATTTCTTTGCGCGGCAATACGATCAGCAGACGGCAATGCTGCGGCAACAACTGGCTGCAACGGAGTCGCTGATAGATGACATAAATGAGCAAGTAAGATACGCCCAGGGACTGATAGACGTAAATGGTAAATTGCTGGAAACAGGAGAGACAAAAATTGCCGACCTTGTGATAGCCGTGAATAATTACCTCGCCGCAAAAAACCTACTGACACAAAATAACATTAGCCGTATGCAGATCATCAATCAACTCAATTACTGGAACCGATAAAATGCTGCCGATGAATGTATCCCATTTAAAATATTGGTTTTTTCTGCTGCTGCTGGCAACAGTGGCGTGGTCGTGCCACGAGCCGGAAAAAAAGCAGCCGGAAGCGGAGGAAAAGACGGTAACGCCGGGCACCCCTGTTACGGTAACAACGGTATCCACAAACGCCCTTTCCGCGTACATTGACCTGAATGCAACGGCAACCTTCCTGCAAAAACACTATGTGAAGGCAAATGTAAATGGCTATATACAGACCGTAAATGCAATCCCCGGCAAGTATGTGCACGCGGGTGAAACGTTATTTACCCCCAAAACCAAGGAAGCTATGAGCGTGGGGAATACGATCAATAAATTAGACACCTCATTCCGGTTTTCAGGTGTGAACAATATAAAGGCTGATGGCAACGGATATATAGCCCAGCTCAATCACCAGGCAGGTGACTATGTGCAGGATGGGGAACAACTTGCTGCAATCAGCGATGAAAATAGTTTTGCGTTTATACTCAACCTTCCTTACGAACTGCGGGCGTACGTAAAGACAGGCAGTGAAATACCCCTGACTCTGCCGGATGGCACTGTGCTAAAAGGACGCGTGGATGCGCTGATGCCAACGGTGGACCCGACATCGCAAACACAAAATATCGTGATAAAAGTGAATGGCGGGCACGAGATACCGGAGAACCTCATTGCGAAGGCGCGGATAGTGAAGGACAATAGAACGAATGCGCCATCGCTGCCTAAGTCTGCAATACTGACAAATGATGTGCAAAGTGATTTCTGGGTGATGAAAATGATTGATTCTGTGACGGCCGTAAAAGTGCCTATAAAAAAAGGTATTGAAACCGACGACAGAGTGGAAGTACTGGAACCGAAATTTTTGCCATCGGACAAGATATTGGTGACAGGCAATTACGGGCTTGGGGATACGGCAAGGGTGACTGTGGGGGATGGAAAATAGATGTAAATAGAACAATCGCTTATGCATTGAAAATTCGGCAGGAATGACAGTAATTCTCGATTTTACGTTCGACACTATACACAATACGGCAACTGGCGGGCTCTGTGATTTGTACTGAGCCATGCGGCGGCTGAACTTTTTACTTTTCGATTTTGTCCTTTAAGCTAAAATGAAAAACTTTTTCACCTCATATAAAAACCCGCTCACGGTTGTCTTGGTGCTGCTGATCATCGGCGGGATGTTTGCATATAGCAAAATGCAGACGTCGCTATTCCCGGAGATCACGTTCCCGAAGATCAAGATCATTGCGGATGCGGGATTACAGCCGGTGAATAAGATGATGGTGACGGTTACCAAACCGTTGGAAAACGCCATTAAGCAAGTACCCGACCTACAGATGATACGCAGCAGTACCAGCAGGGGCAGTTGCGAAATATCGGCGTACATGAACTGGGGCGCAGATATAGACCTGGATAAACAAAGAATAGAGTCGAAGATCAATGAAATAAAGAACGAACTGCCCGGCGATATACAGATCAGCGTAGAGAAGATGAACCCATCCATATTACCGGTGATGGGCTACACGCTGGAAAGCAATACGCGGTCGCCCATAGAGCTGCGGCAATTAGCCACTTATACCATAAAGCCATTCCTGTCGCAAGCAGAGGGCATATCAGAAATAAGGATCATCGGTGGCAAGCAAAAAGAATACTGGCTGGTGCTGAACCGTGAGAAAATGACAGAGCTGTCGATAACGCCGGATTCTCTTGCTGCGGCAATGGGACAGACCAATTTCATCAAATCTAATGGCTACCTGTCGGACTACCATTACCTGTACCTTACGGTAACTGACGCTGCTGTGCATACGATTGCTGATCTGAACAATATAGTGGTGAGGAATGATGGTAAGCGCATTGTGTACCTGCGGGATATTGCAGACGTGCAGATAAGGGAGGGGGTTGAGTATGTAAAGATCAACGCTAATGGCCGTGATGGCCTGCTAATCGCTGTATTGAAGCAACCTAATGCGAACCTCATAGACGTTTCAGCGCAGATAGAAAAAAAGGTTGCCGAACTGAAGAAAATATTGCCCGGTGATGTAACGATAAAACCTTATTACGTGCAGTCTGATTTTGTAAAGGACTCCGTAAAAAGTGTAACAGACAGCCTGTGGATGGGACTGGCACTGGCCATTATTGTGGCGATTATTTTTCTGCGCTCATTGAAGGCGAGTATGGTGATACTGGTTACTATCCCTGTGACGCTATGCCTTACGCTTATTGTACTTTATGTAACCGGCAATACATTTAATATCATGACGCTGGGGGCGATCGCAGCGGCCATCGGCCTCATAATAGATGATGCTATAGTGGTGGTGGAGCAGATACACCGCACCCATGAAGAGCACCCCGGCGAGCCGGCTACCACCTTAGTGCAGAAGGCTATTCATTACCTCTTGCCGGCGATGATCGGTTCATCGGTGAGCACTATCGTAATATTCCTGCCATTTGTGCTGATGAGTGGCGTGGCCGGGGCCTATTTCAAGGTGATGACCAATACCATGATCATCACGCTGGTGTGTTCGTTTTTTGTGACGTGGATAGGGCTGCCGGTTATTTATCTGATCTTTTCCCGGCAAAGACAAAAGCCAAAGACGGCTACCGCAGAGCACCATGTAAAAAATCAAAAATGGGTGTCCTTTTTTATCCGGAAACCCTGGTTGAGTTTAATACTCATTGCAGGGCTTATCGCTATTATCGTGGTGATTGTCCCGAAGTTGGAGACGGGCTTCCTGCCAGAGATGGATGAGGGCAGTATCGTGTTTGACTACAGTTCACCTCCGGGGACATCGCTGGAAGAAACAGACCGGATGCTGAGGGAAGTGGAAAAGATAATTGTGGCGATGCCTGAAGTGGAGGCTTATTCGCGCCGTACGGGGACACAAATGGGGTTTTATATCACAGAACCTAATCGCGGCGACTACCTGATACAACTGAAGAAAGACCGAAACAAAACAACGGAAGAGGTGATCAGCGACCTGCGAAAAAAAGTGGAAGCAACCCAACCTGCGCTGCGCATCGACTTTGGGCAGGTGATCATGGATATGCTCGGCGACCTGATGACATCTACACAGCCCATTGAGGTAAAAATATTCGGCGACAATCAGCAAAAACTCAACGAGCTGTCGCGGCAGGTGGCGGATATAGTTACCGATGTAAAAGGGACTGCCGATGTATTCAACGGGATTGTGATCGCGGGGCCGACTATCAGGGTGCAGCCGGACTACGCGAAGCTGGCGCAGTTTGGCATCTCGCCTGCCAGCCTTCAATATCAATTGCAGGCTTCGCTGGAAGGTAATGTGGTGGGTACGTTGCTTGAAAAGGAGCAATTGTCAAATATCCGCGCGGTTTACCCTGAAAGTCGGCAAATGAGCGCTGCGGATATGGCACAACTGCAGGTGTTCTTACCCAACGGCAGGCTGACGCCGATCAATAAACTTGCCGACATCTTGATTGACTCCGGCGACGCCGAGATACAACGGGAGAACTTACAGAGTATAGGCGCGGTGACGGCGCGCCTTGAAAACCGCGACCTGGGGAGTGTTGTGGATGACATTAAGAAAGGCATCGCAGCTAAAGTAGTGTTGCCGCAAGGCTACCATATAGAGTACGGAGGTAATTATGCAGAGCAACAGCAGTCGTTCAAAGAACTGCTGATGATACTTATCGCATCAATACTATTGGTTTTTGGAGTCATCCTTTTTCTGTTCCGCGAATTCAGGGTTGCGGTGCTTATTGTGTCGCTGGCAGCGCTGGGTATTTCCGGCAGTTATCTGGCCCTGTTTCTCACCCATACGCCGCTCAATGTGGGCAGTTATACCGGGCTGATCATGATAGTGGGAATAATAGGCGAAAACGCGATATTTACGTTTCTACAGTTCCGCGATACCTTGAAAACGAAAACGGTTGACGAGGCCATTATCTATTCCATATCTACCCGATTGCGCCCCAAATTAATGACCGCTTTTGGCGCCATTATCGCGTTGATGCCACTCGCACTCGGCATTGGCACCGGGGCTCAGCTTCACCAGCCGCTGGCTATTTCGGTTATCGGTGGCTTTGTTATTGCGTTGCCTATTTTGCTGATCATACTACCATCAATGTTGCGGGTGATGTATAGGAATTATAATTCGGGAAGGGGATAATTCAACGGTACTTCTTACTTGGATCTTGCGACGTATGAAACACAGATAAAATGCGAATGATCCTTTTTCTCTTATCAATCCGGTAAATAACGACATAAGGAAATACACCTACCCTTGTTTCCCGATATGATTTATGTTTTATTGCGGCCAATTCCGGATTCCGTTCAATTTTAGCAATGCTGTTTATGACTTCATTGATAAACCTGTCGCCTAGACCATGTCGCTGTTCTTCATGCCAAATGAATGAAGATTTTAGTTCTTTATCGGCCCTACTTGATAAAATACTAGTGTGGACGCCATCATTTTCCATGCGTCTTCACTTTCATTTTTTCAATAGACGCTTTTAAGTCCTCAATAGTAACCCCTTGGTCGTCGCCGGATTCCAACGCCTCATATCGACTGTCCAATTCTGCAACAAACTCGTTGTCTTTCCACCATTCATTGCTGCACTGATCTATTTCAAGAATAGCATTTACCCGCCGCAACGAGTTTTCGTCCGCGTTCTTGATGTATTTCATGGCTTGTTTCCGCAGTGTCTCCGTCGTTGTCATACAAAACTTCTTTATACAAATTTATTTGTTTTCCGGTTATCGGCAAAAATATGCTTTCTATTACCATAAGGCAACTTACATACTATAATACGAACGCCGCAGTTTTCTATGGACGGATGCCCTATACATTTTTCTATCCCATTTTTTGGTCAAGGGTAAATGCGCCAGGCATAGTAGCAACCGAACATATTAATTATCTTTTATACTTCCTTCTCTGGCTACGTTTGTGGTGATAAATGGACGTTATGACAACGGTCTTTGTCTCTTCATTAATAAATTAAACAATGGCAAAAGGGAATTTCCCCAACGATGCTTCCCTCA
>Ga0302191_10001815_pt1 | contig 13592 bp, 15 predicted proteins | sample II_Bog_E3_1_FD_198775 | JGI IMG/M metagenome (GOLD analysis project Ga0302191, IMG submission 198775) | Peat permafrost microbial communities from Stordalen Mire near Abisko, Sweden - II_Bog_E3_1 | ecosystem: Environmental > Terrestrial > Soil > Wetlands > Peat | place: Sweden: Abisko...
ATTTATTTTTTCACATTAGAATTTAAAATAATTTTTACTTTTTGCCGTCAATTGATGGAAGACAACAGAAAAAACCATGCACAGGCAGTTTCTTCCATAAAAGTCATCTTTATAGGCATCATTTCGACCGCAAAAGGAAAATTATTCTTTTCAACTCTCATGCAAGGGAGGATAAATCGAAGATTAAGAGTTAGCCCTTTAATATCGACAAACTTGCTATAGCTCACTTCCATTTCACACGCAACGCTGTTATCCAATGCTTCTCATTGATAAGGCAACATGATATCAATTAATCGAATGTTTAGAATAAACAAATCACATATAACTATAGAAGTAGAGGGGAATGTAAACCCAGTTATTGAAGACGGGGTGCTCATTCAATGAAGGCTCCACAACAACTTGTTCAGGGGCCTCATCTCTTTGCTCAGAGCCTTATTCGACTTTAATCTAATCTGTTTTTTGCGAATTCGAGGATTAGCTTCGGTCTGGAATTACTTCTCCAATCTATTTTTTCAATATTTTCCGTGATTTTTTAAATTTCCTCATGGGAAGTGAGCCTGTTTACTTGAACTTCTTAATAATGTTAACGGCAGTGGTTTTTTTCAAATTGAGTTCTTCGATAGCCTTATCAAGCGGACATCCTCTTCTATAGACTAACTTAATGAGGGATATTTTTTTCTAAGTAATGGAGGATTTACCTTTAGTGGAATTCGCGAATAGTTTCTTTTGTGAGGGTTATTTTCTTAAGAAGTCACGCTATTCAGGGAATTCATCTTTTATTTTATTGAAAGTGTAAATATTATAATTAGCAATATTATGCTATCGTCAAATATCAGGGTTTAGGTTTACAAGTCCAATTAAAATGTGAAAAAATATTGTCTGCTGTAGACTGAATCTATTTTGATAAAAATAAACTGTTGGAAGGGAAAATACGCCAGGATATATTGGAAACAGAAAGCAGGTTTAGATGCAAAGAATGAACCTATGTTCTTCTTGATTTGGGCCAATATAGGTTATTTTTTAACTAATAAAATAGTAAAACCATGTATTTAGCTTTTCTTGAGGGTCTGTTGACTCAAATATAGCTTGGCTTTAATGGCTCATTCTATTGTATAAAATAGCTAAAAAACAAATAAAGTAACTATTAATTCACCGCCCATCTATCTCCGTATAAATAAATCATCTGATAATTGCAATTTAAGGCATCAGTTATAATTATACAAATGATGATCAATAATATTTTTTTGCTGTTTGCTCTACTAATGATATTGATATGATATTAAAAGGAGTATAATCGCTATCAATATACAAATGATTGATATCTAACATAATAATATTGCATTAATTTGTCCATATCCTTCTTTATTTAATATAATCGGCTCTTAAGAAAATAAAGAGTTTAGTGCATTCATCACAGTGATCAATTGTAATAAAATATAAAGTATTTCCGATAAAATTTATTCTATGCGTCACAAAATCCACTAATTAACCACCACCGACAAGACCAACAGACAGTCTCACTCCTCAGAAGCCAAATCCATCCCATAAAAGTATGGCTTAATATTTGCCATTGATTAACTAAAACAACCTGTTTTTAAAATTATCTCCTCTTTTTTAGAGAAAAAAGCTCAGCATAAATAGAAAACAAAGAAATACTAATATCATAGTGGACATTAAGAAATAGACCGGACAAAAATAAAAATCCATTCGCACGGCAATAATAAAATATAACTACAACAACGGATAAACAAAGTGTTCTGCAGGAAAAATATTGACAACAGTGACAACTAAGACGAAAACATCGAACGCCTAAATGCAAAACTAGACAGATACATTTCACACTATCTGCCAGATAAATATGTGACTTCATACGCCCACTGCTAGAATACCCCTTGCTGATATATGTATTTGGCTATAAATGATTCATCCTCCTCCTCCACCGTAGATGTTTTCCTCGTCGTAGTCCTCGTCTTGGTCGTAGGAGTCAATCTCATTCATGAGGGGATTGTCTTCGTTGTTGATGTTATCGTCAGCGTTGATGGAAACGTTGTCTAGGTTGACAGCTAGTAGAATCTTTTCCTTCATGATCTGCTTAGTTGAATAATCAGGCAGTTCGATGTTGAAAAAGCAAGTGTCAGCCTTGGGAAGAGCCTGATCCTGATTCTTTACATTAGCCAGCATCGGTTTGATCATGAAGCGGATATTATTACGTTCAAACTACTCGCTGTTAATAGGTAATCGCTACTGTCCCCAGCAGAAGCGGATTATTTTTAAGCGATCTACCTAAATCAGTTACCGCATTATCTCCCAAAAGAATTTTATTCGTCTTGATTACTCATTAAGCCCTCCTGAATACTTCGTATGCCTTTTGAGTAAATCAACGTCCACTTTAGGCCGACCACAAATAATCAATTTCAATTATTCACCAGTCAAGCAGTGCAGATAAGGCAACGGAATTAGTTGCGACAACCCCTGAAGGATGCGTTTAATCTGCAGTTTTGATTAGTTGATCTTTTTTAACTTCAGCATTTAGATATACCTATTAAGACCTTAGAACTCAACGATTATATTCTTGCCGTTCGGGATCATTTCATGAACTTCATCATCGCAGGTGCGGCATGTCCAAGTAAGCGGGCCTCCATTAGTGGCATCCATGGCTTCATTCAATGCATCCTCTGAGGGACAATCTTTCAACATGCGAATCATACTGATGAGTTGAGAATCAACTTCTTCTAGATCTTGTTCAGTAATCTACTCATGTGTAATACATTTCCAGAACATTGTTGGTAGATCTAGAGCTAAATGCCCTCCCGTGCGGAAACAACAACCCATTAGAATACCAACATACTCAAACAAACTAAAATGGTAAGTGCTGTTGGCTTTAGGATTGATAACCCACTTTGATTTATGATCGCCTGATTGATGGCGATTGTTCGGAGATGGTATGAACAGACCTAAATTGTAGCTAGGATCTAATTATCGACTGATATCGGTAAAGAATTGACGATAAGGTCCCGCCTCTCCCATGACATTTTCACCCTTGAAAGTAACAGTGAAGGACAGATAAGGATCAGTGCCTTTAGGTTTGAAGGGCCTGAGGAAAGCTGGCGAAATTTTCAAAAACTGATCATGAGCCTTGGTGAAAAGGTGATCTTCTTTCTACTTGACTGTAACTAGTCCATCTCTGGCTCTTTCGTCTCTCGTTTTCAACCTTTCCAGATATATTTTGGGGATTTCATCATTTTCCCTCAGTACACTGGTTTTCTGCATGATTTTTTGGAAAAGTTCAAGTTTAATAACACCCATTATTAGATTTCTAAAATACTTTAACTTGTAACCAAGACTGTCGTTGTAGACGGGACATGTATCATTCCTTTACTTATCGTATTTTAGATCCATGTTAATAAACTGCAAGCATTTGGAAGCTGCCAAGTTTAGCTCCTTTACTAATTTCCAGGAATATCGGATGTTGTATGATTTGAAATCTGCCAAAGGTTTGTACTTCACCCTCACTCCTATATCATTCTCAGAGGTATAGTTTATTGGCTCTTCGTTTAGTTTGGTGTCCAAAAGAGGAATTTTACTTAAAATTCGAATTGATTCTTCAGAATAGGACAATACACTTGAAGATCCTTTACATATTTATGATTGAATATAGTCCATCAAGAGATAGAGGTGGTTGAAAGGAATCAGTGTAGCATTTTCAGAGTAAATGTTATCTCCCCATAAATCATAACCTAAGGTGAGCAGCTTACGGAATTTACCTATGAAAGTATTTTCGTCTTAGACTTGTTTTTTGAGTTCCGATGACATCGATTCAAATCTGAACTGCAAAAACTGTTCAATGATCTCATTCTTGAAGATGGCTGAGCCAGTTTGCAGGACAACTGCTGGTTTTTGTGGCATTTCTCTGTGTTATTCCTTTGCTCCGTCCCCCTTCTTATTCTTCTTGACTTCCTTGTTTTTGCCAGCCTCTTCAATCTATTTGTTCTTCTTCTCCACCAAATTGCATATCACTTTGTATTCGTCCTCGAAAAACTTTAAAATTTGAACCTTGACTTCTTAGAAACGTTTAGCCTAGCGCTCTTTGAGCCTTTGTTCGGCTGCCTTGAGGTCAGTGGCCTGAACTACATCGTAAACCTCCTCGGGTTTGGCTGCGACTGGAGCAGGGGTTTGGCACATTTCACAAAGATTAAAGTTTAACGGATTCTAATAGGTGCACACGGGACACATCCATGTCATCATACCTGTTTAATTCTCCTCCTCTTGTTTTTCCTCTTCTTCCTCCAGTTCCATCTTCTCGATAACCTCTTCCTCGACAAGTTCGTTAATATCCCACCCATCGACCAGAATAAAGCAATTGCCCTTGTTTAGGAAGATATCATAGGCAGGACATAGTATTTTACCTTTGCTATGTTGAATGATCTCCTTCATCTTTTTGAGAATGGTCTACTCGCTGAAATACGCAGGAATGTTGCTAATTTGGAGGATGCGCTACCATTGATAAGATGGAATGGCACCTGTTTACATGGATATCTTTTTAGTCTTGGTGAAGTTGTCAATCTATTTGAACATTTTTATTAGATCCATGGATGCCTTTACATGCTCTGGAGGAGCACCAATCCCGGCTGGCAATTTGAGCAATATTGATGCAGCCATCTAAGATAAATTTTGCAAGAGTGAAGTATATAGTGCCACAACTTCCTTGTTCTCTTCGTTGGTCAATTTGTTGATCCAAGAAATTAAATTCTTGAGCTGGTCGTTTGATATACCCATATTCTCTAGGGTCAGCTCTATGTTGTTTTTCTCACATATATAGGTAATGGTCAGACATATCTTAGAAATCAATTTGGAAAGATAGCTACACAGAACTGATACGCTCTTTTTCAATAACCATCCAATAAATATTTTGTTGATCCTTTGCAGAACTTAGAGATAGACAGGTTTGGCTTTGCTTGTCCCTATTTCACAAAGGACTTCTCCAAGATAGCAGCCGATGGTCCACATGTCATCAACTGCAAAGATAGTTGCTTCAATTGGATGAATCTTGTAACTATTCTGCTCCACAATGGAAAGGCATTCCTTGTTGGTGTAAAAATAGCAGTAAATATTGGGTTAATTGAACTACAAAGGCTAAATATCTGTTCTTTAGCTTTTTGCTGTGTATACATGAGCCACTTCGTTATAACCATATTTATCACTGAAAAATCTGATGCCCGAACACAATGAAAATCTTGCTTCCTTCTTGAAGGACACGATTAGGGCTTTTGCATCGTCAAATCGATTAAGACTGGTCATAGTTTCAGAATTAAGATTTAGATCAATTCCCTTAATGCTGGTGAATTGATGCTACAACATATCCAGAATAGTAAAGTTCTTGTCTTACAGCATCTTCTCAAAAATGGGTCTCATTGACCAATTCGGCTTTGGGAAATCAAAACATCCAGAGATGGGATTGTCAATGAATAGATCGAGTATAGTCTACTTTATAAGTTTGATATTATCGACCTCGGAAGCACTTCCCGCTAATTTGGTGAGGCATTGCTTAGCATGCATGTAAATTATCCCCTCCAGTTTTTTTTACAATTCCTAGTATATACTCTTGGTTGAGATGTGCATCACTTCCTTCTCAACTGCCATCAAAGAGTTTACAGGAACCCATGTATAACTGAAGAGAGCTAACTCTTAAATTCTGTATCTGACTAGCACACTGTTGTTCTTTGTGTCAATAAAGATGATCTTCGCAAGACGGCTGTCCTGACTACCCCAACCCAGCAAAGGCGTACAAAATTCGCTCCTACTCTTCGGCAGCTTGACGAGCACGTTTTATCCCACAAAGATTTATTAAATTTAGAGTGAGTTCCAATTGTGATTGGCATCTGGAATGACCGCTCCATTTGGAAGTTTATTATCACAAATAATGTAGGCGACACGTTTGGCTTCCGTGTGATCATTAACACGCAGAGGCCTTCTCATCTGCTACCAGAAATCTTAGATTTAGATGGGTTTCAGTGTCGTCTTGACAAATTCGTATATCTTTGGTAATATGCTCTTCTCCCAGTATTTAAGCAGCTTATTTTGCTCAATTTGAGGAGGTTGTGTTTTAAGAAGATACTTGCTTTTGGTACAAGAATGAGTTTCAGGTGTTTCCTGTTTGACTTAATTACTGGAATTGAGTTTTTCCAGTCTCAGAGGCACGAGATACTACTCGATTTGCTCATGGCATTCGTCATCAGGAATGTAGTTTCCGAACAGATGCAACTATTAGTGGTCATTGTCTATTAATTTTAGAATCAGCTTTTGAACATCTTATTCATACAGACCCAGTTATTTATACGAGTTGAGGTTTTATGAGAATTTAAACAATTTGGCAACGAACTCTTTGGAAATGTCCTTGGGAATACACTGGAGATCGAAATTATTCAGTTTTTTGAGGTAGAAGGTGAGGAGGAGATAGTCTTTGATGTCACTTTTGTTTGTGATTTAAATAGTGTTTCTTTATAAGATGGTCTCTATCTTTTCGATGAGTTCTTCGGGTAGTTATGTTTCCTCATACTATTTTTAAAACTTGTATTTGGGTTCGGTATGTATCTTGTCGTAGGAACTGGTCTGTAATGTCAAAAAATGATCGTTAGCTGGAACAAGGATATTGTCTTTTACTCCACTTTCGACGCCGCCCTGCCCGAGATAGAAAGTATCGTTGGGATAGTCATAAAGATAGACTTTTTAGTATTTCTTCTTCATTTTCGAAAAGTTGTTTTAGATCCATTGCTTTCCGAATTAGATTTAGCTCTACTCAGTGGGGTCATCGAAGGGGATGAATTCTTCATAGGGCATGTATGCCTTGGAATCACAGAGAGAAAGTTATCTCTTACCGAGAAGGGTGTAGTAGGAGGCATGCGTATCAGACTTGATACTTAGATTGTTTTGATATGATATTAAATTGTCGAAATGGGAGTAGTACTTTGTTTTAATGATGGTGATCTTCATTTTAGTTGAGAAGTTCGGTATAAACTCATTCACCATCAGTCTAGCCTTAATTTCATTGTTATTCAGGTTGATAGGGATATCTTTGAGGCGGTTCATGCTGCCTGAGGTGATTAACTGACAAATCTGATTCATTTTGGTTTTGGAAACGTCCTCCTTGAAAATATAGGAGCCTGTTCTCGAGAAGTGATCCATCAACATATTTATCTCCATGAAATATCGTCGAATTCGATTGAAATAATTTTTGAATTTAACGTACTCGCTTTTCAATTCAGCGGTATCAGTTTAAACTGGCTCTGCTATGGGTTTACTGTTGATTTCCTCGTATTTCTTAAGTAGCTTTGTGTAGACCACTGTCGTCCAATTCTTTTTATTTTGATTGTTGTTTTGGTTGTTATTGTTATTGGGGTTCTTGTTGCCTTTCTGATTTTTATTAGCGTTCGTGCTTACACTTTTGGCTGGTTTAACGTTGGCTATATTTTTCTACAGAGGATCACAGAAGACATTGCAATAGTTGAAATACCATCCGACAGGGAGTTCGAGTTAAAGGTCTGCATCAAGTTTACTGTATTTGGGGAGGTTGGTAAAGATTCTTTCCGTTTTTTATTGCTATTTATTCTTCTCTTTTTCTGGTTCAATTGGGTTATTTTGCTGTTCATTATTATTCTTCTTATCTCCCTTTTTACTTATTTTCATCTGAAGGTACTAATCCCAATCCTTGATTTAGTGGAGAGTCTTTTCTCCATTTTTAATATCAAGCTCGTCAATGTAGTACAACACTTTGATCATCCAATAAAGATCCTCTTCTTGGTGTAAATTGAGGATAATGTTATATCGAGGTTACTCTTCTGCTTTTTATTTTGGTTCCTCAAATTTTAAGGATAGCTCGTTCGAAGGTGATTAGGTGAAGATGTGATTTATTTTGGTACAAAGCAGTTCGACATTATTCTTCCTAGCGTTAGTGAGTCTAAACGATTATTTCAGCATTAATTACTGCTTTAGATTGGTAGAATATATCTTATACTCCCGATCCAATGGAGTTCTAATACCTTGCTTGAGGTTAATATTCAATTTCTTAATAATTTTCAGACCCAACTTGGCCACCAGAGGTATTTCGATATGATAGAGTACATAGAAGATAATTTATCCAATTTTAATTTTATCCTCGAAGCTGACCTTCTTCCTACAGTTAATCTCCAACTTCCTTAGCAAAAACAATACTCTTTCAATAAAGAAATAGTCCTTCCATCTTTTAAAGGTAATGTTATTGTTACCCACCTCCTTGTTCAGCAGAGCAACTAATTCATCATTTCGATGTTCACTGATGAAAGCTCGCTGAATTAACATATTGGATAGATAAATTAGATCTTAGTTTTGGTTGGAAAGATACTTGAAGGAGATGAAGTATAAAATTATATCCAGGTTTATTTAGGGATTTTAACTTTACAGCAAAGATAGTGTATGACCTATTAACTTCATCTTTTAGAGGAAATTGAACTTAGAATCCTTCATTACTTGGTCGAATTTAGAAAAAGACAGGGGCAATTTATCAATCAGACCATTCTAAATAGTTTTAATAACAGTTTTAAACTCTTGATAGGAGTCGTCAAGTTATTTCAATTTCACACTGCTAATGGATGATAATTAGCTATTATAGCTGAGGTGGATGTTCAAAGTTTCAGAGCCGACTGCATACTTAATGAAATTAGTGCTGGATATCAGTTTGATGAGTTGCGCGTTGTTGGAATAGAATTGTATTCTGTTCTCACAACGATGATGACGAAGGATAATGGCTGATTCAATGTCACTAAATTTTATCCAGGAATTTATGTATTTCACTATTTACTCCACTGGGAATTTCAGCTATATTTTGCCTTATTTTTTAAAGCCCTTCCACTTCTTCCAGTTTTATAGCCACTATCTGAACAGGTTCAGCTTGTTAGCGTCCACATTTCGGTGATCTGAACTGAGAGAACGACTCAGGTTGATAGGCACAATAGCTTCATTGGATTATAAAGATTATTTTGTGCTGGGAGATTTGAATTTCAGCAAAAAGAGACAACTTCTAATCAAATGTTCGATGGGTTAGATATAAGCAGTGTCTGGACTTTCCAAAGGCTGTTCTGATGCTTTGATAACTTAATCAATAATCTTAGTTACTGTGTCATACGGGTTGGTTTCTTCATATTTTATTGATTTTAGAGAGCACAGTCCTTTTATTAAAGATTAGTTGTTGGAAAGTCTCTCTCTGATTAGTTTATCGAAAGCTGTCCGATTCATATTCTGATGAGGCTTTTATTCACTCTTTTATTTCTTCGCTGCGGGTTTTTATTTTTAGGTGCCCAGTTTCACTGTTTTAATCACCACTCCACGCTTCTTCAGAGAGATTTATTTAACGTTGCTCACCTTCTTCTCTTCCACCTCCACCTACTCCTTCTTCTCTTCTTATTCGATGGCTGACTTGCCAGAATAAGTTTATATAAGATCTCTCCACTCGTTAACGTTCTGAATTCTAGATATAAAAGAGTAGTATATTCCATCTCTCGCATCTTCAAAAGCCTTCAAATTTTATTTGATATATTAAATTGAAAACTTCAGATTGAGATGCAACAATCCTGAATGTTTTAGGATGGTTAAGAAAAGGATAGATTCCCCTTGCAACCAAAACTGCTTGTGCTTCTCTTGGAATATCTTCTTTCTGAGGATATGAGCGTAGGCTCCTTTTTCTTTGGCTAACTACCGTGCCTCAGTAAATACTTTAATAAAATCACCCTTAAATTGTTTAATTTGCTCGAGGTATCCTTTAATATAGGTAGGGATGCTCTCGAAGTTCCACAGCTATGATTTCTCTTAAACTTTAACATCTGTTTTAATTTATTGGCTCACCCAGTTTTTCTATTGATTTCTTTTGATAATTGACTTATCATTGGAATCATGCTCGGCTTTAGAAATAAATTTATCAATGACGGAATAAGAAGTCACGCTTGAGCCGTCGAACTTGTATGAACTCTCCTCGAAACCCTATTTAAAGATTTTGCCCTTCAGTAAATCATTGATCTTTGAATCTGATTGCTAGTTTTATAGATATAGATAGCTCTCAATGGTATTAGAAACAGCCACAACAGCAAATTTAAGAGTGTTTATATAGTTCTCGCAATTTGAAACAGTCTTGAATATCTTTTATATTTTTCCTTTCTTCTGGTCGTCATAGACGTATTTACCAACAAAAATAGGCCTCATCCCAAACTTGAAACCATACCGAACTAAACTCTGCGAATCTTTTACTTGTCCTGAACTAGTAAAATCAACATTAACAGCATTTCCAAATAGTAGGTAGGGTTTTTTGGTATCAATAACTCCTGATAATCGAAGTAAACTATTAAAAACGCCATCATTCACGAGAATGTTGTTTCCCACTGGTGCATCCTCATGAAGGAGTTGAATATTCAAAGTATCGTTGTTTGGGTCTGATTGGCATCTTTTGTCGAGTTAGAGCAACAATATAGAAGCATTGGGATATGTTCTTGAGGGGAAGTTGTAGTTTTTACCTCGTTATAGGGGATGTGAAGTTTCATATATCTTTTCAGAGGTCGAGGAAATGCCTTAAAATTCAATATCTTCAATATTAGTGAGAAACTAGTTAAACTCAGGCTTTAATAGATATTAGATGATCTTCAGCAAAGAAGAAATGATTTCCTGCACAGGATGAAGGGGCACCAGCGAAGCATGATAGATTTGAATTACCAGCAGAATGCTTGGTAAGATATCATAAATTTGATCGGATTTGATTTTGTTTAACATCTTTTAATAGAACTTGAATATTTAGGTGAAAACTTGTGCCTGGTATTTGATAAAGATATGAGAATCCTTACCGTTGTCGGTGAGAAGCTTGAAAGCGTTCATGAACACAAATTATATAAATTTGTTACCCGTTTAGCTTTACAGCGACAGTTTGAAGGCATAATCAAGTAACCCCCTTTTCAAATTCTATTCGATTTTATCCTTGACCACCAAGTGTTCTTTCTCAGTTATCAACACATCTGAAAACAAAATATTGCCAATGTGCTGCAAATGACTATTGTCACTGATGCTGACATTGGATTTGGATTTGAAAATCTCACCAAACTAGCACTTGTTAGTCTAGTATTTGTGAATGAGATGTTATTTCTTCGTGACTTCGTAGACAATTTCCTCTTTCTCTTTCTTTTCAATTGCTGATCGAGATTGCAGGAAGTGTTTTAGTTATGGCTAAGTGAGGGTTGTGATAAATTTGATTTGCCTTTATAGATTCGGGAAGAATAGGTAGAATTCCTGGAAGAGAAGTTTGTTGATGTATCTTTTGGTTGAAGGCTCACTGATCTCTTTTAAATGGAAAAGGGTTTCGCCCATCTCAATTAAGGTCTTTTTCACTAATTCTTCGGGAGAGGAAGGGCAGCTCATTAGCCAGTTTTATAAACAGAGAACAAACAAATATATTTATTCAGGATGGCTATTCACGTTCCTGAAGGCGTCTGTGATAAGAGTGTAGTTTCGGGGAGTTCCTTCTGCATCGAATGGATATATCTTGATGATGGATTTTATAACTTTATTTGTTTTGGCAAGTTCCGCCTTATCTTTCTCGTAAATTTTGTCTGTCTCGTTAATTTTGTTCATTTTCCCCAGCACCTTGGTTCTCTTATTGGACAATCTTTTCTTGTCGGACTCAGGCAGATTCATTTAATTACTAATTTAGATGACCTTCTGACCATAATACCAAAGCCAATCGTTAAAGCGATATTTAGTTTTAATCGAACTCTTGTCCAGCACACTCATATGGTGTAATGCAAATTTAGGCAAATCTGCCCAGCGAGTCAACTTACGGATGGTAGCGCTGAGACATTTTTACTCAAGGAGTAGAGTCGAAGTTTTCTTATCACTTGACACTAATACTGCTGAAGGGAAGTAATGACCATCTTGTGGCCAGCAGAAAGTATAGAATAGCGAGTTATAGGGGTCAAATAACATAGTATATTCAGGATTTTTGGGGAATTTGGGTTATAAAGTCTTGAGAAGAGTGGCAAACAGTTTGGTATCTGTGTGAAGTTTTGAGTCCTTTTTATGTTTGCTAAAAATTTTAACTCCATTTTCCGAGTAGCATGATATTTGATCTTTATCCATGGTCCAAATGGACTAGGTGAGGTTGGATATGGTTAAAGTAGACCCTTCCTTCACAACAATTTCAGTGGGTCCTTTAATATTTTTTTATTGGAAATTGCTGGTGATTTCTGCTTCTGCTAGAATGACGTAATCCATCTCCTAGTATACCTTAATATTTTTCTATTTCTATTTTTCACCTTCATTGAACAACCATTGACAGGTCTCGGCAAGGTCATAGTTGTTGAGCACAAATGCCCTTCTGCACTCGGGCTTAGTAAAATAGCCACTGAAACTATCATAAAGCTATTCAATATCTTTTTAGTCAACATCTTCGTAGTTATACACTCTATTGCCGTCAAAAGAAAACTCGTAGAGAACTACTTCTAAAATCTTATGGTAATTTTGATTCTTCTGTTATTCAGTAGTATTCTGGGCTTCATTCTTTTTTGCCTTCTTCTTCTTTTTCTATTGAGCCACTGCCTATTTCTTCTCCTCAGGGATTTTCTATTTCTCAGATGATTTTGATTTTTTGGGTTAAACAACTGGCTTGACTTCATTCTATTCGCCTTTAGTTATTTTTATTCTGCTTCCTAAATAAAATAGGCTGCTTCCATCAGTCATGAGTGGAGTATATTTGTTGAGATTTGTCAGTGACGGATGACCGAATAGAGCAGGGCAGAAAAGCTGAATGTAGCCTTATTTTTCAAAATTATTTGGGTTTCTCACCTATAGGACCCAAGGATCTTTAGATGAAGTTTTAAGATAAAGCTTCCCTTTTAAATATACCCAACTCACCTCATCAACTTTGGTTCCAATGGGGAAGTGAATCTTCTTCTAAAGGTAAATCTGACCCGCCTTGGTGCCTTCCTGTCCAGTTCCGATTTTAAACATACCTCCATTGATAGCTGAGACATAGAAATACAGATATTTTCCATCAGTAGCTATAGAATAGTAAGCCAACCCCGTATACTTTTGAAAGTGAACCTTTTTCATAATAACGAAGGGCTACTTACTGCAGAAATTATCAGGACAGTGATATTTAGCCACGCTTTATTTTGGAATCAAGCTGAAATATTTATCAAATTGAACGGCAATGTGGGAACAGATTTATGTTTCATCTTAAATCTTCAACTAGATCACCTTCCCCAACTCAGAAATGAACTTCAACTGTTCAAGCATATAGGACTGATTGTTAGTTCTCAATGTCACTCCTAAAAAACCCTCTATTTCAAGGGTTAAATTTTATTTAAAAATGCTTTAGAGTTTATCACCTGCTAATTTAGGTTTTTTACACAGGTTCAAGATAGCACTTTTAGCACCTTCTATGAAATCATTAAAAATGAGTTCTGAATCGTTAGCGAAGGCAGACCACGGGAGGCTATTGACTTATTTAACAAAATCTTTAATAGAATCTGGCCATTTGGCAGGATTATTGCCCTTGAGTGCCTAAATCCTAAATTCCTCCTCTT
>Ga0302191_10001824_pt1 | contig 13559 bp, 19 predicted proteins | sample II_Bog_E3_1_FD_198775 | JGI IMG/M metagenome (GOLD analysis project Ga0302191, IMG submission 198775) | Peat permafrost microbial communities from Stordalen Mire near Abisko, Sweden - II_Bog_E3_1 | ecosystem: Environmental > Terrestrial > Soil > Wetlands > Peat | place: Sweden: Abisko...
TTGTCATATCATTAAGCTTTACACCGATAAGATCCTAATGGCGACAAATCGTTCCAACCCAAACTCTCTCTTCATGAACGAGCCAAAACTTAAATCATATTTAAACGAAGTAGAGTATAAAATTCTTCAATATCTGATAAGCCAGAACAGTTTTTCCCAAATAAAACGACAAGATAACTGAAAAAGTCTCATTCTTATGGATATTACAGTAATAATTATGATAGAACATATTCCAAGGGAATGACGAGTCTTGCCAAAATGAAGAGATATGATGATTTAAAAAATACCACAACTTTGAAGCGTGGAGAAAAAATATTATCAATCTCCGAAATAACAAAGGAGTTGAGTAAAAGTTTAAAAAGACTGTAAAAAACTTTAAGAAGCACATCTCGAGATCATAAGTTCGACTAAGAAAAGTAATTTCTGCGCACTCAAAGAAGAAATAGAGTTTTGGCTTAGAGATTAATGTCATCAAGGGCATTTCAAAATACTTGGAGATGATTTTGATAATATCCAAATTGATCCAAATTATGAAAATAATAACTGTTTTTAATTTAGTCTAGTTAGATATATCCTTTTATAATAATGAAAATGACTGATGTGATTTAAATGACGATGCATAAACTTTACTTCTCAAAATAATTCAATAACGATGACTTTTTATCTCAAAGTTAAGTAAAGTTATCAGCATTATACAATTATACAATTTATCATCATAAGAATACTCCTTTCCCATTTTTACAAAATTACATCGACTAGATCATATTTAAAGTATTTTATTAATGTTTCAATCCATATCAATTTATTTAAACAAATGTTTAAGAGTTAACAAACGAAGATATAGTTCTATTATCAAATTTTTGACGTCAGATATTTATTGCATAGATCCTACAAATCCTGAATAGTCACTTTACCATCACCATTACGATCTAGAATTTTTAGGTAACTCTCGATATCGGCGCGGGAGGGAGAAAAAACTCGGTTGAATGATTTATATGCATCAACGATCATAGGAACTACTTCAATGCTATCAATAACACCGTTTCGATCCCGATCATAAGTATCAAGAATTCTTCTGGCTACGCTCTTAGCACCTTCCCGATCTGTTAATCCTGAATTAATCAATATCGCGTTATTAGACTGTGCCTTTCCTATCCCATAACTGTTCTGCTGGTAGGAATAACTGCTGCTTGACTGCATATCTGATAATTAAAAAATATAAAAATTAAAGATTGTTTATTCAATGCGATGTTTCAATGATGTGATCATCATGCGAGGCCAGCTTTTTTCATTTCATCGAACATGTGCTTGCCGATCAAGGAGGGAGATTTGGATACAACGATTCCTGCCTCCTACAAAGCTTTTATCTTGCTCACAGCATCACCCTTGCCTTTTTGGACAATGGCTCCTGCATGGCCCATTCTGCGCTCAGCAGGTGCAGTTAAACCAGCAATGAAACCCACCACTGGTTTCTTTTTTTTGTTATTATGTTTAAGCCAGTCTGCAGCTAATTCTTATGCCTCTCCCCCAATCTATCCAATCATCACGATGCCCTCAGTCTCGGGATCCACAACAAATTTCTCTAATACATCGATAAAGTTAGTTCCGTTGAAAGGATCTCCTCCAATTCCGACCACAGTAGATTGACCTAAGCCCGCTCTTGTAGTCTGATCGACAGCTTCATAAGTTAAAGTTCCAGATCGACTCACAATGCCAATTTTGCCAGTTTTATGAATATATCCAGGCATGATGCCAATTTTGCATTCATTTGGCTTTATGATACCAGGGCAGTTGGGACCAATAACTCTAGTCTTAGTTTGAGAACGAAGAGCGTGCTTCACTTTTATCATGTCGTGCTGGGGAATCCCTGCATTGAAAATATTATACCGTCTGTTATCACTACGCAAAGATCCAGCTCAGCATGCAAGGCCTCGATTATTGCATCAGCTGCTCCAGGTGGAGGAACGTATATTACTGAAGCATTAGCTCCAGTAGCCTTTTTAGCTTCGCTGCAGTTCTTAAAGACAGGCAAACCGAGGTGAGTGGATCCAGCTTTCTTCGGATTGACTCCACCAACCATTTGTGTTCCATAATCAAGGGCTTGCTGAGTTTGGAAAGTTCCCTAAATTATCAAAGATGCTACTTGATTGCCAGTAATGCCCTGGCATATGACTTTGGTGTATTTATTAACCCAAACATTGGGGACTGTACTGAACATGCGTGCAAAAGCTTTGCTGAGCATGATACAATCGATTAATATTAGTTTAATGGCAATTAAATTCATTAATAAAATGTCATAATTTTACCCTAGAAATTCAGCTGAATGGATAAGTCTCCTCCGAAGATGAAGATAATTATTTGGAATTGAATAAATATATTGCATAATTTATTAACATCAACTAAATGAGAGGGTTGATTAGACTTGTACAAAACAATTTCAGCAAAAAGTTAGGAATTGCAGAAACTGCCAAAGTTATACAGGAAAAGATTATGAACATCACACAAGTCGTACTCCCTTTTTTATATAGAATGACGTTAAGGAATTCGGAACTGTCATCAGCATCGGTGATGGTATTGCTAGAGTGGTGGGACTTAACAAAGTTCAAGCCGGAGAAATGGTATAATTCAGATCAGGAATCAGGGGTATGGCCTTGAACTTAGAAACGGACAATGTAGGTGTTGTCATCTTTGGAAATGATAGGTAAAGATTTGTTTACTCAGATAAATCCAAGAGGGAGATACTGTAACTAGAACAGGGGCCATTGTCGATGTTCCTATCGGAGAAGAAATGTTGGGTCGAGTATTCGATGCTTTGGGCAATCCTATTGATGGACTAGGACCAGTGAAGACAACTAAGAGGAAAAGAGTTGAAATAAAAGCTCCAGGCATTATTCCAAGAAAATCTGTGAATGAACCCATGCAAACCGGTCTGAAAGCAGTTGATGGTCTTGTTCCTATCGGAAGAGGACAGCGAGAGCTGATCATTGGAGACAGACAAACCGGCAAAACCGCAATTGCTATCGATACAATTATCAACCAAAAGACTAACTTCAACTCCGGAGATACAACAAAGCAACTTTTCTGCGTATACGTAGCTATTGGACAAAAAAGATCTACTGTTGCTAATATTGTAGGAACTCTTAAGCTTCATGATGCCCTAAAATACACTATTGTTGTCGCTGCGACTGCATCTGAGGCCGCTCCTCTTCAGTTCTTGGCTCCCTATTCCGGCTGTGCTATCGCAGAGTTTTTCAGAGATAACGGAAAGCACGCACTCATTATATATGATGATCTTTCCAAACAAGCTGTTGCTTACAGACAAATGTCTTTACTTCTGAGAAGACCCCCAGGAAGAGAGGCTTATCCTGGAGATGTCTTTTATTTGCACTCCCGTCTCTTAGAAAGAGCTGCCAAAATGAACAAGGACTTCGGAGGAGGCTCAATGACTGCTCTTCCAGTCATTTAAACTCAAGCTGGTGATGTGTCCGCTTATATTCCCACTAACGTTATTTCAATCACCGATGGCCAAATATTCTTGGAAACTGAGTTGTTCTATAAAGGTATTAGACCAGCTATCAATGTGGGTCTATCAGTCAGCCGAGTCGGATCAGCAGCTCAAATTAAAGCAATGAAACAAGTTGCCGGTAAGCTGAAACTTGAGTTGGCCCAATATCGTGAGGTCGCAGCCTTCGCTCAGTTTGGTTCTGATTTGGATGCGGCTACTCAGCAGCTTCTTAACAGAGGTGCTCAATTGACTGAACTACTTAAGCAAAAACAATTTGTATAATTGTTGTTATTAAGGTGCCCATGGTTGCTGAGGAGCAAGTTTGCGTTATCTTTGCTGGTGTGAGAGGATATCTTGATAAGATGGTGACTTCTGATATTTCCAAATTTGAAGCCAAATTCCTCACTCATCTCAGGACCAGCCATAACGGTTTGTTATAAAAGATCAGAAAGGAAGGAAAGCTAGACCCTGCTGATGAAACCAACCTGAATACCATTCTCGACGCCTTTATTCCAGATAGTGGTTGTGCGATGAAGCAATGATGAACTTCGCCAAATCATTTAATTTCTTCCAAAATATTACAATCTAAAGCAAATGGATATAATTTGTTCAATTTTAGTATCAATGGGTTTAAAATATTGGGTATATCGTATGGATTTATGCTCTATTATCTGTAATAATTGAGGATACAGTGCTTGGATAGAGATCAAATTATAATCATTTTTACGAACAACTAAAACATAAAACTTTATAAATCTGTTTGTTATACTCATTTGAATAATATTTTACGAGGATCATTTTTTGGTGCTTGCCTTTACACTACCTTTCACGCTGCTCTTAACACTACCTTTCACTGATTTTTCTTAAACCTTTTGAGCTGTTTTGGTCAAAGTTGGCAACTCAGGTTCAACCTTATCTTTAATGATACTTTATGGCATATCCCAAAAGAAGATAGCGCCTTAATTTCCGACTGAGATAATTTTCCTTTGGTCTGGTGATATTTTAACTCGGTTTATTGAGCCAGAATGGCCTTGTCCCTCGAAATAACAAATGCCTTCATCATAATTCCAAATTCTAAGCAGTCCATCCTGTCCCCCTGAAATAAAATGCTTGCCCTCAGCTGTTATGTCGATAGTATTCAACTCATTCTGTGATCCTTACACTGATCGAATTATCTGCCCATCATATTTTTACCAATAGGTTACTTTACGATCTGAACCAGCCGTTAGGATTTGATACTCCTCAACATTCAGAATAGCCTGCTTGAAGGCAGTTGACTCGAAAAGACAAAGAAGTCGAATGTGATTTTTCAGATCCCAGATAATGCAAGAACCATCACTGCTTGCGCTGACAGCTTGATTGTTGTCTTTACTTATTTGGATTGACCACACTCGACTGCGGTGCTCTTTCATTGAAGCCTCCATTACCTGAGTTTGTTTGGTAATTTTCCAGATACGAATTTCTCCTTATGCTCCACCTGAAATAATTCTTTACCCATCAGTAGTAGCAGTAACAGCCGTACATCCATGATTATGGGCATCATTAATAACATAAAGTAATTTTCCAGACTGAGGCAAGAAGGCTCTAATTTTTCCATCTGACCATCCTGAAATGATAGACTTTCCATCTTGCATAAAAGCTACACTATAACAATCTAAGCCTGGAACTTGTATTCTGAGTAATTATTGTCTGTTTTTGCTGTTCCAAATTCGAATTTAATTAATGGATGCAGTTGCAAATACGTCTGAAAATCCATAGGGAAATGCTATATCATTTATTTTTTAATAGTGGCACGTGTTACGCAGTTACGGAGTCAGATTTGTGGAATTTACCCAATATATGTTGGATTGTGATGTGCCACAGAAGAAGTGGGTGTAATCTCCAGTGAATGATATTGATGTGATGTTGCCCATTACTTCACTTTAACAGGCAATTTGCATGTTTTGGATGGATATACGAGCAAGTTTACCCTCTCCTGTGCCCACAATTAAATCTCCATTGGGAAGAATTCTCACATTTGATATTCCCAAACTAAACAGTCTCTTCACAGGTCCAACTCTTTTATAAATAGCTTTTTAGATGTTGACCTAGAATATATCTCCAGTTTTAGTGCCGCAATAAACATAGGAGTCAGTATAATCGATAGCAGCACAGGTAAATTGTCTCTTGACGTTACCAAAATTAGCATTGAGTGACTGAATCTTTTTATAGACTTGATCAATGGTCAAAATTTGAATGCCATTCTGTTGAACTGCGATAAGGCGAGTACTTTCATTATTAAAGAAGATGATTTAATTTACGACTTCTTTGTTTGATGCTCCGTATAAACTTTTACCACTTTCCACATCCCAAACTACGAGCATATTTCTAAATCATTTGAAAGATACTTATCCTCAAGGCATCCTTGTGAGGCCAACAAACTAGAATCCGGAGAGAATGCTAGACTTGTCACTGAATTTTTATGAAGTTTAAAGCTATGTTTAATCTCTCTTCGTTCGAAATCCCACACGATAATTTCTGCCACTTGTCCGGGAAAGGAAAATTCAGCACTGGCAAGATATTTCCCGTCTTTGGATATTTTAATAGCTAAATCATTTGAATCAATACATGAGATGCGATGTTGATGTCCGCGCAAGAAAGTTTGAGTACGCGTTAGGATATGTCTAACGACAACTGTGGAACCCAGAGGATAGATGATATGTTCGTTATCGGGGTGCAGCAAAAGGCCATCGTATATGTTGCCTTATTTAGGAATGGCGTACCTGAAAATCCGATTACTGCGCTTATCTATAGGTCTTTCTGCATCTGTAAAATTAATATATGAGGAAAGTTATATTTTTTATTTAGCTTTAGAAAATACCTATTAACAGATAATAAATGCAAAAATTAATTTCGAACAGAGTTGGATTTGACTCTAGAATAAAGGGATTGAAGCTAATTTATGGTGTTATACGTATAGATAATCAAAAGGACTGAGTTAATATCAATCCTCCTAAAATTCCAAGGATATTTTCGTTGACTGTTTATTCAATAGTTTCTCCAATGTGTCTTTTGGGATCTATCTTTCCTGTATTTTTAATGGCGAGTTCTTTCCTATCCTTCTTGGTCTCCTCCTCAATCCTCTTGGACCACTCCTTGCAGTGCTGCCCAATTTTGCTGCAGCTCTCCCCGCTCCTCTCAGTAATCTATTCGTGGTCGTTCAACTTTAGCGTGTTGTTCCATTTGGACTTATACAAGTTCAGCAGCATTTTTTGCTCGAGCTCGTTCGTGCGGTAGTTGATGTTGATCGAGTAGTAGTATTTGTTGAGTCCTTTGTACATGGCCTCGATGGAGGGCTTGTTCAGGTGGCCGTTGACCGAGGTCGTCTGACGAGGCTCATGGCCACTCACTCCTAACATCGGATTAATGAGACGAAAAGCATCGATAACCACCTTTCCTCGAACAGACTGAATGGGGTCTATCACAACAGCGACGCACTTTGGGTTCAGCTGCTCAAAGGATTGCTGAATCAGCCAAACATTACCTGCGTATTGATGTCGACACTTGAAAGCCAACAGCCGAAACTAGGGTGGGAGTGGTACCATCCAACGACCACTTCCGTCCTTTGGGTCTGCTTGAGCATATTGAGCATGTCTTGCTGGTAGACTGGATCTACTGATTCCACCGAAACCGATGTTCCACTCTGCGGCATCGCGAAAACATCAACGACCTTGATGGCATAGTCGTCAATGACCTCCCCGATGAGCAGGCCCATCACCTCGAGTGGTACACCTGCTCTTGCATGCTTAAGCATCTTCAGTAATGCGAGTGACGATATGTATATCTGCTCGGACGTATCGGACTTCACTGTCGCTTCGGGGTTGCCTTTGACTGCGGCCCATTCCTCCAAGTCCGCCAAGTCCTCCAATCCTCCCAAACCGAACATTTTAAATAATTTAAATCTATAACTCTGCAAATGGTTACCAAAATAATCTGTTATGATGGTACCAAATTAATTAAAAATTGAGAGATCTTGAGGAGTCAATAATCATGATGTGTGAATTTGTATGGATTCTTCCATTTTATAAAACTCAATTTAAGAACCATCCAACTGACATTGCCAAGCTATTTACTAATGGTGGATAAATATTAAATAGATTTGATAACAAAGGAAATCATTTTCATACCCATGTATTTTTTTCTTTTTATTAGCTTTTAAAGGATATCATTGCATCCATAAATCTTTGCATTTCTGCTATCTTCTCTTTCATTTTACTTTGTTTGTTAATAAGATTTATATTTTTATTTTTCAGATTTTCCAAGGCGTCTTATTTTTTCTTTATTTTCTATTAATTTAAATGTCTTTGGTCGGAGTTGTAACCATGTATTTTTAAACTTTTTAATGAGTCATTTAATCCTTGTAGTTCTTTATCTATCCTATGACATTCTGTTTTAATGCAATTTTGTGCATCTGAAATATCAGTCAGCTCAAAATACTTAGATAAGCGATACAGTATTTATCCATAGTGTTCCTCCAATCCTTGAATTTATCTCATAGCCTATTTTCTCACTTTTTATGCTTGAAATGATTTTTATTGTTATTATTTGGATTTAAGTTTCCTCCACTTTTTGAGTTAATTTGAAAACCTGTTTTCTTAATTTTAATATGAGTCAATTGTTCTTTGATCATATTCTTGTTGTTATTCCTAATCTTTTTAAAACTGGATTTGGTCTTTTCTTTTTTACTTTTAGTATCTCTTTGTGAGAATTTTTGCGAAGACTTTCATTTTTTAATCAGATTCACTTTTAATTTTTTTATTTTTTTCTTTTCTTTCCGCAAACTCATTTTTTAAATCTAAAATTGTTTGATTAATCTAATCTTTTTTCTCTTGATAAATTTATTAAATATTTTTCAATTATTATCTGTGGGTTAACTATTTTTCTTATTGCTCCTCTTTTAAACTTTTTAAATTTCCTATTTTGGTTAATATATCAGTTTAGTAATTATTGACGACTTATTGTTATTCATTTTTAAAGAATTCTTAAATACATTATTTGATTTTTTTTTCATTTTCATATCTTTTTTAATGACTTTATGCCTAAAAGATTTTCTCTTTAGCTTAAAATTCTTCTTTGCTCGTGTTTATTTATTACAAATGTGAGTTATCCATATTTTTAAAAAGTTCTTTTTTTCTCACTTGTATGTCATTGAGAATTATACTCTTTATTCTATTTTTTTCTGTTATATACTTTTATAGTTCATTTATTTTGTCAGTGGATTGAAGATTTTATTTGAACTCTTTTTATTTCTGTTATTTCTATTGTTCGCTTTTGATTTTAGTTTATAATTTTTATTATTCTAATTTCTGCAATGATTTTTTGTATTATTCTGAAAATAATTTAAATTATTCATCTGCTTTTAAAAGTTCTTAAGCTTTGAGCTTTTGTTTATTTTATATTTCCTTTTTTAATAATAAATCCCTCTTTATATTACGCTATTCAAACTCCTGTTTCCTTTTTTATTCATCCTGTTTGAGTTTGTTTAATGAGTCTCTTCGCCTTTACTCTTTCTGTGAAGTCCATTTATTCAATCTGGCTTTATATCTGTCCTACAAAGATTACTTTTAATCCTTAAATTATTGATCGACTAATTAACTTTCTATTTATTGCAATGCTAGTTTTAAATAATAATCCAAATTGTTTACCTTTTCATTATAAATTTTTGAATTGGTGTTTTCCTTTTTAGATTCTTATTCCTAAATCTATTTTTTCCTTTATTCTTTGATTTATAAAATTTTAGTTTTAAATTCCTCTTTTTCTTTTTCAGTCATTTGTTTTTGGTCCTGTTCCAGTCGAGATTTTTCCTGGTTCAAAATTGTGAGTAGATTTTCTTTTTTTTATATTTGATTCTTATATTTATATTACTCATCCAATTTAGATTGTATCTTTCTGCTCTGTTGCTGCTTTTACTCGAGTAATGATAGGTTTTATCCTTGCTTTTTCAGATTATTAGCGATTTAAGCTCTAATATTTTAAGAATATTCCTTTGCTTTCTTCAATTACTTTTATTTGTACATCTTTTAATTTTGCTTCTTTTAGATTAAGGCTTTATTTGTTTGTTGAAGTTGATAGCCTTCACTCAAAGCTTTTTTGTGATTGTTAAGCCCATCCAACTGATTTCTCTTTTTATTTTTATTACTCATTTAAATAATTTAAATAATGAAAAAATCCGATATCAATTAGCTTTAAATCGATAAGAGCTTATGAAATTAAATAATGACAACAGTATCAACTTCGAGACACTGATTTGATAAGTCATTAAATTTATTTTTAATTTATGTGCTTTCCATTGAATAATTTATTTGTATTAATAATTGAAGTCATCCTTATTTTGTAGTAGCGCTCTTTATGTGAGTTTAAAGTTCAAAATTAGCATTATTTCATGGGTAGAACAGATTTCAAAATCGAGTTGAAATATTGAATTAATTGATATTGAAAAAAATGACTGATAAGATTAAATGGATTGAAAACTTATGATAATTTTTTATTTAATAAATGCTAGGAAAACCTGGATGATGGCGGACAGCAAAGTGTTCTAAATGTTTGATTCAAAGAATTAAAATCACTGACTTCCATCCTGAACTGTCTTCAATCTCTCCAGCTCGTTGTCCTATTAATTCTCGATTTCTTCTCTCCCCTCGAAATCCATTTTCTGTTTCTTGACGATGAGCTCATACTCGCCAATATCCTCCTACTCTTTCATTTTTCTCTTTCTGCAAATAGTCTAAGATTCAGAAGCATTGTCGGCCTGTCCCTTCCCCTCCTCCATCACTTCTTCAACCATCAGTTAAATTTATTCAATTTATTGTTAAGTCCTATTTTTCTTAGAAATTGTGACTTTCTCTTTACGCTTTCTTCTGCCCATCTTTGGCGAAGAATTGTTGGCCATCTAACTAATTTTTTAAGCGCTGATTAAATTGAGCTCAATCAATTTTTACTTGAATAATTCAACAAATTTTTCGTTTTTAAAATTTTATGACAAGCTCTTCTTAGCTAATTGCTTTCGCTTTACAGGCGAGTCAAAAATCCCTCCAATACCTCTCTCGTTAGAATACATGAATGAAATCATAGCTGTGAGAATTGATCGAATGTTCCAAGACGCGCTCCAAGTTTACTTGTGGTAGTGAGTAAATGAAGTACAGATGGACTTGTCGACTTCAAAGCGACCATTATTGGTTAGAAATTTAATTTTTGGTGGAGAAAAAGGGTAGTCTTCTGGCAATTCCAATACTCCGTGGTAAAAACCACCCTTAAACTATTCTTCGAGATCATAAAAGCAGAAGTGAAAGTTATAGAGATCGTCCCTCTTAACGAGGATGGAAGGCATGGGTTCTTTTTCTAATCCCTGCGTCTACTTCATTATGCGGCTCTAAGTTATTTTTTTATTCATGTCTTGTTAGTTTTATCTATCAATTATAAACATGTTGAATATACTCTTTTATACCTGAATGGAAGCATAATTTTATCAGCCGAATAAAAAAAAAATATTATTGCCCTATCTTATGCCTTTGTTAGACAAGGATAGACGTAACTTAGAGATCATGTTATTTCCTTAATTGATTAAATATATATATTTTATTATTTAATTAATCAATGGCCAAAAAAACTAAGACAGGAGCAGTCGGTGTTAAACTCAGAATTACTCGGGGATTACCAGTTGCTGCTACTCTTAATTGTGCTGATAATTCAGGAGCCAAAAACCTTATGATCATCGCTGTTCAGGGTGTAAGAGGCAGTCTCAACAGACTTCCCGCTGGATCCATCGGTGATGTGGTCCTCGCTTCCTGCAAGAAGGGTGTTCAAAAACTCAGAAAGAAAGTTCACCCTGCTGTTATTATCAGACAAAGACGCGCTTGGAGAAGACCTGATGGAACTTTCCTCTACTGTGAGGACAACGCAGCAGTTATCGTAAACAACAAGGGCTAAACCAAAGGTAGCGCTATTACAGGTCCAGTCGCCAAGGAAGCATCAGAACTCTGGCCTAAGATCAGTTCCCACGCTGGTTCGATCTTTTGATGTGAGAAAGCTATTTAAACATATTCCTTGTATAATTTCCATTTTCTTTATCTTTATCTTCTTCCAATAACTTACTACTATTTTTAAAAAATATGACGAAGGTTTAAGAATTTTTTTATTTATATTTTTTATGTTTTTTTGGATATCTGCTTGCCAAGATTGAATAGATTTCATAAAGCATTGCAATTTAACAGTTCGGAAAGGATATTGAGAAGATAAACTGATGAAAAATTAATCTAAGTGCTGATAAATGATCGTCGAATCAATTCTCAAAAGAGTCCTGACCATCACAGATCAATTTTCGATGATTACATCTTCGAAATGAATATCGTCTTTCTTCTAATCTTACTTAACTAAGAAGTTATGATTATCCTCATAGTATTTCGCAATTTAAAGTATAATATATTTAAATACTTTAATTCAGATAGCTATTCTTAAAAATGTGTGGGATCTTTTTTCATTTAGTTGACCTATTACTATTAAATCACTATCAATCAATAATAAGTTATTCATGCCCAAGGATAAGTAAATAGATTTATTAAATTATTAAATCAATTAAAATAATCATTTATTTTTTGTGATTAATGGGTAAAGTCATCCGATGTACATATTCCTCTAATATCAGGCCAAAGAAAAGGCAAGGTTGGTAGTGTTTACACCACTCCCAAGTCCCACAGAATCGCTCCTCCCAGATATCGTAACCTTGATTTCTCGGAAAGGCAGGGATATATCAGAGGAGTTGTTCGAGCTGTTCTTCATGACCCAGGAAGAGGCTGCCCTCTCATCAAGGTCGACTTCAGAGATCCATATAAATATAAGAAGCAAACCTAGTACTTCCTTGCAGCTGAGGGAACCTACTCCGGACAATACGTCTTTTGTGGAAGAAAAGCAACCGTCTCCACTGGAAACGTCCTTCCCGTTAACCAGATTTCAGAAGGTACCACCATCTGCAATATTGAATCCTCTGTTGGAGATAAAGGATCATACTCCAGATGTTCAGGCACCTATGCTACAATTGTTGGTCACTCAGATGACGGAACAAAGACCAGAATCAGACTTCCCTCAGGATCAAGAAAGACTATTCCTGGAGCCTGCAGAGCCACTGTCGGCATCATTGCTGGTGGAGGTAGAAACGAAAAACCTATCATGAAAGCTGGTGTCTTATTCCACAAATTCAAAAGACTGAGAAAAAGATTCCCCAAAGTTGCTGGTGTGAGAATGAACCCCGTGGACCATCCCCACGGTGGTGGTAACCACAAGCATTTGGGTAAACCCGGAACAGTCAGCAGATACGCTTCTGCTGGTCAAAAAGTCGGTCTTATTGCCGCTAGAAGAACCGGTCTTATTAGAGGTACAAAGACAGTAAAGAATGCTCCCGAAAAAATCTGATTAACAAGCTTAAAGCTTATTTAACCAATCAAAGTTAATTGATACGAACTAATATAGCGACATTGAGTAAAATAATTTAAATAGCTCACAATTAAATTTTATTTTTACTGAATACAGGCAGTTTCCTATCTATAGTTTACCTATTTTATCTCCAACAAATCATAACCATCGATAAACTTATTGGATAGTAACAGTTGCTTTATCAAACATGACTTACTTATGATCTTGATTTTGCTGTTAATATTTAAACTGAAATTACTCATTTGTATTATTTTAGTAAATTGAAAGATGGACTACTACTAACGAACACTTTAAGTATCAAATAATAGCATTGTGGACATTGACTACAAAAAAAAATTGGGAGGATTCAAACCGAAATTTGCTGGAATTCCTTAAGATTACTTTCCTCTAACCATCTGGTAAGGGATAAAATACTCAATGTTTGTGGTTGGTGTTATTGGAGGTATCTTAGGAATGTTGATTGGATTTCTTTATTGGGTGAGATCCTCTGGAACTAAGGTATACGTGGAAGTTTGGTCAGCTGTAATTTTGTTCTTTATGATTGTCATGATAATTGCTTTCTATGTTGGAGGAAAAAGTCGAATCAGAT
>Ga0302191_10001829_pt1 | contig 13548 bp, 11 predicted proteins | sample II_Bog_E3_1_FD_198775 | JGI IMG/M metagenome (GOLD analysis project Ga0302191, IMG submission 198775) | Peat permafrost microbial communities from Stordalen Mire near Abisko, Sweden - II_Bog_E3_1 | ecosystem: Environmental > Terrestrial > Soil > Wetlands > Peat | place: Sweden: Abisko...
GCAAAATATACATTTGATGCTCCGTTCTCACCCCGATGGCTACCCGTAGCATTGATCTTTTTTGGGGTAGCTGCTCTTACCGTAATAGTCGGTATGATTAACATAAGAAGCGTATTGGTTAAACCTCCTTTGGAAATATTGAGGAAAGAAGCCTGACAAATTCCAACCAGGCGGGGTAGATTTTTTCTGCATACTATAAATATGGAAATGATAAGGAATTCGATTGGACAATCAATGCATTTCATCTGGTGTTTTTAATTCTTCACTATCAGATAAAACAATTCTCCGGAAGGAATTTATTTCATAACAGGAAACCCGGAAATCTTGACTTTTGAGTACCGAAAGAATTAAAGGCAAAGATACATGCGCAAAGAAATACAACGTCAAAATAAAGCACGTAAGCCAGGATATCTAATAGCGTATCCTCAGTCAATTCCGCGAAAAAAACGTTAACGCCTGATTAAATATTAAATCATTGCATGGTGCATCGTTTTCTGTTACCCAATAAACTCTGTCTGGCTTAAAGAAATTGTTATTGCTTATTTGTCAACTGAAAGCTAAAATTTGTAAGCGTATCTGTCCTTCGGTTTTCAGAAGCTGACTAATGCTTATCATTACTCCGCTTGTTCACTCAATAATATGCCTTCATTTATTTTGCGCTATCTGTTCATTATCCCTTCCCGGGTTTTGCATCACTGATCAACAACAACGGCCCAGTTAATGTCTTTTGATGCTCTGTCAGAAACAGGAAGCACCCTATCCAATCACAATACGCGCACTGATTTACCGATTGATAGGGTTTATTTAAAATGACTGACATAGAGCAAAGCTCATTTCGCATAGAGCAAGTTCCGTTTTCCGTAATAGATTTTTATTGTTTTGAGCATATGTTGATGTTTGGATCGCATTTCAAAATGCATATCTATTTTAAAAACTCAAAACTTAAAAAAATGAACAGCGCGACCAACTTTTTCAAAAATGCGATCAGCATGAAGGAACTAATTCGTAAAGCAAAAGAATTAAAGGTCACAGGAACAAACCCGGTAGACACTGGCTCTTGTGGGGATATGTTCAGTGGGATCGCAATTCAGCTTTTCGGGGAAAATCAAAATCCAGCCTTAAAAATTTCCCCATCGAATAATTAATCGGATACGTCCGCAAAAAGAAGCCGCACAGGCTTCTTTTTGTTTTTAAGAAAATCAGTCAGATAAAATATGTAAACCTCCTGATCATGCCTGCATGCAGCTATATCACAGAAAGAAAAAAACTGGAAAGCCTCTTTTCAGGCCACCTGAATGTGTGGAAAGATGATAACATTGCCGGAAAATTCAATATAGTAAGCGCAGGTTTGCGCAATTATCTTCCTGATATTGTTTATAAAGAACATGAGCGGATATTTAAGGATATAATTATGCATCAAAGCCTCAGCAAACTGGAACAGGCATACCAGGAAGCGCTGGATTATAGCACTTGCGAAAACCTGGACAATGAAAAGCTTGGATTACTTAAAAAAGGGGGCACTATTATCTGTACCTTCCACACCGGATCTTACCGGGTCATTAATCAGGTCCTGGTCAGGCATCATATCCCTTTTTCTCTCGTCATTGCCAAAAGCATTATAGAATCACAAGGAGAGGAGTTCGCTGATCTGCACCAGCGTTTTTCAGGAAGCGGGGGGGTAGGTTCCTTTGGGCTGATAGATGCAGAATCGCCGGGCTCGGGGCTGCAAATGTTGCGGGAGTTAAAAAAAGGCAGGAACCTGGTGCTGTATATTGACGGGAACACAGGTGCTGGCAGTGAAGACAATGAAAAAAACAACCTTTGCGATATTCCCTTTTTAGGGCAGCGTATTTTTGCCAGAAAGGGGATTGCATTTCTGGCTCATGTAGCCAATTCGCCGATCGTCCCTGTTATTTGCTCCAGAAAATCCATAGATGATATAAGGCTTCATTTTTCTGATCCTATATACCCCAAAGCGAATGAGGCACGCGATACATTTGCTCAAAATGCTACACGGCAGATTTTTGATCTTGTCGCACCTGTCATCAGAAAATACCCTGAGCAATGGGAAGCCTGGTTATACCTGCACAGGTTCGCCAATGTTGTGAACCATACAGGTATAGAGTTGAAAGAGAGCGAAGTCGCGGCTGATCTTAGCGGTGATACCCGTCTGATGCTTAATGTAGAAGAGTTTGGCATCTTTAAATTATATGATGAAGGTCATCTTTTGCGGAAGAGCAGCTACGATTCGTTCGCGGTCGGCAAAGACCTGTATGACCTCCTGCATCTCGCTGTATCTGAACCCATCACGAAAAGGCAAATGGATCCTTACCTCTTCTCTCAGTTTTATCAGAACAATGTATTTGTCCTGGCCCGGGACTGAATGGCAGATATTTTGCCGTTACAGCGCATTTGTTAATATTCCACAACCGGATTAATGTACAAGAATGGAAAATGTTTATCATATTTGGCGGGTTTTATGCATGGAATACCTTACCGAATCTTATCAGTTTATGAATGCGATTGAAAAGAAAAGAGGGAAAATCAAGCTGGTCATTTTACATGTTTCCATATGGCTTGCTTATGCCCTTGTTATTTATCTTGTTGGTTACTTAACGGACAGATCGAAGAATTTTTTTGCCAGCTTTTTATTTTTGCTCCCATTCATCGCTACATTTTATCTGAATGTTTATTGTCTGGGTCTTTATAAAAAGATAAATATTTTATGGAGCGTGCTGTCCTTTTTTATAGTGTTCGCCCTGATGGCATCAGTAGGCTACCTGTATATTTATTTATTTTTGCCTTCCGCCGGGGTAACAATTTTTTCAACTAAGGATTTCAATGCTTTTCTTCATGAAGCATTGCTCGGCTATGTAAGGTACTTCGCTTATGCTGCTTTTTATTTTTATGCCAGGGAAACGGCGAAAAATGAACGTCAACTCCGGATTGTGCAGGGAGAAAAGTCAAAAATCGAGCGTGAAAAGATTGAAAGAGATCTGGAAAATGCGCTTCTGAAACAGATGGAGCTTCAGGAGAAAGTGAAACATGAAAAAGAAAAACATGATCTTGAAAAGGAAAAACTCCAATTGGTGACAGAGAAACTGCAGCTCGAATTTGCATTTTTACGTGCACAAATAAATCCTCATTTTCTTCACAACACATTGAACGTGCTTTTTTCAAAGGCGCTCAACTTTTCGCCCGAACTGGCAGATAATATTCTCAAGCTTTCAAGGATCATGCGCTATTCTATTGAAAGCCTGGAATATGAAAATGGCAGGGTGCCGGTACAAAAAGAATTAGAGAACCTGCAAATCTTGCTGGACATCCATAATATGAGATTCGGCGACAGCAAGATTATCAAATATTCTTCAGAAGGAGAGGCAAACGGACAGATGTTGCCTCCGCTGTCATTCCTTACCATCATAGAGAACGCCTTCAAATATGGCGACCTGAAAGATCCGGACCATCCAATGGAAATCAAGGTAGTGCTAAAGCCAAGGGACATTTATTTCTATTGCTTCAATAAAAAGAAAAGAAATTTCGTGTCCATATCATCCACGCATATCGGCATCACCAACCTGAGCAAAAGGCTTGATGAATCATTCAAAAACAAGTATGAAATGAAAGTCACGGAAGAAAAGGAATTCTACACATTCGAGCTTTTTATAAAAAACTAACAATGGTCAAATGCTTTATTATCGATGACGAACAGTCGTCTGTTGATGTGATAAAAAATTATATCATGAAGATTCCCGCGCTGCAGTTGGTTGGAACATCCGGAAGCTCCCTGCAGGGAATGCAGGAAATCCGGAAGCTGCAGGCAGAACTGATTTTTCTGGATATACAGATGGATGACATGAATGGCATCGAATTAGCGAAGCAACTTGAAGGGGATGCCAAAGTCATTTTTTGCACAGCTTATTCAAGGTTTGCAATCGCAAGTTTTGATCTGGATGCGATAGATTACCTGGTCAAGCCTTTTTCTTTCCAACGTTTTGAAAGAGCAGCAGTAAGAGCTCTGGCTGCATGCAAGCACCTTGACCGATATCCGGTAGAAAGAAGTGTTGACACGGATTACCTTTTCATTAAAACAGAGCGTAAGGGGAAAATGGTCAGATTGGATATCGCAGATATAGATTTTATTGAAGCGAAGAATAATCATGTTGTGTTCCATGCCGCGGAAAAACGGATCACCTCGTGCCATACACTGCGCGGGCTCGAAGCGCTTTTGCCAAAAAGCAGTTTTATCAGAGTGCATAAATCATATATCGTCCACATACAAAAAATTGCCCACGTCCGGCTTGACGAACTCAGGCTTCGTGTCTATAAACAATCTATTCCTATCGGCCCTGGCTTTAAAAGAGTTTTTATGCAGCATGTGGGTGGCAAGCCGATCCATTGAAATTGTCAATCCGGTTTTTGAGATAAATAAAGGTTTTGCACGCAGCATCCCATTTTTGAATTTCTTCAGAAAGGTTACTTGCATGAATCTCGGAGCGAGATGTGATTTGCCGGGAAACCTTATTTCCAGGTTTATGAGTGCTGGTTTATGGCCTTGAGGAAACACCTATTGCCTTCCTAAGCATAGTTTTCACATAGAGAAAATACCGTTTCACATAAAACTCGTTTTGGCAATAGTCGCCAAAACAGTTGGCATGAACAAATTGTTTGTTCTGAGATCTGGTCATCAGCCAGAGATCTTTCGTAATTGCTATTTCCTGAATTTATTTTTCAAAGAATTTAAAGCATCATCCATCTTTAATGTTGACAAGTCTTTTTCTTTTGGTATACGATTATTCCCTGCATGGGTATTTTTATTTTTCAGATTGTGAACTGCTCCATAATCTTCCTGGGCCTGCTTGATAGATAGAGAAATTCTTTTGCGTGGTAAATCTACTTCCAGCACCTTCACCTGAACTTTGCCGTTTAGTTTTAGCACTTCAGCAGGGTCGCTGATATAACGATTTGCGATTTCACTCACATGCACCAAACCATCTTGCTTAACGCCAATATCAATAAAGGCGCCAAACCGGGTGAGATTCGTAACCACCCCCGGTAAAATCATTCCTTCTTTCACCTCCTCAATCGAATAAACAGATGCAAATTCAAATTGCTCCAATTCACTTCTGGGATCCAGGCCGGGCTTCTTCAGTTCATACAGGATGTCTTTGATGGTAAGCTCTCCAATTTGTTCTGTTACATATTTTTTATGCGATACTGTTTTTAAAATGGATTCATTCCCGATCAGCGTTTTTACATCTGTATTCAAATCGCGTGCAATTTGCTCTATTACTTTATAAGCCTCAGGGTGAACAGAACTTCCGTCCAAGGGATTTTCTCCGTCTTTGATTCTTAAGAAACCTGCACATTGCTCAAAGGCTTTATCGCCCAGCCGGGGAACTTTTAGCAATTGATTCCTGCTGGTGAATTTCCCGATTTCATTTCTGTATTTCACAATATTGTCTGCCAGCGTTCCGCCAATACCGCTTACATAACTCAATAGATGTTTCGAAGCGGTATTGAGATTCACACCTACCTGATTCACGCAAACGATCACAGTTTGGTCAAGCCTTTGTTTTAACCTTGCCTGGTTCACATCATGCTGATACTGGCCAACGCCAATGCTCTTTGGGTCAATTTTTACCAGCTCCGCCAGTGGGTCCATTAGTCTTCTTCCAATGCTCACAGATCCGCGAACAGTCACGTCATAATTCCCAAATTCTTCTCTTGCTGTTTCGCTGGCAGAATATACAGAAGCTCCATCTTCGTTCACCATGAAAACAGGCTTATCCAATTGCAGTTGTTTGATAAACTGCTCTGTTTCCCTACCCGCGGTACCATCGCCTATGGCAAACGCTTCTATGTCGTACCGGGCTACCAGGTCTCGTATTTTATGCTCGCTTTCAAGCTTTCTATTCGGCTCATGCACATAAATCAAATCATTGTGAAGCAGCTCTCCCTTTTCATCAAGGCAAACTATTTTGCAGCCTGTTCTGTAACCGGGGTCAATAGCCAGCACTCTTTTGCTTCCCAACGGGGCGCTTAATAGCAACTGTTTCAGGTTTTCTGCAAACACATTAATGGCATCTTCATCTGCTTTTGTTTTTAATGCCATTCTGAATTCTGCTTCAAGGCTGGGTTGCAGCAATCTTTTATAAGCATCTCTGATTGCTTTTTTCACCTGCTCTACCGATGCGTTGAGAGAAGCTTTTAGATAAGACCGTTCTATTATTTCCAGTGCCTCTTCTTCTGCAGGTGCAATATCAATACGCAGATATCCTTCCGTAAAACCACGCAGCACGGCAAGAATCCGGTGAGAAGGGATTTTATGTATCGGTTCACTGAAATCAAAATAATCTTTGAATTTGATGGCTTCGCTTTCTTTGTCGGGTGACACTTTGCTTTTAAGTGTTGCTTTGTCTTCGAATAATTTGCGCATCTTGGAACGGATGGTTGCATCCTCATTGATCGTTTCTGCGATGATATCTCTTGCTCCTTGCAAAGCGGCTTCAACATCCTTTACGTTTTCTGAAATGTACGTTGTTGCTAAAGATATGAGATCGGTTTCTTTTTGTTCCAGTATCAGGTTAGTAAATGGCTCCAAACCGTTTTCACGCGCCGCCTGTGCCTTTGTTTTTCGTTTGGGTTTATAGGGTAAATAGATGTCCTCCAGTTGCGCAAGGGAATTTGCTGCATTTAATTTTGCCTGTAGTGCATCTGTCATCTTTCCCTGTTCCGTAATTGTTTTTTCAATAAAAGTTTTCCGGTCAAGGAACTCCTTTAGCTGATTGGCTTCATCCTGTATTTGCTGTATTTGTACTTCATCCAGTGCACCTGTTTTATCTTTTCTGTATCGGGCTATGAAAGGTATAGTAGCGCCTTCTGCTAATAATTGCAATACGGTTTCAACCTGATTGATACGGATATTGAGCCTGGATGCAACGGCAGTGTTAATTTCTGTCATAGTAATTTGTGATCTGATGCATTTCAAAAACGGGAAGCGAAAGTAAGGTCAGTGTTTGAAAAGAAAAATTTGGAAATGAAAATGTGCAGAAATTATTGGAGATGATGTGATTCGAAAACTCTGAATATTCATTGTTGATAATGTTGCTTTTAAAATAGTTTGTTTCATTTAAGCCCTCCTGAATTTGATTTTACTGGCTGAAAGAGCGGTTCAGGCTCAATCTAACTGAACCATTTGGCAGTCTCTGCGGTATTCCACCTGTATTAAAAGTTACAGATGCAGATGGCAGGCAGAATTATTTCCTGATAGTTGGCGCAAAAGGCGAAAAGATAAATAAAGCAGTAAAAGATTATGTTGCAGAACCAGTCGGGATAAATGCAGAAGCAGTTCAGTGCAATGATTGGATTGTTTTATATGTAGAGGCCTCAAATGCGATAAGGCAATATTCTTATTTGCATAATCATTATAAGAATGGTCTGTTGCCTTGCTCTGCGGCTTGGTCAAAATAATTCATCACGCCTTGGTCTTTTCCCTAATATGCAATCCTGATATTTTTTATTAACGCGTAGGCTATTAAAAAAGGTATTTTGCCATTGGGGAACTTATCAGGGAACCACTGCTGTTAACCACAGTTGCAAATGGCTCAATCGAAGCTCCTCCCCGAAAACGCGATGTACATCCTTGCCCGCCGCAGGCTGGGTAATTTTTTGGCGAAGCATAACTTGTCCCGCTTCGCGGGGAAAGTACAAACAGTATTTTGAATGATCAGTCTCATTCATGCTTAATTTTTCGACAATTTAATCGCCCAATACGTTATTTATTAATTCGCATCCGCCCATTTCCTTAATTTATTCACATTGAGAAAACATATCTCCTGACGGTTGAATGACACCATCCCTTCATTTTCCAGCAGGTTGATTGTCGTGGTCACAGTTTGCCTGCTTGATCCGATAAGGCTGGCTATATCCTCGTGAGTGAGATAGTTAGGAATGCAAAACCCTTCTGCTGTATTTTCTCCAAGGTTTTGCTCAACAAGCTGCCACAGGAAATGCATTAGCCTTGATTTAACATCTTTATTGAGCAGGTTCACGAGCCTGTTCTCGATTTTCCTTAGCTTAGCTCCCACCTGCTTGCTGAACTGTAACGCAAGACCCGGATGGGTTTTCAATAGTTTCTCAAAATCAGACACATTAAAGGCACACAGGCTCACATCATCTCTGTAAGCTTGTGCAAACTCTCCGCCCATGCTGTCCTTCCCAAGTGTGAACTGGCCAAATATATCGCCTTTTTGGATGATCTCTTTTACCTGCTCCCGCCCTTCATTATCAATGAAGCCGATTTTTATATGCCCCTCTTTCAGGAAATACAGCTTATTATGGTTGTACGCTTCAAAGTATATGTACTCTCCTTTTGGTGCTTCGATAAAATTATGCTCAATTTTCAGGTCTTCATAATCCTCATCATTCAGGTGGCACCATAAATCATAATTCCTTATCAACAACATTTTCTCATCAACAGGCATTTGGAGATACTTTTATTGCCTAAAGTTACAAGCTACACCTCAGTAAACAGGTTAATTAAATAAGAAATTGGATTTAGATAAAAACGGTTCATGAAACCAACGCCGGATTCGTCGTCCTCTTAAACATTTTTTGCAAGGCGCTGAATCGGAGGTACTGAGAGCCCCGATTTCAATAAGTCACTTTATTTAAAAGGCTGCCCAAAATGAGCAGCCCTTTTTATCTTCTGTGATGGTTTGCTAAAATGTTACCAGCCCCGCAGCTCCTGTAGGCAGGCCTCCGACTGAGCCGATGTTTACCAGGCCGCCTGATGCGATGCGATAGTATTCTCCGATCGTATTCGCCTTTGCATTCAGTTCATACACATTGTAATTGTTTTTCGCAACCACTATATCGATTGGGGTGTTATCCGTAGATGCTGCTGATTGATGAACAAGTGTCAGATCCCCTTTTTCGCTGATATAATAGGAAGAAATCGAATTGCTTGCAGTGTTCGTTACAAAAGCAAACCTGCCATATGCTGTCACAGCTACCCAACAAGGGGCTGACTGCTCATTGGACACAGCGCCATTGATCTCCTTTGGCCCATGGTTGCTGACAGAATACGAAGTAGTAGCACCGGCTGCTGCCGCGCCGCCTGCTGCGTCGGAAACAATTGCAAAACGATCCCTGGCAAAGTCAAAACCATAGGGCGTTTGGCCTGTTGATGGAGTAACAGCATCCGGCCATACAGAACCATCGCTTTTTACCCTGAAGGCGCTTATATTGTTGGTTGCTTTTTCTGTTACCAGCAGCCAGTCTCCATTTGGGGTAAATGAAATTTCAGCGCCGCCAACACCTGCGCCGCTCAGCGCTTGCTTTGAGCCTTCAATAGCCCAAAATGATCCATCTTCCCTTACCCTGAAGCCCTGTATGCTATCGCTCCCCGTATTCAGCACGTATAAAAGATTGCCTTTCACGCTAACGCTGACCGGTGTCTTTCCCCCCGAGCTTTCTGTGTGGGCAAGCCAGATGCTGCCGTCCTCGCTAACTGTAAAAGATGAGACCGAATTGCTCCCTGCATTAACAGCGAATAGCAATTCATGCACACCACCCAAAGCCAACGCACCCTGAGAAGCCAGGCCTGCACCGGTTCCGTTGCCTCCTGATGCGGTTGTGTTAACGAGCTGCAGAGACCCATCCTTGCCAATCTTGTAGGTCAATATTTGGTTGCCTGCTGTGCCATTGCTTTCGGTGTACACAAAATGATGCCCTTCGCCATACCAGCTTCCTGAAATGGAGTTGGTAGCAATTTCGTTCTGGCTGCTGGTGCTATGGCTGGCTGTTGCACTGCTTACACTGGCAAGCCCGGCTTCATCGGGGTTTGTTCCGTTTTCTGAAATCAATGCATCAACATTTGTCTTTTGTTGGGTAGGCGTTGCCGTATTGTTATCCGCACCTTTATTGCAGGCAGCCACAGCAAACGCAATGAAGATCGCCATCGTAATTTTAGAATAATTCTTCCTTTTCATTTTGTTTTATTTTATAGTTAAGAAATAGAATCCCCTTTGCTTTTTCAAGCATTAAAAATTGAGACTGGTATACTCTGTTATTTTTTTAAGGCATGCGTGGCAGTAAAATGAATGCCAGCTCCAAGAACCGTCATGGATCCTTGCCCGACCCCTTTCAGGGGAATCTGCAAATAAGGCTCCAACCGGAGAACAGCCCGGTTTGGCAGTTGCCTTTCATAGCCCCCACCTATATAAAAAAAGGCTGCGAAATAATCACTCATCGTATGGTATTCGCCAGTCATTTTCTCCGGCACACCATTCACCATCATATTATAATCATTCTGCTCGTTCAGTAAAACACAGGACGTTAATCCGATGCTTGCAAACACATGTGATCTCTCATTGCCTGCAAGATCCAGCTTTGCTTTTAACGGGATCTCTAACAATGCAAGTTTGCTGTTCAGTGTCATCAATTCCATACCGGCAGGCATATTGCTCATTATTTTTTCAGTATTGAAATACTGCCCGCTGCTGAAATATTTTTTGCCGGAATACACTAAACCCGTTTCTAAAGAAATCCGCCCATTAATTTCATATCCTGCTACGATGCCCAGATGCCCCGTGACACCATTAAAGCCCTGCCCTTTTACCTGGTTTACCTCCGGCCCGAATTCGGCGCCAATATAAAACCCTGCTCTTGAAATCCTTTGCTTAATCATGAAAGGATTGTTTTTGCCTGTAGCCGCTATCTTTGGATTCAAATCTATTTCAGGGCCTTTTATTTTCTGTAGATTGCGCCCGCCCATCACATCAGCAAGAGGTATAATCTTGTGTGATTGTAAAAGAGCAGCCCGACCTGTAGTCAACATATCTTCATCATCAGTTGCCTTCGTTTTGCCCTCATTGATATTTGAAATCCTGCTGCTGAAATGTTCATTTAAACAATATTGCTTTTTCAGGGTTTGTTTTGTCATCATGATTTCACCTGATGTATTGGTCATCGGCGATTTGCTTTTTTGCCGGTCAGCATTTTCATTCCCGCCTTTGTGGTCAGTTTGCTGAAAAACCCTTTTTCGTATGTTCATAGCCGTTGTGCTGCGTTCACTTTGCCGGGTATATTTCCCGGCTATTATTGTAGTGTCTTTTTTAATGTTTCCATAGAAAAAAAGAAACAAAAAAATGCCAGTCAGGAACGCTAAAAGCAACATGGGTAAAAAATATCTCTTCAGCCCGCGATTGCGTTCTTTGGCAACGGTTGCGGATTGTTGTTCCCATTTTGCAGACAGTCTTTCCCAATTGCTGCTGTTCACACGCAACGGGTAGCCCTCAGCAGCCTCACTGAAAAGATCATCCATGTTATTTTCGTCTAAATGCTGCATATGATAGCTTCTTCTGTTTTTTTCAGTTTCTTTTGCAATAAAGCCCGAGCCTTCGACAACCGTGATTTTGAAGTAGCCACCGGGATGTTCAGTGCTTCGGCTATTTCAATGTGCTTATAACCTTCTATCACGTACATGTTGAAAACGATCCTGTATTCAGGCGGTAGCTCCTTCACCGAAACAATCACATCTTTGTATAGTAAAATGTTGTCCGCATTTCCTGCGTGGTCAGCAATATCCCAAACGCTCTCGGGTATTCCGCGGGTCTCCGGCATTACCTGTTTCTTTCTGAGTTCATCAATGGCTGTGTTTACCAGTATTTTTTTCAGCCATCCTAAAAACATCCTTTCATTGTCTTCACCGGGGATCAGCCTGAACAAATGAAAATTGGCAAAGGCTTTCAGGAAACTGTCATCCACCACATCCACTGCTGTTTCATAAACGTACAGATAGCGGTATGCAAGCTTCAGCGCAAAGCCATAATACCGTTCATAAAGTGCCTTTAACTGAGCAGGCTCTTTGTTGATGCAGCCGGCAAGAATGTCGTCAATATTTTTCAAGAAATATTCTTTACTATCGGTTCTACACGGTCAGGCTTTAATATATTTTTCTTTCAAATGGTAATACGGGAGCGCAGTAAGAAAGGTTCCCGGAAAAAATAATAAACACATAAAGGCTGTCGTACTTTCAAAATAAAATGCGCAGGGTTTAGCCCATGTGCCTCTGCTCCCCGGCATGCTTTGTATCATATATGTTCAAACTGATCTGGCATTTGTTTACAAATTGGACAATATCTCTGCCACCGAAGGCCGCTTTGTATAGTCAGCATCAAAATAGCGGTAAGAGATTTTGCCATCCTTGCCGATGATGTATAGCGCCGGCACAGGCAAATTAGCTCCATTGCTGCCATTGGCCTGAGCGAAATCAATGCCATAGCTTTTGTATCTGGCAATGCCTTTCTCATCCAGGGCATAAGCCACATCATAGCTTTTTAATATTTTCAGGCCTTCATCATACAGGATGGAATAGGATGCATTTGTCTTTTGGATTGTCTTCACAATATTCTCAGGTTTCTCCGGGGTAACGGCTATCACGGTTGCCCCTTTCGCGGTGATCAGGGAAAGCGAGTCTTCCATTCTTTTTAATTGTTTGTTGCAATAGGGACACCATTGACCGCGGTAAAATAGCAACACTACTGGCCCTTTTTTTAATTGTTCTTTCAGCGAAATGGTATTGCCTTTTTGGTCTTTGGCGGCAAAGGCAGGCGCGGCATCATTTACCCTGAGCCCTTTGGGGGCATCTTGAGCGGCTGCCAAAAATGCTGAAAAGCCCAGAGCAAGAAATAAGAAATATTTTTTCATAAACTTCTTTTTTTCAAAATTATATTGCCTGCTATCAATAGTCTGTCAGGTTCATGACATTGACAAAATGAGATTCAATAGGGAAGAAAATGCGGTTGAGTATGCCTATATCGATGAGGGAACAAAACAAAAAATTAAAAGTCTTGAGGAAAAATAATTTTGATTTTCAGCGTAGGGCAGACGGGGCTATTAAGCGACATGATGAAATTCAATAAGGATAATCAGGTGGTGGGAGTGACGGTGTGTTGAGGTAAGATCATTGGGTTGTTAAAATTTTTCTTATTGTTTTGATAAACAATTTTTTTGAAATTAATCAACCAATAATTTATGATTTATACTTTCTTCTTCAATCCATTTTTCAGGAATCAGCTTTTGTAAAAGTTGATTTGCTTCATTTGAAAAAAGTGATTTGTCTATTTGCGTTTTCCAAACTCTGATTTTGTCTCTGAACTTTATTGGTTCTTGCGGAACTAAGATTTCAATATTCGGAAAATAATTTTTTTTGATGCTCTGATAAATTTCTATTCCGCGGTTATCCCAGTCGCACAAGTAGTAAAAGGGAATTGTCGGTTCACTCACAAATTGCAACTTCGCTGTGTTTCTTCCCCCTGCGTACCAAAGTTCAACATCTGTCAACCTTGGCTTGCTTAATTTGTTTGAGTTCTCACAAAGGATAATTGCTGACGGAACTTTGCTTTTACAATTCAGCACCCAAAGAAATTGTTGGTCGTGTTCTTTAACTGGTAGTTCTGAAACATTTAGCACTTTCATAATAGCATCATAAAGTTTGCTTGGCTTTGAAAGATATTTTGCACTGTCAAAATAAAGTGTTGC
>Ga0302191_10001832_pt1 | contig 13526 bp, 16 predicted proteins | sample II_Bog_E3_1_FD_198775 | JGI IMG/M metagenome (GOLD analysis project Ga0302191, IMG submission 198775) | Peat permafrost microbial communities from Stordalen Mire near Abisko, Sweden - II_Bog_E3_1 | ecosystem: Environmental > Terrestrial > Soil > Wetlands > Peat | place: Sweden: Abisko...
TTGATATAATATATTTTTATAGTAGTATTTAACTAAAGCGTCTGCTGGTAAATTTCATTATGCTGTCTGATCGGCCAGTGTTTATAAAGTATAAAATGAGAATAATATTCGTAAAAATTAAACACATATCATCACTCGTCAAAAAAGATAAGGCACATGAGCTCTCACACAATTCTTGATCAGCTTATCCAAATACAGATACTAATAAATTGCCGTTTTACGACATAACACCTGATGAACGATTTCTTTCAGGTAGATCTTCTCGTCCTATTTCAGCAGTTAGTAGTTATTGTATTTGTCCTTCAGATTGCCTATGATCTTTATGAATTCATAGGTCTCCTCTAAATTTAAAGTCAACACCTTGCTGAGAATATAATCAATGCTATATTTCTCTGTTACTTACCCCAACCTTTTATCCTGCTCTCTATTTTTCATCACCTGACTCAACGACATCCCTGCTATCTTAATTTGAGGGTTATAGGCCAAGAGCTGCTTGAATATACCGCTCTACGATTCTGAATAGATCACTGTTTACTTCCACCGTTCAGTTGGATTGTATTCTCTGCCTCTATTTCGAATTTAAACTTCTTGGCTTCGTCCTTCAAGTAGACGTTTCCAATTGGGCGAGTAATACTGACCGCTACTTTTTAAAGGGAGCGGAAGAATCTACCCAAGTTGACGAAGTGCTGCGTGAATTGAGATTGCGCAAGGAGTTCAATGAATCGAGTAATATGAAGAGGACGAGCTATTACAATTTAATCATAGATCTTGCTGGAAGGAAGGACGTATTGGGAATGAGTGGCGAGTAGAGGCCTAAAACTGACCTTGAGATCAAATCCCAAACTATTAAATCCTCCTTCTCTAAGCAGTTATCGTATTTTCTTTTGCTTGAGGTTGGTGTCTTTGCGGTAGGGGGAGTTATTGATGGAGGAAGAGTCGAAGTAGTAGTAAATGCACTCATAGGCGAGATCTGCCACCAGTCCATTGATCAACTCCTCGTGATGATCTGCCGCGAGCAGCAGATACAGTTCTTGCAGAACAGGCGCAACTAATTTTAGTTGGTCAGTCTAAGCGAATATTTCGCCCAGCAACGGCTTGATAAAATCCCTATACTTTTAATTCCTATATTGCCTGCTTTATAATATGTCTAGCAGAGTGGGCACCATAATTTTGTCAGCCAAATCTGGTAAAGTCGCTCCCATAGTAAATAGACTGAGGTATTTCTTCAGATAACCCACGAGCAAATTGCTACGATCTATTTGAAATTATTTGGTGAGGTAATTTTCGTATAAGGATTGGCCACAGTTCTTCGCTATCTTTATACCCATTTATAGGAGATAGGCTGCATTGCTCTTTTGGAAGATGATCTAAAAAATGGTATCCCGATGATTAGTGTAGTTTTTAAGCATGAGAACGATCTCGTCAATCTCTAGATAGTACTGAAGGGCGGCAAAAGCCAGAAGCAGAGATGATTCTCCTTCACTAAGGGCTGCCTTTCCATACCGCAGTTTGGCATTGTCACAATTTTTACGCAACTAACTTTTCAACTCGTTCCAGGCAATTATTTTGCCATTAATGATCTCCCACTCATCAACAACTTTTAGTACATCAGAGTACTCCTTATCACGGTGCATCATCAGCGGCGATGTGAGAGACTCATAATTACCCCTGCTTTCACTGATAATCCGAGAGATCTAGAGGTCTTTGGAGCTAGCACTTAGGTCTTTCTTGAAAGTGCCACGATCTTGTTGTGGATTCTTAAAGGATATTTTGGATATCCCAGACAATCTATCGAAATCAAACTTATGCCGATCTTAAAAATAGCTTTAATTGACTCTACTCTGCAGATGGGCGCTGGAACTGTTACTCAGCTATTTCCTGTCATCTGCAGGTTTGTACCGACTCAGCACCTTCAATGAACTCTTTAGTATCTCATCTGCTAAATTAATTGTTGGATCTTTTATCTTCTACATCTATTTTCGACGCAAAAATTAGATACCCTTAGCTATTGCCTTCACGAGAAGAGAACTATCGGCTAATTTGACGCTTCTTTGGCCAGAAGGTGGTTTGTAAGTGGTCAACCACAACACAACAATTTGATTAATTTTGGGATTGACGACCAACCGCCCCAAAAATGAGCAGGACACATTGATAGGCATAAACGCGATTAGTTCCATCAAAATCTGGGCACAAAATGGTATTAACTCCTTCTGTTACAACTTATCTCTATAGTGGTAATCAAATCGACTGAACATGAGCACATAGTCATTTTAAAGATCGCCCCTAATCAGGATGGGATTTTCTTACGATGCATCAATGGAGTTTATTATGTCGGTCAGCTCTTGCTTTTTGCAGCGATGATCTTCGTCAGGCAGATGCATGAACCCTCGAATAATCATGAGTTGATGCTCGATTAGTTTATGACAGCGTTTGGCTTATAGAGGTTTACAAACATCACATTTCAGCCTCTTGATGTTCCACTCACGCACTGCATTGGTCACTGAAAACAGTTTGAGATCGCAATTCGCATGTCGTCCCAGCAAAAAGATGAACCGTGTCTTACCTTACTTGCCTGTCATGCGGTAGATATTATACGCAATTGCTGATACTCCCGTACAAAGCCCTTAAATGGAGCTATTAACTCTATTGTTGCTGAGAAAATGCTAAATTTTTTGAATAGGGTTCGACTGCTATTCTTTTTCAGGTATTTGCTGTAAAATAGCCGACTGTATATAGTTGAGCATGATAGTTGTTAGTTCAAGAGAAGATTTGAGATGCATCTCCTGCCCATCGATGTCTTCGCACCAACCGCCGTTGACTTGATCATATTGCGATGCTCCAAGCAGCAGCTAATGATCTGGGTACAAAGGCCATCCCATATTTTGTGCTTGGTTGCTCAAGATGGTGGTTGCATTATCGATGAATTTAGGGTAGTGCACAGGCAGCAAGTGTTTTAATTCCATGGGTAGGAAATGCAAATTGTTGGGCAGGTCAGATATGTGGCAGAGTCGTTTTAGGTCCATAATCTATTATACATTAATTTAACGATCATCATCCCCAATTAATGGCAATCAAAAGCCCACCATTGCCATTGAAATATCTTTCGTAATTGGATGAATCGATTTATAATTCAAATAATAATCGATGCAAGTGTCGTCGCAACCCTACCTCAAGACTTACAACTTCCCCCTCTTGTCCATGACTTGCGTTATAAAGATAATCTTCATCGCGCTTACAGTCATCCTACCTTTTTTTATCACTTACTCCACTCCCAGTAAACCTTCATCCATTCAGACTTTTATCTCTATCGACATTTGGCAGTGAACAACTCGCAGACTATTAACTACAACTACAACTATTATGTAGTCATCGCTACTGATGTCTCCAGTTACATTTATACTAATCTATACTCCTACTATTCATCCGGAGGAATTAATATTTATGTAAACAAGTAGCAATATAGCAAAGTGATAGCGAATCACATCTAAATTTTGAGGTGGAATGGCCAAAACCGTCCCCTGCTGAAATGGTTAAAAGCGTGGAAATAACCCTCTTTTTTACTTATGCTAATGGGCAGAACTTTGGGATGATTGCCGGTTCATTGAATGGGTATAACATCGCTGAGGGTTCAATAATGGGATATCTCACCATATAGTAGGGAAATGGTAACAATATGACTACTCAATCAAGTATCTTAAACTATATATAGACCTGATTTTAAATTCATACAACATGCAGGTGACCCAGCAGCAAATGTATCAATCTGCAAGTAGTTGATCCCTTACTTAGACTATCTGGATTATCAATATAGTGCTATACCTGTTAACTTGCCTTCTGATTTGCTGCAGGTTTCAATGGGAGTCAATTATGGTTCTTTCTTGAGAACTCATGCTACTCCATCAATTTTAGGGCAGTTGGTTTGGAGTTGGGTTCAATATTTTCCAATATTCCTGGCTCTATACTGGCTAACAGACAAGACCATGTGTTTTCTTCTTCGTGAATAAATCGTAAAAAGCAAACTCATGCATGATGGTGAGTTTATAAAGATTAGCGAGGAGTAGAATGCAAGGAAAGAAAGACTTCGACTAATTTGATAATTTGATTTTAATGATTTTTGTTTTAAAAGTGATGTTGGCGATGTTCTTTTTGAAGTGAATGAATAAATAAGAAAATAATTTAAAATACAGTCGCATTTGCATGCTGGGCCATAAAAATGTTAATTCCTTGACTTAAATATAAAATGGAGTTTTCTCATATCCCTTCTTCAACTCAAAATGACTTCTTTTTTATCAAAACAACTTTGGGACATCCTCTGCGAAAGTATTCCAAGGTTAAAGAGTTAAAAATATTTGAGGGAAGTCCAAATTTACTCATTGATCATGCATGCATCCCCTCATACAAAAATATTAAAATAAGTAAAACATATTCTAAATATTCTGTAGCACTAGGTTTGAACCATAGTTTGCGTTCGAATATTGCAGCCCTTATTTTTGCTTACATTCTTTGAATTTTAAAAATCATTGATGATAACATGTTGCAAATAAAAACTGATATATACATTTCCCAAACTTGATTTTCTTGGAAGTAAAATAAAATGCAAATGACAGATGGTGGAGAGCAAACCAGGACCTAATTTGCTTTTTTTTCTTTGTTATAACTATAGGAATAATAAATGTTATTAAGTTCGGAAAATGTTCCCTGCTAAATGATGGCTATAATCCAATCAAATATTTTTAATTTTGCTGAGAAACTGTTGCAACAAGCCAGAAATCATCCATGCTGCCCATATCTCATGCTTTTAACGACAATTTTACATATTTAACTTTTACTTGAGCCAATGGTTGAACGAATTCAAACTATCAAAGTCATTTGCTATTCTCAATGAAAAAAGGAAACGCTCTAATAAGTTAACATATTTTTGAGCAACTTTAAAAATAGGGAAAACGATATCAAAAAGATAAGAAAGGCAATTAACCTTTCTCTAGCCATAATCTGTTAAGGACATGAGCATAACAGTAGACCTTATATGGTGCCAGAGAATTATAACTTTGTTGATTTCTTATAATTTTGATAATTTTAAATTTTCTTATCGTTTTTATTTAAATCGGCCGGGAATTGAAATTAAATATAACAAATTATCTCAAATGTAAAAAGGACTCATTTCTGAATCAATTCTATAAAATAAAGCTGGCCTCTCTTAGTTCTGTTAAGATTAAAGCAAAAAAGTGGGCTCTTGGACTTTCCATGAAAACCTACTATATATTATCTTCCTTGACCTGAATAAACTTGTCATGGTGTCCAAGAAGAAACGAAGGTAAAAATGTAATTAATTCAGAAATACTCGCATCTTTGATCTCATGTCGGAGTATGTCATCACCAGAAACTCTCTCCAGTGCAGAAGTCACCACCAAAAGCTTATTTAAAAATTTGGAGAAATCAAGACCATCATCCATAACTTTAAAAAAATGGTGGGCAAGGAGTACTACAGAGAGAAGTACGTGCTTTGCAAAGCAAACAAAGAAGATAGAATGAATATTGGGAAAGAGATAATCATTGCCCCTAAAATGTAGGTAGCCGTCCTCGAAGAATCCCCAGTAAAATTAGAAGAGAAATTGCAAGTCCCTTTATGCCCCATTGAGACTTCACCCTATCAGTTCGTTCCATTTTCATCTTACTTCTTGGATAACCCCTTCATGAACTATCCCTTTATGAGTAGCTTCTTCTCACCTGTGCATCTCTTTTGATATCTATATATTTTAACTATTTTCAATTGCTTCATTAAATTAAGGCAGATGAATCATCTCCCATTGAGCCAAGGGTGATCTGAAAGAAATTTGATGATTCAATTTGTAATTGAAAACAGAGTATCAAATTGATAATTATGATATTACTTTGAGAATATTAAAACTAATATAGAGCATGAATAATTGATAATAATCATCTTAATCTGGATTGAAATCCCTATTTTTTCAGTAGGACAACTCATCCACCAATTATCTCCTGCTATCACCTTTAACCTACATGACTTCTCTCATAAATCCATTTACCCATCAATAAGCCAGCTCTACTGATTATTTCAATCCAAGTATATGTAATTCTCATTTCTTCTTTTAAGAATTCAAGAGAATCCATCTGGTCTCTCTCAATATCAAATCTAAAAGCCAAGACCATTAGATAATTATCACAGCAGAATATTATGTAATACAATCCGGTACCGTTATTTTAAGTCGATTTAAATTCAAAATAAGTGATGGACTTTTTCACACCCGTTAAAGAGAACATACCACCCATCAAACAGATCAAAACTACAGCACAGTCACGAGAAGGGGATTGGGTCTGTCTCAACTGTAATAACCTCAACTTCTCCTTTCGCAAAAAATGCAATCGATGCAAAACTCAAACCCGTCAGCAGAATGAGAGCGAAGTTAACTACTCCTATTATTATTACTCAAAACCCTTTCTCTTTCCAGCACAAGCCAGTCATACAACTACTTCAGCCAATTCAAACAATCCACCACCACTCCCTCTATGCACACCCAAACGTAATCTGGAGCAGACTCCTGAAAAAAAGAACAAGGAGTTGCCAAGCGTATCGCCTCTGATAAAAAAATACAACTCACGTGACATTCAGACATCAAACCAAAGCAAATCATCCTCCGATAGCATGTGGGGAGTAGCTGTTCGAGACTTTGAGGAGGTGATAGGAAAGGGAGAGTAATGGAGTGAGGGGGAGCAGGAGGACAATTCATCTCTCTAATTATAGCAGATGATCGGTCGGATAATGTTATGATTATATGTGTTTGTTTTTGTAATTGTGTCTTGTGTTAACTGTGTATCATTTGAACGCGTTCTTCATATAGTATTTAAGCTAGCCTATGCTCTAAAGGATGTCATCTAAAGCACGGTGACTGCCTTGCTTTTTGAAGAATAGTTTCGGCTGCATCACATTCACCACTGTTTTGATACTGGTGACGTCGAGAATGCGATAGTGGAGAAATTGGTTCAGGCTTGGCATGTGGTGCAGGAGGAACAGTTTGTCCATGTGGATAGAATTACCCGCAATAGTCAACTGTCCGGGTGAGATTCCCAAATCAATGAGGTAATCAAGTAGTTGTTGTTCGGCCTGCTCTACAGTAGTCTTGCTGTCGATGCACGATTTGTAGAGTCCACTCTTGGTGTGATGACTGGGTAGAAGAGGAGTGACCTAGTGTTCCACTCATCCATAGTGGCAAGGTGTTGCGCGTCGCAATGTATGATTAAGTGTGGTCCTTCCTTCTGTTGCTGTAGCCGGCCGTCCGTAAGCACACATGCGAACTCCAAGATGCGGTTTTTGATGGGATCCAGCCCACTCATTTCGAGATCAACCCACAGTAAACTTGGCACGAAGTTCATAATTATAATATCACCATGCAAATATCAATTGAATAGTTAGACTCTTATTATTGAGATAAGCTCTAATTGATATTGGTTTTATCAGCATGGTTTGTTAAGTTATAATTAATGGGAGACGGACTCAGCACGTGCTGCAGTCAGCCAACATAGAATCAGCTTCCACCTAGGGAGGTGGTTGGTCAAGACGGTTCGTAATTTAAGCATCGGCTTTAAGGTATGCGCTCCTTCATGCAGAGTTCTTCAATAGATTTCCGAAAATCAAAGAGGTATACGATCGAAAATGGAATTACTGTCACAGCGTCGATAAGAATGCAATCGCAATCAATACAGACGCAGCCTTCGTGGGAGGGCTTGGTGCTAAAGGACAACCGAAGGAGATGATCGTTATGTATGAGGCAGGTTTTTTCTATGAGGGAGAAATTATTGATGAAAAGCGGCAAGGACTGGGCAGACTTATCTCATTTGAAGGAGATTGCTATGAGGGAAAGTGGGCTGACAATTAGCCTGAGGGCGAAGGTACGTACTAAGGAGCCACTCCACATCGTAAATATACCGGAGTATGGTCCAAAGGTTAGCTTCAAGGTCGGGCCAAAGCGTCATACTAGGACGGTTCATTTTACTAAGGCTAATTCTATCAAAACATGCGCCAAGGAAAAGGTAAGATAAAATATCCAGACGGCACAATCTATGAAGGAGATTTCAAGCATAACATAGTGTAAGGGTTCGGCACGCTGATTGGGATAAACCACAAGTACTAAGGAAGTTGGCGGGACGGTAAGATGGAAGGGGCGGGCAAGAGTTACTGGTATGGCTAAAATGACTAATTATTGTAAACATACGAAGGGGAGTACTTAGGGGGAGTCAAACAGGGAAAAGGGGAGTATCGTTGGAGCACAGGACGCGTCTTTAAGGGTGAGTGGTAAAACGGAGACATCAAAAGGGAGAAGGAACAGCATCGTAATCAATGACGTGGAATTTTGTTAATATATCAAATCATAGCATTTCTGATAATATAACCACAAACTATGTCATTCACAAACTATTAGATTATAAGACCGCCATTTTCATGGCAATTCGCATAAGACGCGACATTCTGGAAGAGAACGTAGCATGTGGCGAGAGGGGATTGCAAAACGAGGCTGGAACGACCTTAATGCTAGGGAGAGGGTAGTAATATAATAATTTAAGTTCGAATAAAATGGAGCTCATGATAGGTGCCGATTTTCATGTCGAAGAGGGCTGCCAATCATGTAGCAGCCTTTCAACCACAAGTCTGGAGGAGCAGCCATTTGGCTAATCAGATCCTATCATCATGGCCTCATCATAGCCTCTTAACGATAACTCTCTCTCCTCACTACCGACCCTTACTGATGAGTACTATCTCAGCTACTTTCTGCCGCGCAGTAATCACCAAGTGCGCCAAACCTACTTTCAAAAACTGATGCGCAATGGGATGTTGCCTGACAGTCCGAGACAAAAGTGTCATCATAGTACCTATGTCCCCATACAGTGGTCATCTTTGACTGGGACGATACACTCCTTTGCACTTCCTATCTCAATGCTGCCAAAATAACTGAAATCTAACAGATGTCCGCCCTAGACCAGCAACGGTTGTCTGAGATCGACGCCAAGAGCGAGCAAGCCCTCCGCACAGCTATGGAATGGGCCAACGTTTACATAGTGACCAACTCTATTGCTGGATGGGTGCATTATAGCGCCAAAAAATTCATGCCATTGACACATCAAATTATCTAGGTACAAAAAATTTAGGTTGTATCAGCGAGGTCCAAATATGCATAAAACTTTCCTGGAGATTGCTAACAATGGAAGACCGAGGCGTTCAAAGGGCTGTTGAGTAATTTAAGCCAGAGACAGACCGTATTGAATTTGCTTGTGGTGGGAGACTCCCGCCACGAAATGGAAGCGGCTTAGTCAGTGTCTCAGATGTTTGATCGCCGTTTCAGCAAAACAATCAAGCTGAGACAGCATCCGCGTCTTGACGAGTTAAACAAATAACTGCAGCTGGTGTGTGCCAAACTGGGCTAGGTGATCCGTCTGCCCAAAAACCTTACAATCCGCCTGTAATCCAAACGGCCACTTTGAATGATCTCATGATAACTGAACTTAACCAAATACTATAAGTCTCATCGATATCAAGCATTTCTGCTTTGCAGCACTCTGGAAGTCGCCTGTGAGCGAGAAAATGACATGGTTGCTGGGTTAGGAGTTATTTACATTGGATGCGGAAACTCTTCTCAAGACGGATGATCTCCTGATTGTGGCGGGCGGTGAGTTCGTTCATGAAGTTTTGGAATTTCTGAATAAGTCTAACTGGGGAAAGAATTACTTTTCCTGCTCGACATGACGGATGCGCTTCTGCTCGTCGAATCCCTGCATGATCTTCTGCCTGAGAGCGGCCAGTTAGATTTCCTGCTTGTTCTGCAGTTGGGTGAACAAGTTGCGGATCTTGTTATTGCGCATCTGCGACCACTTCTAGCTTTATCTTCGCTAGGTATCTTGGATCTGCCTTTGGATCTTGTGAGCCTAGACGTACTCCTAAGCACGGGCTAGCTGCTCTTCCACCCGCCGAAGGTTGATTATCTCACTGCTCTATTTTTTATTGACTGGAATGGACTCATTTACGACCTAAGCAAACTCATCCTCCTCTCGTTTGTGCTTTTATAAGGTTTAGTTTTCAATCTTCTCGGCCTCAGTTTGGTACTCCATGAATTTGCCGTCCCAGTAGTTGTTAAAATCCGACATTTCTTCTTGATGTGCTGCCTCGACCTCCTGCTGCTCTTTATCGAAGCATTGCAGCAATTCTTCTTTTCGCTGTCTCTCCAGTTCGATCTTCATTTTGGCAAGTTGTTTCTTAGCGAGATCTGCTTCCATATACTTGCCCGTCTTCTGACAGTTTTTCTGATGCGCGAACAGCAACTCCCTACCTCTAAGAATGCGTACATGGCTTCTTCCATATTCTTGTCCTCCAGACCTGGCAGTGCGATAGTTCTGCTTCCCTTGTTTTCCTTATCCTGCATTCTTATAACTAACGACTATAAGATGAAGATTGTAATAACAAGCCTATAACTCTATTCAATAAAAATAGCTTATGAAAAATAGATCAGGTCTGCAGCAGATCTAGCTTGGCCTTAATCATCTGGAAATATTCGTTGTCGATTTAGCCAGAGTCACCCTTTAACAGTCTAGCCTTCTGCTATTTCATACGCAAACTCGTTTATAATTTTTATGATTAGAAACGCAGCTTTAGGGCCTTGTCCTGCCTGCTGTCCTTGCCCGAAAGAATACTATTCCAATTTTTACTGCTTGAGTTTTCGGAATGAGTAATATAGTTCTTATACTGTGGACGCTATGTTTTAGATCCCTCTAGTCGAGAGGTATCCTGCTTCTTCTTGGGAAGTTCCCTGACCTCCTAGAGATATCTCAACCCTTTGTTTCTGATGATTTATACTCTTTCCCTATCTTCATCTTTCTTATTCTAAGACTTACGTTTCCTATCCTCCTCCTGCTAGATAACCTTTTCAATGCTGTGTCTTTTCCTCTCATCTATCTCGGGAACGAAATGCTCCTTCACATGCATCGAAAATTGTTTCATTTTATCGACCTTTAACCTACTCTCTGACTGCTCCGACTGCTCGTCTTCCTTCTCTTTTGAGTATCTTAAGTGAGCTGGACTCTTGTATGAAACTCTATACTAATCTGACAAGTTGCTGAGACGACGCTCCCTCTCCCGCATGGACTCCTTTTCCTTGATAATGTCTGTAAATTTTCGTTAATGCTCTTCAATTTCGTGCATACTGATCGGTCTATGCAAATTTCTAATATCAGCTAACTTCTTCTTTCGCTCCTCAAGGACAGCGTTTTCTCTTTGTGCAAAATTCTCCTCCAATTTCTTAAAGAGCGTCTTTTGAGAGATCAGTTTTGTATAGTCTTCCTTCTGTTTCCTGCCCTCTTATTATCGGTTGCCCATTCTACTCTTTATCTTTTGCATGTTTTATAAAATCTACTGCTTTCTCTTAACCTTTGCCTCAGCCAACTATTTCCCTCGCTTCTCAGCTTCCTATTGCTCAAGTTTTAACTTCTTTTGCTGTTATTATTCGCGACGCTACGATGATCTTCGTCGCTACTCCTTCAATTTCTTTTTCATCTCAATTTACTTTCTCTTCAATTACTGAAAATCCAAACGACTTTTCTCTCCTGCATCGGACTCAGTTGGAACGGATGTTGCCTTGGCGTAATCGTATCCTCTAATTGACTGTATGGACCGATTGAGATACTCGAGTTTCTTCTCCAATTCCTCCTTCTCTCGTTCAGCTTGTGCCATTTTCTTCTGCTTCATGAGCTGATCATAGACGGTGTCTGCAGTAGGCCTCGATCTCTGCTATTTCTTGCGCAGCTAAATCTCTCCCCTACTAATTTTGTGCGCATACTTATCGTTCAATTCCTGTATAGCTTCATTTGTGAGGTCCAGCTGCGAACGTTCATCAATATTTAACGTTTCCTTTGGCGACTATCCCTTCATGCGAGGTTATAATATCGATTATGCCACATCCATTAATTGGCACGCCTGACTCATCTGCAAGAAACTTACTCGAATAACAGCAGAGCGAATTTGGGTCGGCCATTTTTCAGTTAGTTTAGACGAGAAGTTAAATTATAATAATTTGCCGTAAAGTACTCGCAGGATGCGAAGGTAACCTATCTCTAAGAATCTAAGCTATTCTGGCATTTCGCAGCAAGCCCCACTCCCTCCCTCCAACTTCACCTCTTCCTATTACTTCCCTAGACCTGCTGCAAACATTGCAACCTTCTCCCGAGATAACAGTCAGCATAAAAGCAAGGAAAAGCCTCCATCTAACAGCTTTCAGTTCATAAGTTATCGAACAGAAACGGCACAGACAAAAAGCTCAGAAGTTATCAACACATCGGGAAAGGAGCTTCTAGATTTGAAATAAAACACGGCTCGCAGTAACATTGATAGGGAAGGCTATACAGCTAGACTAAAGAACATCGAAGAGAGACTCAACGCCAATGATTTACGGATGGAAACACTTGACAAAAGCAGCACTAAATGGGAACAGCTGAGGAGGTTGGTTGAAGAACTTATGAAAAAACAAGTTAGCGAAGTCAAAGCAATTGAGGAATTTTAGGAACGATTAGGAAGCGTATAATAGATGATGACTCACCTGAAAACCACGAAGGCGGATAAGAGATAGATGTAATCAAGCGATAATGGAAACTATTCAGCCTTGGTTGAACGCATTAATCAGCTCTCTCAGCACAATGTTAGTTTGGATGAAGAGATCACCTAAGTCAACAACAAATTCCAAAAGATGATCACCAAGATATAGGCCTCTTTTGTCACGATGGGCCAGAAGTACGAGGAGTTCATTGAGAGCAACATTATCAGAAGTATTGAACATGTCAATAAGCTTACTCACCACTATCGAGATGAGCTTGAGGTCTTTAAAAAGGAGCAGGAGGGGCTCGTCTCCAAGATCAACTCGATGGAGAAGGAGAAGCAGATAAAGGGAGAGATTGGCACTCTATTACTTAATAACTTTAATAGTGGTATTAGGATTGTTCAGACAATAACTGCAAGTGATGAAAAAAAGACAAGATTGAGTCAATTAGGGATGAAGGAGAATCGAAGAGAACAGTTACTCTTGACAGCTGAGAGTCCAAAGATGTAGACCTACAGTGAAAACATTCTTAATAATCTTTATGACTCTATTGATAAGCCGAAAACAACATCCAACCCTCTTCCTGAAATACTGATTGATCGAAGTAAGCTATCCCATATTCAGTAATATACAAGTTAGACAGCGACTACAATCTGCTGGATGATCACGACCAATACATCCTCGACGCCAAAAGCCGGCACATCCGCCTCGGGTAGACTCACATAGCGCTGCTGCGTGAGCACGGTCTGGTTTGATGAATCTACTACCGAGCATCTATATTGCTTCTAATAATTGCTATTTGATGAATACCATTGATACAAATGAAGTAAAAGTTATAGATTTGATAAATATTTAATTCTTTATAGCAATTGATTAATAAATGATATCTTAGGACAGGGAGTGGCCCGCCGAGGGTCAATACATCGATTTTAG
>Ga0302191_10001848_pt1 | contig 13456 bp, 7 predicted proteins | sample II_Bog_E3_1_FD_198775 | JGI IMG/M metagenome (GOLD analysis project Ga0302191, IMG submission 198775) | Peat permafrost microbial communities from Stordalen Mire near Abisko, Sweden - II_Bog_E3_1 | ecosystem: Environmental > Terrestrial > Soil > Wetlands > Peat | place: Sweden: Abisko, Stordalen...
GCTGAATAGCCCGTATGGGTCGGACGAAATCTGGGGCCACCTGCCGAAGAAGACGCAAGAGACGATTCTGAAGAAAAAGATCCAGTTCTATGTGATCGATGGATACACGGTGGGACGGAACGCGGGCATGGGAAGCCGCATCAACACGATCATGCAGACGTGCTTCTTTGCCATCAGCGGTGTGTTGCCGCGCGAAGAGGCCATTGCGCAGATCAAGAAGGCCATCAAGAAGACATATGGCAAGCGCGGCGATGCGGTCGTGCAGCAGAACTTTGCTGCGGTGGATGCAGCGATCGAGAACCTGCACCAGGTGACCGTGCCGGAGAAGGCGACGGCGTCGTTCGACATTCTGCCAATGCTGCCGCAGGAGGCTCCGGCCTTTGTTCGCGACGTGCTGGGTGCCATGGCGGCTGGTTACGGCGACATGCTGCCGGTGAGCGCGCTGCCGGCCGGCGGCACCTTCCCAACCGGAACCTCAAAGTGGGAGAAGCGCAACATTGCGCACATGATTCCGGTGTGGGACGAGCAGCTATGCATCCAGTGCGGCAAGTGCGTGATGGTGTGTCCGCATGCGGTGATTCGGGCCAAGGTGTACGACGGGGCATTGCTGGCCGATGCGCCGGCGACCTTCAAGAGCGCCAAGCCGAAGTGGAAGAACATGGACAGCGAGTTCTACACGCTGCAGGTGGCTCCGGAAGACTGTACCGGCTGCACGCTGTGCGTGGAGATTTGTCCGGTGAAGAGCAAGAGCGAAGCCAAGCATAAGGCCATCAACATGGAGATGCAGGCGGCGCTGCGCGAGACCGAGGTGAAGAACTGGAACTTCTTTGAGGCATTGCCCACGGTCGATCGCGCCCGTCTGTCGCATGGGCAGGTCAAGGACATTCAACTGCTCGATCCGCTGTTTGAGTTCTCCGGAGCCTGCGCGGGCTGCGGCGAGACGCCGTACCTGAAGCTGCTGACGCAATTGTTTGGCGACCGGCTGTACATTGCCAATGCCACAGGTTGCTCGTCGATCTATGGCGGCAATCTGCCGACGACTCCGTACACGGTGAATAAGAGCGGACGCGGACCGACGTGGTCGAACTCGTTGTTTGAAGACAACGCGGAGTTCGGCATGGGCATGCGGCTGGCGCTGGACCAACAGAAGGGCTACGCCGAGAGCCTGCTGAGCCGGTTGGCTCCGACGCTGGGCGATGACCTGGTGACGGAGATTCTGAACGCCGACCAGGCCAAGGAAAGCGGTATCGAAGCGCAACGGGAGCGAGTGAAGGCTGTCCGCGGGAAGATTGCGGCCGTGGATTCCGCCGAGGCTCGGGCGATGAATGTGGTGGCGGATTCACTGGTGCGCAAGAGCGTCTGGATTATTGGCGGCGACGGCTGGGCGTATGACATCGGGTTCGGCGGACTGGACCATGTGCTGGGATCGGGACAGAACGTCAAGGTGCTGGTGCTGGATACGGAGACGTACTCGAATACTGGCGGCCAGATGTCGAAGTCGACACCGCGCGGTGCGGTGGCGAAGTTTGCCGAAGGCGGTAAGCCGAACAGCAAGAAAGACCTGGCGATGGAGGCTGTGGCGTATGGCTCGGTCTACGTGGCACGGGTTGCGATGGGCGGCAGCGACCAGCAGACGGTAAAGGCGTTCCAGGAGGCTGAGGCGTTCGACGGGCCGGCGATCATCATCGCCTACAGCCACTGCATTGCGCACGGCTACGACCTGACCTACGGCATGGAGCAGCAGAAGAACGCGGTGCTCTCCGGCTATTGGCCGCTGATGCGCTACAACCCGGCATTGCGCGAAGAAGGCAAGAATCCGTTCCAACTGGACTCGAAGGCGCCGACGATTGCGTTGAAGGAGTACAGCTACCACGAGGCACGCTACACCATGCTGCTGCGCAGTCATCCGGACGTGGCGAAGAAGCTGCTGAAGGAAGCGCAGGACGATGTGGAGCGCGCGTGGCGTGTGTATTCCGGCCGGGCCGCGATGCCTGGACGCGCTGCGACACCGAACATTGCACCCCCAGAGCCAGAGGGCAAGGTTGCTCCTCTGGGCGCGGGAAGGAGCTAGACATGATGGACCTGGGCACCGCCTATCTCGGTCTGCGGCTGAAGAACCCGCTGGTCGCCTCCTCCTCGCCTATGACGGAATCGCTGGAGAAGATTCAGCGATTGGAGGAGGCTGGCGTGGCTGCGGTGGTGTTGCCGTCGATTTTCGAGGAGCAATTGACGCTGGAACAGGAGGCGCTGGACCGGGACCTGAACCGGGGCGGCGAGTCCTTTGCGGAGTCTCTGAGCTACTTCCCGGCGTATGAGGACTATCGGCATGGGCAGGACGTTTACCTTGCGCAGATCCAGCGGGCCAAGGCAGCGTGCAGTATTCCCATACTGGCGAGCCTGAACGGGGCTACGGCACGGGGATGGGTGCGCTTTGCCAAAGAAATAGAGCAAGCGGGCGCCGACGCGATCGAGCTGAATACGTACTCACTGGCGACCGGGTACACGGACACGAGTGCAACGATCGAGCAGGGAATCGTCCAACTGGTGCGCCAGGTGAAGGAAGCGACGGTAATACCGGTTGCGGTAAAGCTTTCGCCGCAGTACACGAGCATTCCAAATCTGGCGATGGAACTCGACCGCGCAGGCGCCGATGGCCTGGTGCTGTTCAATCGCTTCTATCAGCCAGACTTCGATATCGAGAACCTGGATGTGATCCCTAAGCTGACGCTGAGCCGGCCGGAGGAGCTGTTGCTTCGCCTGCATTGGGTCGCGATTCTGTATGGGGATGTGCGTGCGGATCTGGCTGTGACCGGCGGGGTGCATAGCGCGGAAGACGTATTGAAGTCCGTGATGGCGGGGGCGCAGATTGGAATGATGGCGTCCGCTCTGCTGGCGAAGGGTGCCCCGTACGTGAAGACCGTTTTGGACGACCTTGTTCGCTGGATGGACGAGCACGAGTACGTTTCGATCCAGCAGATGCGGGGCAGCCTGAGCCGCCGTGCGGTTCCCGATCCCAGTGCGTTTGAGCGAGGGAACTACATCAAGACTTTGAGTAGCTACACGATGCGGCAAGCTGTTTTGTAAGAGTGAGTTACAAGGCGGGGCACGGGAGAGCAGGAGACCGCTGCAGCAAGATATACAGATGAGGCGGCTGCGGGGTGTTTGAAGCGGAGTCTGCGGCGTGATTCCGACTCTGAGTCAACAGGGGAATATTCATCCATTTAGGGGAGATTAGCAGGCCCGGAAGATGGGTCTGGAATACAATTAACAGCTGGCGGCATGCAGGGAGGCTCCGTGAGGCAGACCCGGCTCGCGCCAAGAGTGGGATGCGTAGTCGGAGACGGCATTGGTAGGAGAGTGACGATGTCGTGGTTGCCCGGAGTATGCGCTGAAAGACGTTTTCAAATTGAAGGGATGCATTCTTAAATGACTACCAGTCAGCTATTGGCACAGGGCCAACCAGCGTCAGAGCTTGTGGGCAAGGGGCAGCACATCGTCAACGATTTTTCTATCCAGATTGCCACCGTGAACGGCTCCGGTTCTCAATCGGCGAACAGCGTTCTGCTGCGCAGCATCTTCCGCATGGGCGTTCCGGTATCGGGCAAGAATCTGTTTCCCTCAAACATTGCGGGACTGCCGACCTGGTACACGATCCGCGTGAGCAAGCACGGATGGGTCGCGCGTAAGACGGACATCGACGTGTTGATTGCGATGAATTCCGAGTCTGCAGGCGATGACGTGATGGCGCTTGCTCCCGGAGCTGTCGTGATTTACGACGAATCGTTGAAGCTGAACGAAGTGCGCGACGACGTGACGTACTACGCCGTTCCATTCGATCAACTGGCGGCGACCACAGGTGCTGATGCCAAGCTGCGCAAGCTGATCAAGAACATGGTGTACGTTGGCGTGGCGGCGAATCTGTTAGCGATCGACATGGCGAAGGTCGAGGCGACGGTCCGCAAACAGTTTGCGAAGAAGGTGAAGGCGGCGGAGCTGAACCTGAACGCGGTGCGGGTTGGGTACGACTATGCCGCAAGCACGCTGTCCAAGCAGGACCCCTACCGGGTTGAGCCGATGAGCGCCACCGAGGGCAAGATCATTATCGACGGCAACTCCGCGGCCGCCATGGGCGCAATGTTTGCCGGGGTCACGGTGGTTGCGTGGTATCCCATTACGCCGTCGTCTTCGGTGGTCGAGAACCTGATCGACTACATGAAGCGGTACCGCGTGGAGAAGGACGGCAAAGCGAGCTTTGCGATTGTGCAGGCGGAAGACGAACTGGCGGCGATTGGTATGGTGCTGGGCGCAGGATGGGCCGGCGCGCGATCGATGACAGCATCCTCCGGCCCCGGCATTTCGCTGATGGCGGAGTTTGCGGGACTTGGATACTATGCTGAGCTTCCTGGCGTCATCTTCGACGTTCAACGTACCGGACCGTCGACCGGCCTGCCGACGCGCACGTCTCAGGCTGACCTGACGTTCGTTGCGGGACTGTCCCACGGCGATACGAAGCACGTCATCCTGCTACCAGGATCGGTGAAGGAATGCTTCGAGTTCAGTATCGATGCGTTCGACCTGGCAGAGCAGTTGCAGACGCCGATCTTTGTGCTGTCGGATCTGGATCTGGGTATGAACAACTGGATGTCGGAGCCGTTCCAGTATCCGGAGAAGCCGATTGATCGCGGCAAGGTGCTGGACGCTAAGCAGTTGACGGAACTGGGTGGATTCGGCCGATACAAGGATGTAGACGGAGACGGGATTCCGTATCGCACACTCCCTGGGACGGACCATCCGGCGGCTGCGTACTTTACCCGTGGATCGGGCCATAACGAGAAGGCGTTGTATTCGGAGCGACCTGAGGACTACGAAAACAACATGCTGCGGCTGGCGCATAAGTTTGAGACGGCAGCGACCATGGTTCCGAAGCCGGTGCTGGCAGGCACGGGGCACGAGAAGGTTGGAATCATTGCGTACGGCACCAGCCACTTTGCGGTGGTCGAGAGCCGCGATCAACTGGATCGCGAGTGCGATATCGCGACCGATTACATCCGCGTCCGTGCCTATCCGTTCACACAGGAGCTGCGGGATTTTGTCGCCACGCATGACCGAATTTACGTGGTGGAGCAGAACCGCGATGCCCAGATGCTGAATCTGATGAAGGTCGATCTCGATGCGGCGGAGGTGGTGAAGCTGCACTCTGTTCTGCACTTCAATGGCCTGCCGATCGATGCACGCTCGATCACGTCCGTAATCGCAACACAAGAAGGAGCCTGCAAGTAGTCATGTCGATCACGCCAGTTACCCCCAAGCCAGTTAAGACCAATCGCATCGGACTCCAGATTCTGGACTATCGTGGCGGCAAGACCACGCTGTGCGCCGGATGCGGACACAATTCCATCTCCGAACGCATCACCGAGGCATTCTACGAGATGGGCATCCAGCCCGAACGGGTGATGAAGATGAGCGGCATCGGCTGCTCCTCCAAGTCTCCTGCATACTTTATGTCGCGCTCGTTCAGCTTTAACTCCGTTCACGGGCGTATGCCGTCCGTGGCCACGGGTGCGCTGCTGGCCAACAAGACGATGCGCTCCATTGGCGTGAGCGGCGATGGCGACACCGCATCGATCGGGATGGGGCAGTTTGTCCACCTGATGCGGCGCAATGTCCCGATGATTTACATCATCGAAGACAACGGTGTGTATGGCCTGACCAAGGGCCAGTTTTCCGCGACGGCCGACATCGGATCGAAGCTGAAGACCGGCGTCGTCAACGATTTGCCGGCGATTGATATCTGCGCGCTGGCCATCCAACTGGGTGCGACGTTTGTCGGACGTTCCTTCTCGGGCGATAAGAAGCAACTCTCCACCATGCTGAAGGCTGCGCTGTCTCACCAGGGGACGGTGCTGTTGGACGTGATTTCGCCGTGTGTTACGTTCAATGACCACGAGGGTTCGACCCGGAGCTACAAGTACATGCAGGAGCATGGCGACGCGGTCAGCGAAGTGGGATTTGTGCCGTACTTCGACGATATTGCAGTGGACTATGATCAGGACACTACGGTTGACGTCCAATTGCACGATGGGTCGCACATGCGTCTTCGCAAGCTGCATGAAGGCTACGACCCGACGAATAAGTCTCATGCTGTTCAGATGCTGATGGATGTGCACGACAAGGGCGAAGTGCTGACTGGCGTGTTCTATGTAGACACGCAGAAGGCAGACTTCTCGACGTTGCTGAATATGGTGGATGAGCCGCTGGCCACGTTGCCTGAATCAAGGACGCGTCCTGGCCGCGAAGTGCTGGCAGAAATCATGGAAGCCCACCTCTAACTTTGTTGCGCGAGTGCCGCGCGTCCGAGCATAGGTTCGGACGCCGGCGATTGCAGGCATAGTTCGGCGGCGACCAGATATTCCGGCAGGTACGATGTGGCCCCAAACCGAGTACTCATCTGGTAGACTCAAGGAGTAGCAACAGGATGGAACTGTGCAGGCTCTTTATGCCTGTTAGTTCGGTGTGACACAGCTCAAGTTGTTGCAGAACAATCTGGGGACGTAGCTCAGTTGGTTAGAGCGCTGCCCTGTCACGGCAGAGGTCGCGGGTTCGAGCCCCGTCGTCCCCGCCATACATTCCAGATGACTTACGGAGCGTATGGACCTAATGTGACATCGAAATCTGGGCACGATATGGGCACAATAAGCGCCTTCCGTGCGTTGACTGCAATGGCTCCAGATTTGGTTGTGCCCACGGGCGTTGAAATTGTGCCCGCGCCTGGAATCATCATCCTTACAACCTTGCTCTGTGCGGCTCGCTTGTTCGAGGTCACTGCCTCCGTGTAAACGTCGAGAGTGATGCGGCTTTTCGCGGTTCATGAGATTGTCGGGCTAGTAGGGCTGCTTTCCCTTCTTCGTCGGACTTGGGAGGACGTAATCGGAGTCCATCGGATAGGGGCTCTGGCGCCGCGAGCGCAGAAGAAGCATTGCACGTGACGACTTCTGAGCGACCACGAGCAACAGTTCTTCCAATCCCCCACTCAGCTGGAACATCCCGCAATGCGCTGCTTATAGGACCTGCATTTATAGCGCCCACACATCCTGTCAGTCTCCTGGCGCCAAGATATATGGCCATCCCTTTCAATCGGTTGCGGGAATATGCACATCATTTTGTGCACACTCGGTTTGCTTCGGCGCCACTAATAGGCGAATATAAAGCGAAACAGATTAATATGCTTACGTCCTCCTCAATCCGGCTCCAGATTGAATCGGCCCTCGCACAGAGGATTCCCTCAGCGCTCACCCCTGCGCCGAAGTTAATTCGCCCGGTAGCAGCGACGGGGATTGCAGCGCTCGATGAAGTCTTGAGAGGTGGGTTGCCGGTCGGAGCTGTCAGCGAGTTGGTTGGACCCGAGTGTTCTGGTCGGACCTCGGCTGCGCTTTCGTTCCTTTCCGGTGTAACCCAGGCAGCGAAGGTCTGTGCCTGGATCGATGTATGCGACGTACTTGACCCTGCCTCAGCCGCTGCCGCGGGTGTCGATCTTATGCGGTTGCTTTGGGTGCGCTGTGGGGCTGTGCAGAAAAACGTTACATCGACAAGTTACAGCTTCGCCCTGTCAGAGAAGTATGTTGTTCCGCCTGCCGCGAAGAAAGGATTGCATGGCGGAGGGTATGGCCCACATCCACGTACCGAGACGAAGGGGCTCTCTGAGGCTGTTCATGGCCTGCTGCAATCGAAAGCCATCGAGCCCCGCTGTGCAGAGTCTCAGCGTCGTGAACGGTCTAGGGAAGACGTATTCGAACCTGCCTTGAGGATGTCTCCGACAAGCGCTGCTGCATTGCCACGTCCACGAAAACGATGGACCCGGATGGAGCAGGCGTTGCGCGTTACCGATCTGTTGCTACAAAGTGGGGGCTTCAGTGCGATTGTGCTCGACATGGGAAGTCTTGCACCGGAGGTTGTCTCTCGCGTGCCACTGGCGACGTGGTTTCGCTATCGAGCGGCTGCGGAACGAACGCAATCAAGCATCCTGCTGCTGACACAGCATCCATGCGCAAAGAGCAGCGCTGAACTGGTGCTGCGTTTCCAATCAGCGAGTAATATCTGCGATGAAAAAACTGTGTTCAGTGGTATTGAGCCGCGTGTTGAGGTGGTGCGCAGTCGGTATACAGAAACACCGACCAATGTGATCCCTTTGCGAAAGCCGCCGCAAAGGGTGAATGCGGCGTGTTGGCAAAGCCGCACCGTGTGGGCGGGTTGCAGATGACCAATCATTCTGAACTGTATGCCTGTCTCTATGCCAGAGAGTTTCCAGGACAGGCACTCTTGCGGCTGCGGCCTGAGATGCGCAGCAGACCCTGTGTCGTGATGGAGGGCAGCCCTCCGCTCGAAAGGGTTTGCTCCCTCAATACCAGGGCGAGGCTACTTCAGGTTGTTCATGGCATGACTCGCGTGGAGGTTGATACCTTCTCGAACCTGGTCGTTCTATCCCGTTCACGTGAAGTCGAGATGGCGACAAAAGCCATCCTGCTGGAATGTGCGGGCTCATTTTCTCCGCGGGTTGAAGAGCGAAACGAAGATACAACCTTTCTCTGTGGGATTGATATCAGCGGTACGCAAAGTTTATTTGGAACGTCTGAGATGCTGGCGCAAAGTCTATTGCAGCGTGTTCAGGCAGTCGGAATATCGGCCCGCGTCACAGTAAGTAAAAACTTTCACACGGCCATCTGCGTTGCCAAGGGGCTACCGCCGAATACTGCCGTCAGAGTGGTTTCGCCGGGCGAAGAAGCGACGGCACTCGCTTCTCTGCCGATTGCGGCTCTTGATCTGACCGAAATACAAACGGAGACATTTGCGATTTGGGGGATTCATTCGCTGGGGATGCTGGCCGCGCTACCGGAGAAAGAGCTTATTGCCCGCATGGGACAGGATGGCAAGCGGCTTCGCCAATTAGCGCGAGGCGAAGCTACGCATTTATTCCAGCCTGTGGAGCCTCTCTGTACGCTCGCAGAGAGAATCGAACTCGATGCACCGGTTGAGCTTTTGGAGTCATTGCTGTTTGTAGTAGGCGTCATGCTCGATCAACTGATTCTGCGCGCCAAGGCACGGATTCTGGCGTTGGCCTCTGTAATCATCACGCTCACTCTCGATGGCGGAGGCATTCATACACAGGCTGTCCGGCCAGCGCTGCCAAGCACGGACAAGCAGCTTTGGATCAAGCTGCTGCATCTCGATCTTGAAGCACATCCGCCACAAGCCGCTATTGTAGCGATCGGCCTGGATGCTGAACCAGGGAGTACCAGCAAAGTACAGCTTGGTCTCTTCTCTCCGCAGCTTCCAGATGCAGCATGCCTGGATGTCACGCTTGCCCGCATTCGCGCCATCGTAGGCGAGGATTGCGTGGGCCGCGCCATCCTTGAAGACACGCATGCAGCGGAGGGTTTCCGTCTAGGACCCTTTGCTGTACCTTCCGGAGTCCCTGCTCTCATTGGCTCGCCCGCTCCACGTCTCTCGATGCGACAACTTCGTCCGCCTAGGCTGGCTTACGTCACACTACAGGACTCTCGCCCGGTGATGTTCTTCTATTGCGAGCGGCGCTACAACGTCCAACAGGCTTACGGCCCTTGGCTCGCCAGTGGAGATTGGTGGAACAAGACGCTCTGGAGACTGGAGCAATGGGACCTTATCGCCTGCGCGCAGGACGGTGCGACGCTCTATTGCTGCATGGTCCGCAACCCGATGCGTAACCAGTGGCAGATGACGGCACTCTATGACTGACGGCTATGTAGAGTTGCATGCCGCCAGCGCCTTCAGCTTTCTCGAAGGAGCCTCTCAGCCAGAGACGTTGGTGGAGCGGGCTGCTGCGCTGGAGATGCCTGCTATGGCACTGCTCGATCGCAATGGAGTCTACGGTTCGGCGCGGTTCCATACCAGTGCAAAGCGGAATGGGGTTCGTGCTCATATTGGAGCGGAGATTGCGGTATCGAGTCTCGGCACACGTCTCAGGCCTCCGTCGTGGCTGCCGCACCAGCACGCAGCTGAACCTGTCCGGCTTCCACTGCTCTGTGAATCTCGTGAGGGCTATCAAAACCTCTGCCAACTTGTGACGCAGTTCAAGATGCGCGCGACAACTAAGCAGGAAGGGGCGGCCAACCTCGACGATATCGAGCAATACGCCTCTGGGCTGGTGTGTCTCACAGGTGGCGACGAAGGCCTGCTAGCTGCTGCTCTGATGCGTGGCGGGGAGCGAGCCGGTCGTGAGACGGTCGAACGGCTGGTACGCATCTTCGGTCGCGGCAATGTCTATGTAGAACTGCAACGCCATCAGGAGCGCGAAGAAGAATGGAGGAATCAGGCGGCGATCCGTATTGCCTGTTCTCTGAAGCTACCAGTGATCGCGACCAATGGCGTGAGATACGCTACCGCCTATGACCGCGAGGTGTTGGATCTATTTGCAACAGTTCGCAATCATACGGAACTGGACCATGCGGGCCGTCTTCTCTCTCACAATAGCCAACGCTATATTCGCTCGGCTCGTGAGATGGTGGGATTGTTCCGTGATGTTTGTGGCGCAGCAGAGAATTCGGTCGATCTCTCGTCGCGCTTGCAATTTAAGCTGGACGATCTAGGCTATGCGTTTCCCCGCTACCCAGTCCCTGGCGGCGAGACCATGGATAGCTTCCTCTGCAAGCGAGTGGAGGAGGGAGTGCTTCGTCGCTACGCACCGCAGCGGGACGCGGGACTTCTGAAACGCGCAAGGAAGCAAGTTGCGCACGAACTCGCGTTGATTGCGAAGCTGGGCTTCGCAGGATACTTTCTGATCGTTTGGGATATCGTCCAGTTTTGCAAACAGCATGACATCCTCATCCAGGGCCGTGGCAGTGCGGCAAATTCCGCAGTTTGCTATACGCTCGAAATCACGGCGATTGATCCGGTAGGCATGGAACTATTGTTTGAGCGTTTTCTAAGTGAAAACAGGGGCGAGTGGCCGGACATCGATCTCGACCTTCCGTCTGAAGAGAAGCGTGAGCAGGCGATTCAATACGTCTATCAACGTTATGGTGAACTCGGCGCAGCCATGACAGCGAATGTCATCAGCTATCGCGGCAAGTCCGCTGCGCGTGAGGTGGGGAAAGCCCTCGGCTTCGATAAGGAATCATTGGGACGTTTATCAAGTCTCGTCAGCCAGTGGGAGTGGCGGGGTAAGTCCGACACCATGGCGCACTCGTTTCGGAATGCAGGCTTCGACATCAAGCATCCGCGCATCGCCAAATATCTCGAACTCTGTATGCGCATACAGGACCTGCCACGCCACCTCGGCCAGCACTCAGGAGGTATGGTCATCTGCCAGGGACAGCTGAACCGTGTTGTCCCACTGGAGCGAGCGTCCATGCCTGGGCGAACCGTCGTGCAGTGGGACAAAGAAGACTGCGCCGATTTGGGGATCATCAAAGTCGATTTACTCGGTCTCGGGATGATGGCTGTGCTGAAGGATTGCCTGGAACTAATCCCCGCCCACTACGGCGACCGAGTCGATCTGGCACACTTACCAGAAGACGAAGAGGTCTATCGCACCTTGCAACGCGCCGACACGGTGGGTATGTTCCAGATCGAAAGTCGTGCGCAGATGGCCTCTCTGCCGCGAAACCACCCGGAGGAGTTCTACGACGTGGTGGTTCAGGTCGCCATCATCCGGCCGGGTCCAATCGTTGGCAAGATGATGCATCCGTATATGCGGCGGCGCCAGAAGAAAGAGGAGGTCACTTACCCTCATCCCTCACTGGAACCGGTGCTGAAACGAACGCTCGGGGTCCCACTCTTCCAAGAGCAATTGCTACGTATGGCGATGACAGTTGCGAACTTTACCGGCGCGGAAGCGGAAGAGCTGCGTCGTGCCGTAGGAATGCGCCGCTCTTGGGAGCGCATGAAGAATCTCGAAAGCAAACTGCGAACCGGCATGACCTCGAACGGACTGGACATCGCAACCCAGGAGACCATCATCCAGAACATTAGTTCGTTTGCACTCTATGGCTTCCCAGAGTCACACGCTGCCAGCTTCGCACTGATTGCTTATGCTTCGGCCTACTTCAAAGTAAATTATCTCGCTGCGTTTACCTGTGCCATCCTCAACAACCAGCCCATGGGCTTCTACTCTCCCGCTGTGCTGGTAAAGGATGCTCAGCGGCACGGCCTCCGAGTGAAACCGATGGACGTACAGGTCTCACAATGGGATTGCATGATCGAGCGCGAGGCAGATGAGAGCTTGTCCCTGCGGCTTGGTCTCGGTTACGCAAAGGGGTTACGCCGACAATCTGCCAACTCCATACTCGCCTCTCGCGGAGAATACGGTCTATTCCAGTCCGCAGACGACATGGTCACCCGTGTCCCAACGCTCAACAGAAAGGAACTGATGCTGTTGGCTCAGGTTGGCGCTCTGAACAGCCTTAATGGGATTACTCATCGCAGGGACGCTCTCTGGCAGGTCGAACGTGCAGGCAGGCTGGAAGGCCCTCTTCTTCATCAGAAGGTCGAAGCTCTCCGCGAGGAGACGAGCAGCCTCCCGCTGCACCAAATGAGCACCGAAGAGCGTTTGATCGCCGACTATGCCGGTACTGGCCTGACGATCGGCAAACATCCGATGGCTTATCGACGCGAAGCGCTGCGTCGGGAAAATATTCTCTCCGCCGACGAGCTACGGACACGAAGGGATGGCGAGTTCGTGCGTACAGCAGGCTGTGTCATCGCGCGGCAGCGGCCTGGGACGGCAAAGGGTTTCATCTTTATCTCGATGGAGGATGAAACTGGTATTGCTAACGTAATCGTGACACCCGACCTATATGAGCGCGAACGGCTGGTCGTTACACGCAGCAAGTTCATCGTCGTGGAGGGCCCATTGCAAAATCAGGACAACGTAATCCATGTGAAGGCTACCCATCTTCGACCTCTCTTCGACCAGACGCTGGAAGTCCGATCGCATGATTTTTACTAGCGAAAATCAATGGCCGGATCTTCCCGATCCGGCCGTGTCATAAGGTGTGGGTTAAACGAACACAGCTGACCTGACACTCCGCCTGTTGGTCTTCTCCAGCAACGTTGAGCTAAAAGCTGCACCGACAGACACTCCACCATTCCGTCCGCAATATGCTCGAACTTTCCCGCGTTGTGGGGCCGGACATGAGCTTCGATACCCACTTTGACGGCTCAATACCGCCTGTGCTCGTCGATGCGACCGGCTTCGAAAATGCGCTTCTCAACCTTTATTTGCGGAAGCAACTGGCGTAGCTCGTGCGAGAAACCGATGCCATTCATCCCGCCGGGCCTGATGATGTCCGTGATCGTCAGAGTTATATCTTTGTTCTGCTCGGCGATACAAAGTGCGGCGGGACCATTTCCGGCTAGATAGGTCGTATACCCCTGAGCCGACGAACCAGGTGCTCGTGGTACCCAGTCGCGCTTAACTTTCGAC
>Ga0302191_10001852_pt1 | contig 13449 bp, 21 predicted proteins | sample II_Bog_E3_1_FD_198775 | JGI IMG/M metagenome (GOLD analysis project Ga0302191, IMG submission 198775) | Peat permafrost microbial communities from Stordalen Mire near Abisko, Sweden - II_Bog_E3_1 | ecosystem: Environmental > Terrestrial > Soil > Wetlands > Peat | place: Sweden: Abisko...
AAGGATCATTGCAAACCAAAGATAAAAAGATAGAGAGAGTTAATCCAAGAGAAAATCAAGTACTGTACTATCAAATTATCAATTTTGCTTCTCCAAAATTATAAATAATCAAGTAGAAGATCAGAGTAGCAAACCTAAGCCAGCAGATTAAATTTTAGGTAAATTAACGTTTATTTTAGATAGAGTCGTTACAGATGAGCTAAATCTATCAACTGAGCAAAAACTAATCATCTCCCTTCTAAAAAAACTAAAACAGTCTTTACAATAATTTGAGCAGAATTACTTTTCCAACATCCCTCAAGAAAAGATTTAAGACTTTTATCGATCGAATAAGCAAATGATTGAACCAATGCATCGAAGCATGTAAACTATTTTCTATTTAGCCTCAGCCTCTATAGAAACAAAGATCAGGCAATGGTCAACGAAATCAAAAACATCCATATCAAAAAATTAATTCAAGCTATCTTAACTTTTGAGGCCGAGTCAATAAATAATGATAATTGCAACAACAAAATGTCTGAGCAAAGCCAAAGCGCAAAAAAAAGAGATAAAGAGATGGTAAATAGCTTTGTGCTTGGATTCGACAAACTTGTAGCCGACATCGGATCAAAGAGACTGCCCAACCAGCAATCAAAGTGTCAATAGCCTTTAAGCCCTCACAAATGGAAAAAAGCAGGTTTTTGATTGTTGGGATTTATGATGGATGAATTCATTGAATATAATGCTTCTATAAATAGCTACCGATTTGGTTATTACTCGATGCAATAAAGAGAACCGCGTACTAATACTCAGACCCACCTTTTTGATCATTACGCTAGTTGATGTAAAAGGTGGCAATTCAAAGAAATGAGTTAGACAGTACTTATTCCAGCTTGCATTTTTCAACCTATCTTTCAATTATTTTTCAAGCAGATGAATCCACAGAACAACCCAAATATGAGAAATACACCCAGCAGCTCGAGCCATCAATCAGCAAATCAGTCCTTTCACCATTCAAATCAATCTTCTCAGCATTCCAACCCATCTTACGGGAACATTAACTCCCCAAACTTATCACAGCTTCCTAATAGAAAGCCAGGCAGCTCTTCAGCTCAAACAGGAACAAATTCACGAAATATGAGACCTATTTATGAATCGAGATTTAACCTGCTTCCAAGAATGCAAGATTTCAAATAAGTGATTAAGACTGATGGTAAAATCGTGAAGGGAAATTATCTGACCAATTATTACCATTTTGACGACATAGCCATTGCATAAGTGTTTGTTTATCGAGTGTAGCCCTATCCCACTATTCCTCCCGATAGCTCTGAAAAATGGTACAAATTGATTCGGTCCATGAAGAAAAAACTATAGAAATAAATAGGCATGATTACTTTTAGAGGAAATACAGTGTGGGCTCAATATAGAAAGCCAAACTTTATTACCAACACGAGTGTGGGAGGGCCAAGGCGAGGTATCCCCGGCCAGCCTCCAATGCCTTTTGAACCACTCCAGAAATACGAAGTAGCTGTAGCTGGAACAGGCAGAATCCCTATGAAAGATTTGTGCGCAGACAAAAACGATAAAATAAAGCCTCTTTACATCCAAATGATCAACAGCAAAATAAAAGAAAAACTACAAGAACTGAACTTTGTGGAGTTGGGTAATGGGCGCTTTTACTCGCAATAGAGGGTTGCATAAAAATAGAAAATCAATATGCCTACTGTTGGACTCAATGTTTTGAATGGCTTTAGATTCACAGTCACTTGCCTTGCTCCCACTAAAACTTACTTGCAAATTGACGGATGTTCCCGAATTCTTAGAACAACTAATTTTTTGGAATAGCTTGACAGATTTCAAGGTACAGGGGCTGAAAAAAACAATTTCTTCAAGGGTGCCGTTGTTTTAGCTCGATATGGCAAATATAAAACTTATTCTGTTGAGAGTATTTAGTTTAACATGTCTCCTAACAGCACTTTCCCTATTAAGGTGGAAGGAAAGGAGCAGTAAATATCTTATGCAACCTACTATGAAAGATGCTATACAATTAAAGTTAAGAGTTCCCAACAGCCCTTGATCAGAGCCATTGCCAAAGTATAAAAAAAGATTAGGAAAGGCAATAAATTCACTAAAACTTAAAACGCTATATTCCTCATCCCTGAACTTCTTTCTTTGACCGGAATGAGTGAATAATTAAGAACAAATTATAAGGTAATGAGCGATGTGGCCAAAATTACAAAGCAAGAACCTACCAACCGTTTTATGAACTGCGAAAACTTAATAAAAGCAATAAAATTACGATAAAAGAATCCTGTGCAGATCGGTAATGCAGTTTTGATGGAAGGATATCGCCTCAAGCAGCCAGTCATAAAAATCGGAGGCAAAACAATCACAGCCGATGCAAACGGAAGTTTTGAGTTTAAATAGTCAATCCTGCAGCAGTTAAATCTGAAACCTAACTCATGGATTATGGTATCCTCCAACTACACACCCGAACAAGATGCTTCCTTCTTTTTGTCAACCATGCGAGAATGCGGCGTCTGCTATGACATTACCATTGGTGAACCTTGCGCAATAAAAGTGCAGTATTCGGCCAAACAAGATGCACAGATGTGGATTACAGCCATTGGCGATTGCGTCTCCAAGCTATATGCTAACATCAGACCTGAAATAATTGTGTTGGTGTTCCAGGACTTATAGGTAAACCTGTATAACTCTATCAAAAAGTTTTGCAGCAAAGACCTTAAAATATTTACTCAATTCTTCCTTGCTTCCACCCTTTCGAGCTAACATAAAGGCAAATCAGCTGCCAGTAAGATCATCATGCAAATGGCAGCAAAGATTGGAAGAATTCTATGGACAGTTTCGCCTCAGCACTCATATTGGGAAAAGAAATATATCGCTACTGCTTCAGTATGCTATTCACGTGGACTCAGAAACAGCTATACTGTAGGAATGATCGGCACAACTAACCAAGAACAGACAAGTGTTTACACTTACTGTATGGTGGGCCTCAGTAAGAGAGAACAGGTGGCTATGCAGATTTATTGCAACTTTTTTGAAAAGTGGTTGAGTCGCTACCTTACTTGCACTGGCAAGCTGCCTGATACCATCATTGTATATCGCGAAGGGCTCAGCGAAGCTCAAATTAAAAGATCTGTGGGGGAAGAATTGGAACAGCTTTACGCAGTTATTGAGCAAAAGATTAGAAAGGCAGTTCCGAATTATAAGGATTACAACCCCGAAGTCGTATACATGACCGTCAATAAGAAAGTCAGCTCAAAGTTTTACGATTATGGAAAGAACAAAGAGACTGGTAAGCCCTATGCCTGCAATCCAGAGAGTGGCTCTGTAATTTTCTGCGAAATGGCATCAAACAATCAGATTGACTTCTATTTAACCCCTCAAAGAGTGCTTTCAGGCACAGCCACACCTTGTCAATACCGAATCGTATATTATAATGGCCAAAATCAAAATTTGTCCACTTAAAAGAAGTCAGGAGGAGTCATTCCAGAGGACAATAAAGTTGTTTTACCCTTGCAGGCTTTAGCTCAACTGACTTATGAGCAGTGCTTTAACTACTACAACTGGCAGGGAGCAGTGCGTGTTCCCTCTGTGATGCAGAACGCCGACAAGTTATGCAAGCTGGTAGGCGAGCACATCCAAGCTAACATGAACTACGTTGACTTCGAGAACACCTACAGGGGTTACCTCATGCAAATGCCCGGAACCGCAGACGAAAAGAATAAGAAATTACAAGTGTAGAGAGAAAAGTTCCAGCGTATCTTGTGCAGCCTATATTTCCTGTGAAATAGCTATCGCAATCAATCGTGAATTACACTCTATCTCTGATTTATGAACATCAATAAAGTAATAATCAGGGACTGATTAGAGTCACGAACTCCTCAGTCAAGGCCTTAAATTTTGAGTTTATGCTACTATGAAATGCATCTTTTGTTTGCTGCCAATTCAACTACAAAGCAGTCAGCTTATCCTGATGACAAAAGTAGTGTTTCCGATTACTAGACTTAACATCTTCGCATTCTTTTGTAAGTCTGATGTAGTTTTACAAGATTTGCTGATTGTGCTATTGCAGATGATAAATTTTGGCAGTCAGGTTAATGTTTGTATTGTGTTCTAATTCTATTTGTTATTTCAGCTGTTCTTATCGCTCAATCATCCTCGCAAGTATCGAGAATAGTTCTTTGTATTTTATCTGCTTTTATGCAAGCGTACCTAAAGATTTTCAAGAGTGCTTTATGAGAAATTATCCATTACTTAAGTATAACCAAATCAGAATTAGTAAAAACTAATTAACTAATTAGCATGATATAGATTATTTCATTGTCATTCTCAACTTACGACTGTGAACTAATTAATAATAATTCCGTTATGGAACTGCGTTAGGTGGGTGAATATGACCTTCTCACGAATCTGTTAATCAAAAGCAAGAGTCTGTTATAGACAGCAGTGGGCAATGATCATAAGTTGAACTACAGCAAGCAGTACGACAACCCCAAATAATATGAGATTTCCTACGTTGACGCCCTTGCCAATCTTGAAGAAATTAATGACCTGTTTAAGAAACGCATCAATGATAAGAACCAGCATTACAATTTTTTCCTAGACTAAAGCGAAAATCCCTCTCAATAGACGCCCATCTCCGAGGAAATGTATCAAGAATATCAATCATTTTTACAGAAGGGCGAAATATTCTGTTATACTACTAAGAACACTTGGACTAAAGGCAAAGACTTCTTCTTCATCTAAAAGGGAACTGTCATGAAGATAGTTCACATCTATAAAGACAAAATTTTTGCAGATCTAAGCTACCACAGCAAAGTGGGTCTGATGAAGCTCGCTGAACTTAAGATCATATTATCCAATGGCGATAATTAGATTGAGGGTTGATATTTAAACATAATTGCTCATATTTTCATCAGAAATATTAATTGGATAGAATTATAATTAAAGTAAAAGTCGTCTCATGGATTCCAGCAAGAGACTCAAAGAACCTCTGCTTTCGTCTCCCCCTGTGATTACCCAAAGCAGCAGTTTCTTTTCTCAGATCGGTATTCTGACCTCTAAGAACCTGCTGATCACATTTAAGAATCCCAAAAATATTTTGTTTCTAATCATCACTCCTTTCTTGCTAAGCCTCTTTCTTTTTGCCTTTCAGTAGCTCGCAGTGAGTAATGGCAGTGTATATTTGCCTGATCCGGCTTAGCAACTTATACATCCATTCCCAAAGTGTGGTTGGAGCGATTGCGTGTCTCTGGATGTTCGCATAATATCAGACAGTAATACAGTAAACATAAACAGCTTTCCTTGGATGAGTTCATTGGTGGGCGGTATTCGAAATACAAACGTTGATGTATCAGTAGGCAGTAATGTTATAACAAGTTGGTCTGATCTTCAAGCTTTTTATTCGGATTTGTAGGCCTACCCAAACCGCACGCAAACTGCCCTGCTACTGTGTGGAAGCACGACCGGATTTCCACAAAAATAAAATATTACAAATTTCTGCAATTCAACTCATGACTATACCTATTATCTAGTGCTTAAGAAAATCAATAGTTTATCAGTCATATTCCACGCATTGCTGGAACCCTTCCCCCTTGATCCAGTCGCTTCTGCTCTCAAAGTACTACTATTAATATCTAGATGCAAATCGACAACCTTATCATGAAGTACGAACTAGACAACCAGAAAAAACCCACAAGTCTCATTGATTACACGACAAGCCAATTTCCAGTGGGTCCCAATCGATACATCCAGAACTACGATATGGTAACTTCAATAGGTGCCTTTTACTTCATGGTGACTCCCTTGTTTATATTCTTGTTCCTTCAAAGTTAAATCGTGCGAGAGAAGGAATACAAACTAAGACAGGGTATATATTGTCTAACGAAGGCCTTAATATTTTTGGGGCAGGACACGCCTGCTACTGGATATCTTGGTTCCTGATAGCTGTGATATACTCATTGATATCATCAGTTTCCACTTTTTTGGCTGGCCTTGCATTTGGTTTTGGCTTCTTTACGGATACACCCTTCTACATCATAATATTCCTACTTTTGTTTCCTTTCTGCTTATCAATCTCGATGCTAGCCTTTTTCCTTTCAACCTTGGCTCCAACTGTAAAGGCTGCCAATGCGACTAGCTACGCGATTGTGTTGTTAGCTATAGTGGTACAATCCTTCGTTTCTGACAACAATTTGCTAACTTTTCTGTTTACGACTGACGCCAGTTCGCTGGTTCAAGGGCTAAAGATCTTCTTGCTTTTCTATTCTCCCTTTAGCTATACGAAGGTACTTCAATTTTAAGTTAGATTTTTACCAATATCACCATGTATTCAGGTTACCACTTCGATATTAATCAAAGATCATGGGTAAAAGGCCTTAAAAGCTATTCGATGGACATATTCACTGAGTCCACTTCAGGACCTCTTCCTTTTGGAGGTGGCACTTTTGACCGCTACTCTGATCTCACTTCCATGTTCATTCTCTATGGAGATGCCATTTTTTTCGCTTTGCTGGCTTGGTATTGTGACAATGTGGTTGCCTCCAATAGAGGAAGGGGGGACTCATTGTTTTTCCCCTTCCATAGGCTATTAAAACTGTTAGGAGTTAAAAAAACAAAACAAAGACGAAATTCTGGTATTTTGATGAAAGGAAAGGCTATCGGGTTAGGAGAGTAAGAATCAGCCACAAAAGAGCGAAACAGAGTTTACCTAAATTCTGAAAGAGGTATTCCTGCTTTAGGACTGAGAATCAAATGCTTAAATAAAACTTTCACAACTATGTGCTCTAAAAATCAAATGCAGGCTCTAAATCAATTGACAATTGAAATTGAACCCGACGAGCTCATGGGTGTGCTGGGACATAACGGTGCTGGTAAGACTACTCTCATCAATATTTTAACAGGGGTACTATATCCTGATTAATTGGCATAAACAGAGATCATTATCAATCGCTAGAGCATTGTTAATATTGATGAGATTAGAAAACATATAGGCTTGTGCGCTCAATTTGATATTCTTTGGGATTAATTAACCGCAGAACAACATTTAACCCTTTTTGCTAAACTCAAGGGAATACCAGACGATTTAATCCCATTCAAAGTGAAAGATCTGCTACAAATGGTCAGCCTCGGGCGTGAAGCCAAGAACATAGTCAAGGGCTTTAGTGGAGGCATGAAAAGAAGGCTTAGTTTGGCTATCTCTGCTGTAGGTGATCCTCAAATAATTCTCCTTGATGAACCGACCACTGGCCTTGATCCTAAAGTTAGACAGCAAGTGTGGGCACTCATTGAGCGCTTAAAAAAAGGTCGGTCAATCATCCTAACTACACACTCGATGTAAGAAGCTGATGTCCTTGGAGATAGAGTTTGTGTGATGGTTAAAGGAAGAATTAAGTGTGTCGGAAGTCCAGTCAGTCTCAAACAGCAGTATGGACTTGGCCACAGACTGACACTCAATGTCGATCGAGCGGAAATCAAGAGTGTAATAGAGACTTTAAAAAAATTATGCCCTTCAGCAATTATGGTGGACTACAAAGGAGGCAATTTAGTTGTGGGAGTCAATGATTTTGACCACCTTTTGCGTCTGATCAGAATGCTGTAGAGCGAATAATCAATGGGTCTTGAAGAACACAACTTAAAGCACGCCATTCGTGACTGGAATGTATCTCATGCGACACTGGAGGAAGTATTTATGTCTGTTAGTAAAGATAAGGAATGATCTTACTATTGTAGCTCTAAAAATATATTGATTATTATTGAAAAAGGTTCAGTTGTTTGGAAGATAGATCTACTTCAATTGAAGATTAATCTCCTTAATTTGAGCTGGTAGTAATTTCTAGAAGGGAATCTGATGATTTTTTGGCGAATTTTATAATAATAATGTCGGATTCGGAAGTGACCGTCAGTACAACTCCATGGAGTCCTCCCTAATACTGCATAATACCGTGCGGGTAGGTGTGCATGGAAGAGTTCTTTTACTACGGCTTTATAATCTCCGTCTTCTTCTCGATCTTGACCATCGTTATCTCTCTCTACAACATCACCATGCACTTTATCAATTTCAATAATCCTTACTTCCAATCCAAAATTATCAGTATTGAGTATAAAACTCAGTAATTTTGCTAATGCCCCCGGTATTCTGTGTCACTTCTGCAGCATCTTTTCTTTCCTATGTACATGAACTATAAAACAGCGATATGCTTCGTATATCACGTTGCTAAGAGGCATGTATGAAGTAGTGGGACTGTTCGCTTTTTTCTACCTCATCTTTTCCTTCATTGCCTTCGATCATGAAAAAGTAATTATTTTTTCACTCAGGACAAGCTCGACGAGAAGAAAGTATATCAAATTATGTGTGCAGAAACTAGTGAAATTCCTCATGACTGCCCCACTAACTATTTCCAAAAACCGTATCAATTATCGAATTGGCGAAAGGCCAAATACTTTACTCACCGATGCAAGCGAGCTATATTGCAGTTCATCCTTATAAATCTGATAACTTCTGGACTACTTTCTCTAATGTACCCCAATTTCGAAATCCGCATTCGAAACTACAATGATTGGGATTATAAGATCTATAACAAAGTGAGCACATACATTTACTGGTTCACCACTGCCTCCTCCTACGTCGCCTACTACTACATGAGCATGTACTACGGATCAATCCAAAAACAATTGCGTCCTTTCAAACCTGACCTTAAATTTATCACTTTCAACTCAACTATGTTTTACACTTATTGGCAGAAGGTTTGGATGGTGTTCTTCCAGAATAGATTGCTGGCCTGTTTTGATCACACCGCTCCCATTTACAATTATAAAAAGGTAACTTACAACCTCGAGGTACACTTTCCTAATTCAGAACGTACTGATTTGCTTCGAAATGTTTTTCATGGCGCTGGCAGGAATTGAGGCTTATAATTTCCAGGATTACACTGTTCGTAGTCTGCGGAACAAGATCGGTTCCTTCACCTATATAATCAAGGACATCGTAGAAATGTTCAAGATATAAATGAAATTGTTCAAGCCCAAAAGATTCAAAGCCAACTCTGACAGCACTAAATCGCAAATTGAATTGCAGCCCATCAGCAGGAAATCGAAGGTTAAAGAGTGCACCATCAACAAGCACTTTAACATTTAACAAAGAGTCATTGACGAATACTTTTGAATCATTTATTATACTATAATTAATCCTATCACAATGCAAGCCACCCAGCTCATAATCATACTCGCAATCATATTCATATCTGCCGTTGCTTCACAGGCAGATCGGGAAGAACCTGACTCTGATATTGAAACCATTTCTCATTTTTTGATCGAAATCATCAATAAGTATGATGAATCAGGTAAATATGTTTAGATGCAGGCATTGGAGCCATTCCAGTCAAGAAATACCCTTATTTTTTAACTGAAGTTTTTCTAACGGGTCACGGTCTGGCAAACACATAGTCTAATGTTGATGAGCCTACTAAGAATTTGCTGTTAGAAGCAACAACATCATTTTCAGCAAAGTACAATACGACATAAGTGGGCATTCAATAATTTTATACTGACCTTCTCAAAGATTTTACTATCTTCCTAACAGAAAACAATTAAAAATACGAGTCATTGCTAAATACATTCTTCGCTGATACTCCAAGCAACGATAAGATTGAATAGGAAGGAGCAGCAGTAGAGGAATCGGTGTAATTGTGATATGATTGTTAACTTATATGCAATGGTCTATTTTTATGAAAGCTATTCATCAATAATATATCACTATATATTATCTATAAAAGAAATCAATAATAAATTCATGATCAAATCATCCTTCAAAAAGGTTGAAAAAAATGTATCTGGGCAAAAATGTTTTTTCGGACATCCTGAACTAGACGCTGTATTAAATAATTCTCTTTCCAAGGGCCATTTGATGGTGTTGGAAGAAGACCATCCCTCCACAAATTATCTGTCCTTGTTAAGATATTTCGTAAGCCATCACTACAATGACAAGCAAACCATCATTATATACGATGTCGGATATAAATGGAGGCATTTGGTGAGTCCACCCATCAAAAAAGAGGATAAGCAACTCCCCAAGTAGGGGACAAAATCATAGATTGCTTGGAGATACGATCAGATGACCATTAAGCTTAGCAATATGGCCATTGATTAGCGTATAAATTACATAGATATCAGTCGAGAAGTTGCCAGTCCGGATGAGGAGTTGCTAAAAATATATCAATACCCGAGCGGATCACCATCTGACATTTACAAAGAAATCGAACAGAGCTATCTAAATGCACAAATTGATGAAAAGGACGCTTCCACTAAAAAACTTTTATTGACTTCTCTGCCTGCTTATCTGTACAAAGATCAAGATTTCTCATAGTTTTTGAAGGCAATTCGCTGTTTGACTCGTAGCTCCAATTTGTTTACACTCATTACAGTTCCAAATATCATCTCTTCTGCTATCAGAAACAAACTGATCAAATATTCAGATTACTATCTCCAAATTGGCAGGCTAGGCAAAGGATATGAAGACTTCACTGGCAGTTTATTAATTTTAAAATAAGTCGAATGTGGCGCCCTAAGGTCTTCCTTTAGAGGACCTACAGTATGGGGATTAAAAGGAAGTCGCAAAGAGTTGCATATTGAAGGATTGTACTAACAGCCTGCTGAAAGCTAAACTGCTGAAAAATCACACGAATTTTGATAGTTTTCATTGACTTTAACGGAAATTCTTCTAAAATAATAAAATCATATAAGAGAATGAGGTATTAAATTGAGAACCTGTCTGTGATTAAACTTTAAACTGATGTCGATTGGTGTCTCCCCCAAATCATTCTTTTGAAGCAAACTCTCAATTCCCAACACCTAAAGTAGCCATTCGAAGATTGCAGATTTGTTATTTAAAGCTGCAATGTGCATTAGGTTATTCCCTTTACTATCTATTGTTCTTAGAACCTCCTTTCTGCATTTACTTGCATAAACTTCCACGTCTTCCACAGTTGCGGTAGCCACTAATCTAAACATTTCATTTTATTGTTTACTGAAATCCCTTTTTCGTTTTTTAATCTGCATATTAGTGTTTTTTATAGATTGACTACATAAAGTGGCAGGGATCCACTTCAAATCATTAAGATCTTAATTTTTATTTCTAGGCTCAGTGCATTCGCGCAATATGTTCGACCGACAAGTATTTGGGGATCTTAAATGATCATGTGGCTCCACCAAAAACTAGCCAACTTTTCTTAGTTTTTCTCGTATTTATCCTTGAATTTAATCTTCGAGATTAGTGAGTCTCAGTAAATAGGGATCATCATCTATTTTTTCTGTCGCATGCTTGGAGTGGTTAGCAATGGGTTTGCCTTTAGTCTCAAGAGTATTGACAATATTTGATATGGCCTTCTTGCTTATGGCAAAACTATTACAGTTGACAACGTTGAGAAGGTTCTGGTCTGGGTGTTTATCAGGACTATTGAGATAAGCAGTAAGTTCGTTACGACTTTTGGTTTAAATTTACTGTTGGATGACTTTGCGGATTAATCTTTTTTTAATTATGTTTTCTTCTTCTTTTTGAATTACTCCTTCTTTTTTAGTCTCCTTGTATAATTTATGTCGCAAAACCTTCATTCTAAAGGCCATTGTTGATTTAAGAAATGTCAAACAATCATCGAGCTCTTTCATTTATAATTGTTCTGAGGAACGTCCATATCTTTGCTTTTGTTAGTTCTTGGACACGTGACGAGGCTGACAATTGATATCCTTGACTGCAATGCTGCGGTTTGTCAAGCTGTCGACAAAGATGAAGGGATCATATAGCCCTGAGGGGGTAGATGTACTTGGAGATGTCACATTGATTTTGCTAAGTTTAAACATGGAAATGGAATATCGAGAGCATAGAACATGACTGAAATAATGTAAATTAACTAATTTGTAAAATGATAAAGAGCCTAATAATACCGAAAATTATATGATAAAATATCATTGTTTATTCAATTCATTGCCAACAATGGCCTGATGAATGTCATCTGTTTAAACGTTTTAATTTTTATTATATATTTAGGGTTTAACTTCTTTTTAAGTTTAACTATTGGGCTCACGATGATAGGATTGCATAACTTCACTACCAACCACTTCACAAGAAGGATCCTCGATCTTTTCACAAAGTTATCTAGTAATATTAAGCTTTTCTCCAGCTTCACAAAATGATTCTTCTTTTTAGGGTGATTTTATGTGTTTTAATGACTTTCCGTTGTTATACTCAGTATTAACACGCACAGTCTCTTCCCCTTTTGAAACTTCAAACACTTCCTGCTTATTCTTAACCTCAAAATTGCCTAATTACATTTTGGAAGGCGAAACAACTATTATTTCTTATCTTTGATCTGGTTGTCGATTTTACCGATTTTACTTACAAAAAGACTTTGTATTAAATTCTTGAAGTTAAACCATTTTACTAAATTTGTGATTTTAAGATAATGAACACGAGTTTACTTCAGATCTAGGATTGTTGATTCCTTCCTCGATAAATTGGAAACATCTGTTTAATACTTCAGCCGGTCTTGTACTGTTATGCGTTCCAGTAAAATTAATCAGCATTTTTCGTCCTTCATAAGCGTTATAGAGTGCTTGAGCATGAGTGCAGGGGATGAGGGTATCATCTTCTCCATGAATGAAGCAAATTTCCCTTTTTGCTCCAAGCTTGTTTAATTTACGAAGGTGACCAGTTATGTCCATCTACTGAATTTATAAGTGAGAAAGGGAATGAACTTTACAGCGAATGCACCCGAAAACGCATGGAAAAACACAGTGAAAGAGGCAGCAGCAAAATTTTGGTAAAAATTTTGAACTTTATTACTTGCATAGAGTCGCCAGGTTAGAGTAGGCAGAATCAGATACTAGTAGATCGCATTAAGAACTCATCAGCAGGCTCACTGCTCCCATACTACGTCCCCAGCCGACTACTTTAAACCCTTTTGATTTTAGAAAAAGAGCAGCGACATCAACCTATTTTGATTACTATTGACCAAGCGTGATAAAGTCTCGATCGAACCTATTCCCACAACCTGCAAAATCGAAGCAGGCGAGCCCAACTTGATCCGGAAGAGATTTTAAAAACAGAAAACCTTCAAATCGACTGGAACCGTTACCGTGTAAATATAGAATTACATATTTCATGTTGGCTTGACGATAGATAGTGAGCTCAAAAGGGATTTAGTAAGTTTCAACCGCAAATCGTTCCCTCAATTTTCTAGAAGGAGTAAGGATGTCGGGATTGTATATAAACCTTGGGGGTCGAATCAGCATAAAGGCTAGCTCCTCGAAAATGCCATTAGGCTCATAGGATTTCATTTCAAAGAAGGTTGGCTTTAAATTAGTTTTGCTTTAATCAAAAACTCTCTCTTGATTCTTCTGAGATTATTTTAGAGTTACTTTCATTAAAAATTATCAGCAAAACGCTTATAGCTT
>Ga0302191_10001859_pt1 | contig 13426 bp, 13 predicted proteins | sample II_Bog_E3_1_FD_198775 | JGI IMG/M metagenome (GOLD analysis project Ga0302191, IMG submission 198775) | Peat permafrost microbial communities from Stordalen Mire near Abisko, Sweden - II_Bog_E3_1 | ecosystem: Environmental > Terrestrial > Soil > Wetlands > Peat | place: Sweden: Abisko...
ATAGATCTGCGATTCACCCATCATAATCTATCGGCAAGGAAGTAATGGTATTCAAATTTGACTAAAGAATTAAGAATAATATTTTTTGTTCATCTGTATGATAAATAATTCTACCTAATTATATCAACATCATCAACATGATTTTTCAACAATAAAAAAAACGGTGAGTATAATCACCTTTAATATGAACAAATAGCACAATTTGGCTAAAGGCTTTTCCTTAAGACTGAATTTTAAATATTCTCTCTTCCATATGTCTGTCAATTTAACCAAAATTTAAATAATTTTGTCTATATTATTTTTCAAGCCCACTGCAATGCTGAAATTTCAGAAGAACGTGCCAATCAAGGAAACCTACAATTATTTAGCCAAATTTCCTAGATTTTCATTAATTGAAAAGATCTCCCCTAAATTCTTTCCAACCTCAAATGAAGCTTCTGCTGCCATTGCTACCATCATCAAAGAGGAAATCATTAGGAAGAATTCTAAGGGATAAACATGTGTTCTTGGCTTGGCAACTGGCAGTAGTCCTCTGGGTGTCTACCGATAGTTAATTAGAATGTATAGAGATGGTGAAGTAAGTTTTAAAAATGTGGTCACCTTCAACTTGGACGAATACTACCCAATTTTAAAGAATGACAAGGAGTCTTATAACTACTATATGAATTATCATCTTTTTGACCACATTGACATACCTCGTTAAAATATCAACATCCCTAACGGAGAAATTGATAGAGCTAATGTGACTCAATTCTGTGCTGATTATTAGAAAAAAATTAAATTTTATGGAGGAATTGATATCCAGATATTAGGAATTGGAAGAACAGGTCACATAGGATTCAATGAACCACCTTCACCAATCAAAAGTATAACCAGGCTTGTTTATCTTCACAGATTAACGAGGAAAGATGCAGCATCTAGTTTTGGAGGAATAGAGAAAGTTCCAAAATGTGCTTTAACAATGGGAATCGATACAATTAAAAAAGCAAAAAAAATTATCATAATGGCTTGGTCTGAAAGCAAAGCCTATATTGTCAAAAGAAGTCTTGAAGGATCCCTGTCAAACGATATCCCTTCAACCTTTTTGCATGAACATTCAGATGCTACTTTTTTCCTTGATAAAGCTGCAGGGGAACATTTGACACGCTTTAAGACTCCTTGGATAATAAAGGGTGATGCTGAAGATCCAATTGTACCAAAGACATCTTATTGGGTGCTAAATAGTGTGACTTGGCTATCATAAAAACTTGATAAGCCCCTACTTCGGTTGACGTATGACGATTATGAGGACCACAATCTTGCCTAGTTAGTTGTAGAATGCGCTAATGGAAGTGTGGAAGATCTCAATCTCTATGTTTACAAAAAAATTATATCAAGAATTACAGGCTGGCCACTCGGCAGTAGACCACTAGAATCATAGCAAGTTGATATGACATCAATTGCTAAAAAAGTAACTAAAAAGGAAAGGGTTTTGGTATTTTCCCCTCACCCAGATGATGATGTCATCTCAATGGGAGGAACTCTCAAAAAATTACAATAGCAAGGGCATTAAGTTCATGTTGCCTATATGACTTCAGGCGCCAATGGTGTACCCGATTACTAAGCTAAAAAATATCTGTATTTTTTGAAAGATTTTTCAAATAACTATTTTTGGAAGATGCCTAAATTTGCAGACAGTGGAAAATTTATATGCGAATATAATCGAATTATAGAATAGGCAGAAGAGATGTTCTAAAAAAATTTATAAGAAAAATATACTAAAACAGAATTTAATCATGTGGTCAAAAAGTTTATCAGAAGTAGTTAAGCCAAAGTCTCAATAGGTGCTCTTGGCCTAAAAGCCACGCAAGCTTATTGCTTAGATCTACCTTTTTATGGAACTCACAAAAAGGCTAAAAATCAAGTGAGTGAAGTGGACTACGAAAAAATAAAAAGTCTGCTAAGATTAATTGAGCCTACAGCCATTTATGCAGCTGGTAATATTTTGTTTACTCAGGTGACTTAACTGATCCTCATGGAACTCACAGAAAATGTTTGTAGATCATTCTTCATCTATATGATATAGAACAGTAAGAAATTAAAACAGTTCCCAATTACAAACCTCTCTTCCCAGCAGAGGATAAATTCTTCCTTTACAGAGGAGCATGGGAGGAATGGAGTATTGCCATGGCTCGTGTCATAGTCCCATTGTCTCCAAAGGATGTTGAAGATAAAATGAGTTCCATCTTTAAACATCAATCCCAAAAAGATGGAGCCATGTACCTTGGAGATGACAAGAGATAATTTTGGGAGAGAGCTCGAGACAGAAACAGAAATACGGCTTAAATTTTAAATAAACTTGGATTCTCTGACTATTAAGCATGTGAATGCTTTGTTAACTTACACGATCTCAAAAACTATGATGAAATCTGATAATAGGGTATATTGCAAGATTAATTGTAATATTTAAATTAAAGCATTTAAAATATCAATAATTGGTGTTGAACATTATTTATAAGCTTCTATATTATTCATTTCCATCATTAGATTCTTCAAAAGTTTAATAAATCTCTTTGGGCGCTTTTCCTACTCATCTTTTAATTTGTTTTTAATTTATAGGCTGGGTCATATGATTATTTTAATTTTCAAATTGTTTGATAGAAATCTTTTATTAATTTAAATTTAAAGACGAACATAATGCCCACAGTCATGTTAGTATGTTGGTGGATTATGACTGGGAAAACTTTAACAATTGGGATTTTTTTGGTATTGTTTGATTGATGAAATAGTCGAAAAGTCAATTGTAAAGCATAAGATTATACTTCGCTTCCACTTAAAATCAAACTAATCTTAATCGTCCGTTCGTCCTATTTGTAGTTATGTTAGTACGAAAGGCAATTTCCCTTGTACAAATTGCAATTTATTTGTACAGAATACTGTAGAAAATTTTTCGGAGCATTTATTCTTGGAAAATGGACAGGTTGATAAGCTAAGAAAATAGATTTCAAACTATAAACTATAGTTTAATTCAAGTTAAATAGTTTCTTCTTCATCTTAAATGTATTGAAGTGTTATTTATGATCTATATTCCATCATTGCTCTATTCGATAATATTTTATCTAGGGTAAAAATAAAATATGTATTTCCGAGTAATTTTTATGCTTGATTGCCTTGTTTATCCTCGAAAAGATATCCTGTTGATAGTTCATTTTTATTATTATACTGGTGTCCCTCCATCATTAATTCTTCTTTTTTGGAATATTGCCATGCAAATATCACTTGACGAGATGGGATTCCAAATCTCAGCCAACCTGCTTCACGACTACGTTCTCTAAAAATAGCAATCTCTCATATAGCTTCAGCAGCAGTTTGCTCATGAATTTGTCATTCAGAAGGAAACTGATCTGCACATGTGGCTCATGGACTATATCAAAAAAATTAATGTAAATGTCACTCATCTTTGTGATGGAGTTAAAGATTATCTTGAATAAATACGTCTTCCTTTTCTTTTTTCCTTCTTTTAGAAGTGTATTGATATGCAGTCACAATCTTGTAAATATCTCATTCAAGCACTCACAGAACGGATCAATAAGAAAATCGATTTTACTGTAGATCCCCCAATCATACAATCCAAATTCAGTACAGTAGAAGCAACATAAAAATAAGAATCCTCCAGTGAGGACAAACGACGAATAAGTAGGCAAGCAGGCAAGGATTTGTAGAGTCTTGACTACTTTTTAAATCTGCTGAGCTATGAAGACAATAAAAATTACGAGGAATATCGATCACACTGCGATAAATTGTTGATACAGCGACAATTAGTTGAAAACATAAAGCCGTCGCAGGCCAGTAGATAGATTATATAAACTGCAAACATGATCCAAGATGTAATGAATAGCACAGACAAACTATTTAAGGAATCATATCTACTTAAATACATGTAATTCAAAACGTTTTTGAGTAATATTCCTGAACCTTAGACCCTTCAAACTTTATTCCGTGATGAAATGGGAAAGGCTACTCGTGATAAATTTCGTTAAGGAATTACTAGAACTCTTAAAAACATGGTCCGTGCCAATCATTAACATCAGCTGCGTAAATTAATTGCAACTGCTTCCCAAACTGAGGAAAGCAGAAACAAAATCCAGGATAAATGGCAAAACTTACTTGTAATTGAAAAAAAGAACAATTAAAAATTGACTTTGTAGCTTCAAAAATTAAAGAAAAACTCTTCAAATTCGCAAGATGATCACTCATAAATCCTTCATAGATTGTAAGAAGAACAAAGTGTGAGAAAAGAACTTTAAAGCAAGTATCAAATACTTTAAACGATGTATAACTAAAAATGCAATTAAATGCGCAATTAATAGCCAAAATTAATTATACAAAAATAGAAAGTGTCAACATTGTTAATTAGAGCATAGAAATCATTCAAAAATTAAAAAATAGAAAGAAAATTTATGGACAGTTATGGAACTCAAACTAAAGAGATATTCACACAATTGGAGGCTTTTTGCCAAACAGACATGGATTTTTACTATTATTTTTAGTGTTCCAAAATTTCTGATTTACAGCATAGATGTGGTGAATTAGAACGTTTGCTACGACAAAAAGAGTATATCATCGAGGAAATGCGGGCCATTAAGACATTTCGTGATAATTTTAAATCTAAAACGGAAATATACTCAACTGTGGTCAAAAGCCATAAGGTTATCTCTATAGCCAAATCACTTAGGTACTTGCAAGAAGATGAGGAGATATATGATGAAAAGTAGGAAGAGAAAAAAGAAAAAAATTCAATTGAAAGAATGGAAAGAACTATCCTTAAAAAATAAGTTACATTTGAATAAACTCCTATATAAAATATCATAACGAAAGAACAACTTGCTCTCCGAAATGTATAAATTATGTAATTTAGAAAAATCAGAAGAAAACAGAAATGATAAAAAATAAGCCTTATTTTGCATTTAACGATAAGATTGAGGAAGAATAAACACAGGATATTCTTAAAAAAAGATCATAATACGAGCGGGTACATTAAATTTCTCTGAGGTCAATTCTTAAATATGGCAGCCAAAGTTTCAAGATAGATTTCGCTGTGCAAACAGACTTTCTTCAAGGTGATTCAATAATAATCTCAGATTCTCAGATTAATAGCGAAAAAAACAATAATCTTGAAAAAACGAATAAAGACTAAAATAATAAAATCCAAGAGACAATAACAAACAAAAAGAATATTCGCATTAGCCAGACTTCACAAATCTCAAAATCCATCCGTGAAAGAATAAAGCCCAATTCAAAAAAATAAAGAAAAAGCAATTTTATCAGCTTTTAAGGTCTCAATAACTAAAAGTCAGAAAATGCGGCATCACTGATACCTCGAGTAAGCGATTTTGCCTCACCTGCTCTTAACAAGATAATTTCTTAAAAAGCGAAGCCTCTTCAGAGAATAAGCAAGAGACATTAAAATAAGAGCAATATTAATATTGTTAAAAACGAGGTTTTGCCTCTAACAAATTAAGTTTTACATGTGAACAACTCATTAAATTTCAGTTTATTTGAACCTCTCGGTAACACAACTCAACCCTCCTTCGGAAAGCCAGCATTAATTAAAAATAATCGAACCGATCAAAATAATATGGGTAGAAATGTAAAAAAAATTCTTTGATTCTATTGATAAGTGTTTCGCCCGATATATAGTAAATAATCAATACATCACTTCTTTCAATATTTTAAACAAAACAGTCTTGTTTTAAACTATTCTTTATTTTTGAATTTGTATCCTCTTTCAAGTTTTATAACATGTAAAAGAGCTGAAATATGAAGACATAATTTTCTAAATTCATCGTCAGTTGTTGGACGTCATCTGATATCATATAAATGTAAATATTACATCATTGCTATTAATCTTAATGTTGAAAATATTAATAGAAGAATTATGTTAGAAAACATGCAATAGAAAAAGTTATAAAACATCACTCTAACTGAGGTTTCAAAGTGCTATCCCTCATTAACTTGTAGAACACCACTCCTGCAGTCAATGCTATCTTTTTACAGTGACTCCAATGCTTTTTAGTCACGTAACCTGCTAATAAACCCATTACCAAAGCGTATATGAAGATAAGCGTCTTCATATGGTTGACGGTAACCCGCTTGTCCTTGTGGCCCTCTAAAGTATCGAGGGGACAGTCCATGGAGACTGTGGGGCGGGTCTAAGCCTAACTTTTCTCATCCCAATCGGATTAATCTGATGAACTCATTAATTATTACTGTTATCAGTAATTACTAAAATATAAGTATAAGCCAAATTCAATAAACTCCATTGTGTTTAGCTTTTACTCAATTTGTCATTTTGTTGATTAGTGGATGGGCTCTAATATTGTGAAGATAAAAAATAGAAGCGCTGTCATTTTTTAAATTAAAATAAATTATGGATGTTGATAATTAAGATCATTTAAAGATGATTTATGTCCTGATTAAAATAATGGCATTTTGTTTGAAATGCATAGTCCATATAAGATCAAAACATTTCGGCTGCCTTTTTCTTTTCAATAACATTGACGATAGCCAAGTACATACCGCTGAGAACAATGATAAAGATGATGCTCATGATCCATAAAGTTTTTTTCTTATTTGTTTAGTTTTTAATTTTGGTCTCCAAAAGAAGTCTTGCTTCCTCTTCTTTATTTTTTCTCTTTTCTTCAATTCTTAACCTTTCCTCTTCTTCTCGTTGTTTTATTTTTTCTTCATTTTTCTCCTTCTTTCGCAAAGTCTTTTATTCCTGTCTTTTCTTTTATGATTATATTTCATTTAATCTATTCTTTTCAGTAATAATCTTAATTGCCTCTACATTCTGTCCCTTTTTATTCTTTATAGTAACATCGATGCCAAAACGTGAACCAATGGTTTATAATTTTTGAGTGACTGTCTGATAGTCTCGAAGGCAGGCTTCGTGAAGAGCCGTATTACCCTCTTTATTTTGTGCGTTAATAAAAAACTGTTTTTCAATAGGATTGATGATAAAATCCTCTTCCAATTTTTCGAGAATAGCAACAACAAAATCTCCCTTATTATGCTTAACTGCCAAAATTAAGCAAGTATTGTCTTCCTAATCAGTAATAGTGTACCTTATTCCCACATGCTTGATTAAAAAAAAGAAATTTTCTGATTGGCCAGCTTCAATTGCAAGATTCAAAAAGGTTCCATATTGACTTATTCTTTCATTAATATCGAAAATATTCGTAGTGAGTTTCTTAATAATTTCACCATGCGTTTGGTTGCGAATAGCAGTGTGTAAGACAGTTTCTCCTTGCATATTTTTTTTACGAGCATTAACTTTCAACTATAAAAGTCTGTTTACTAAATGCACGTCATTGAGACGAACGGCCATTTCTAGCGGATATTCACCATCTTTAGTCGTTTGCTCGAGATTGACGCCTATTTGAGAGATTATAACTTCAAACGTGTCAATATCAGAGTTTTCAATGGCCATATGAAGCAGAGCCTTTCCACTTTTAGGATCAACCTCATTAATATTGACAGTCTACTGTTGTAAGACATTAGCTAATTTTTAGCTTTCCCCCTTTTTGACCAGTTTAGTTAAAGTTGCAAATTTGCTCATAGTTAATAGTTTTTTATAATATAACTATGATATACGAGCTAATAGAATATGGCCTTCTCATAACGATATGCGTCTATTTGGTCAATTACTATTCTAGCAAGCAGGTATCAATGCATGTGAAAGTTTGGTCTGTAATAACTTGGGTCCTCAACTTCGGTCTGGCCCTCCTAGTCCCTGAGGACGTATATCAAACGCTAAAAGGACAAGCCGACTAATCAAAAAATAAGTAGTTGGGCTTTCAGTATCTTATTCTCTATTGGTCAGTATATTTGCTGACCTGGACCATAATTCCTGTTTTGCAGGAATGGTAAGACGCTGGAGACATTGAAAGCAACAATCGCCTTAAAAGGAGTCTCAAATCTAACGGCATTTTTTACTTAGTATTAATCATCGGGGCTGTAGTAGTTCTTATGCTGCTAATTTTTCTCGATGCTGGCGGAGAAATGGGGTTGATTACATTCTTAAAATGTCTCGCTACAATGTGGGGCATGTTGTTGCTGATGGGACTGATGGGATATTCGCTTGTATAAGTGCCTAAGACTATGTGGAGAAATGCAGACTCGAGTCAATATTTAGCGTATTTGTATCATCGTATAGTCGAGATGGAAGTAGAGATTGACTAAAGCAAGGCATAGTTTCGAAACGTTGCGGGCTATATCCAATACGTTCGTAAGAATACAACAGATGAGAAGATTCTTAACTACTGTAGTATTTCATAGGAAATGATACCAGCTAATCTTAAATGTGCTATCAAGGCGAACTATGAAACTGTTCTTAAAGCCACTGATTATCTTACAAGTTATCCCATTTCCCTATAAAATTCCATCGAACACAATCGTCTTATGAAGAGAGCTATTGCAAGATGCCGTAGATAATAAAAAGCTCTGATAGACTATGTGAAACAAGCTATATTCTATGAAGATGTGCAATAAGCTATATAAAAAGATATTCCTTTAAAATCATTAATTAAAAAAACGAGTCGACTCCAATAATTTTGGTATTGTAAAGCCAGGAAAATGTTCAATAAAATCGTATCAGTCATCATTGGGTTATGTTCTTTGCTACTTTTGATCAGTGAGACGCAAGTATTTTTAACTAATAAATCTTCATTGCTTGCATATTTGTTATGCTTTGATAGTTTGCAAATCATCAGAGTGTTGGTGTTCATTGTAATAGCCTTTATCATATACATGGCAAACTACGCTCTTTTCCGCTTAAAATTGGCTAATCTCTATGGGCTATACTACAAGGAATCGGATGGAGCTTCTCTTATGTTTGCAACAGTCAACTTTTCGAGGATAGGAGTCGCAATTGTGCTTAATTTTTTCGATATGATAAAGATGGAGAATAGTATATATGCTACAGTAATGCAGGCACCATCTATGGGCCTGCTGGGTGAGTGGGTTATTAAAGGACTGCCTGGAGTGCTGTGGCTGATAGTTTTATGCCACTATTTCAACATATGGGGTTGGATTGCTAGCAAATTGGGAGTTGAGGACAGTTACTCTTTTTCATCACACTAAATGTCTGCCAATAAACGAAATAAGATTTCTCCTCTGAGAGTGCAACAAAAAAGACAATAATTGGAAAGCAATCACTCCAGAGCTATTTTGCAATTTTAAGAGATCGAAAACGATTGATTTATATTACAGTTATTCTCAAAGATAAGTATATTGTATTGTTGCCTCCATATTGAGCTCACTGAGTATATGATATACTCATTGATATTTAAGAGTGATTTTACCAATTTATTATTGAATTAGTATTAAAACATAACTCTAATCAGTTATAGTTAGACCGCAGCTGACTCTGCCTACCATGAAGCTTGGAAACTTCATTGCTCCCCTCCCTATAGTTTTTGCACACTTTGTTCAAAGTTTTCATTCCCAACTTAATTTCCTCCTTCGAGTATTTCATCAATTATTCAGGTTTTAGCCTTGGATTTACACTAATCCTGCTGCGCTGTATGCTTAAAATTTGTGAATGATTAATAGGCGATCTGGATCTATCTTGATTTCCATAGTTGTTGGATCGACACATTTCATTCTCTTCTCCCCTGATGTCCAACATACAAGAAACTGCTAAAGACCGTGACAACTCTTCCATTTGATCGTGCCGCTTTTGACGAGTTTGTGATGTAAGCTGCCTATTTTCCTCTCTCATTCTGAAAATCTGTTTTTCATGCTAAATCTCCATCCGTTCGATTTAGTTATTTTTTTCTTTTAGTTCCTCTTTTAATTTACGAACCTCCTCCTTACGTTGTGCCGATAGCTATTCGTATTTTCTTCTCTAACTATCCAACAACTCTGTTAATTCTTAATTTTTAAGAGTGAGGATGAGGACTTGCTGACGGTTGAACTATCCCTCCTGAATTCCATCGAGAAGTAAAGCGTTCGTACTCTTCAATAGTTAATTCTGTCGATTAAGTTAAGAATTCTGATCAGCTAGTAATTCTAATTTATTTTGACAGAGCAACTGACCAATATCGGCAGACATTCAATTTATAACAGTCATTATAGAAAGAACCATTGAAAATAAATGTAAAATAATTGAGAATATCGATATCTATGTATCTAAATTAATTTATTAGAAAAATTACATGACATAGGACTTTAATTTTTGTATTCAATAATCTGATCAGATATTTAAATTAATTCTTTGAATCAATAGCTGATAAGAAAAGCTTTATCTACAATATAGCAATACTAATTTGGATAATTGAGTTAATATGTGATTTAATCAAAGCATCAGATGTACTGTTTGCTAGTCAGGTAGTTCTGCAAACTGTAATATTGATACACACCAGCAGCCACCACTATTGCGATCTCTACAAGCGAAATTGTAATCAGTCTTTGATCCACACGACTTGTCTCCTCAAAATTGGAATTGGCAAACACCTATCTTTCCTTTTGCATTTCCCCATATGTTTTGGCAGTCTAACCGATACGATAGGCAGCTTAATATGTGGCCTTGAAATCATCCTTCTTGAGCAAGTTATCAGGCACCTTCATTTGGGTATGGTCAATGCTGTAGACAGTTTCTGCATTGTAAAAGACTGTGATGTTATCGAAATTGCGACCAGTGTTAAGCAATACACAAAATTCGTAAATGACATCTGAATAAGAAATCAAATACTGGGAGTCAGATCGTATTCTTTTTTAAAGGAACCCGAAGAGAGTTGGTCTGCCTTCTTATCTTCATTTTATGTGTTACGCATTGTGAGGCTAAAAAATTCATCAGAGCCCTGACTCGGCAGTGCGGGTGCATTGATTTCAATCTTGACTGATTAAACATCGCCGATAGTAAAGACCATCATACAGCGAGGGCGCTTGGAGGAAATTGGTAGATAAATAGCGGATGTGATGCAAGCGAGTGTGAGGATGAGAGAGAATTGAAGTAAAGAGTGACGATTCATCAATTATTATTAATAACACGTAACCAACAGGCGAAATAAGATAAATTAATAAATTAATGCCATCAAAGTGGAGAAAAACAGATAAATATCTTTATTTCAATGAGTCACCATCATATTTAACTGTATTGTATTAAGGCAATGATGAGCAGGAAGATTTAATTCGAAGTCAATAATTTTATGTTTTGAAATATGAGATCAATATAAGGCTTAATCATTGATTTTGATATGATTATATTTATTGCATGTACAAAGTGGGAGTCATGCTCATGGGTAAGATTAAGTAGTCTCCTAAAAAAGTAAAGGAGATCATCCTCGAAGTAGAAGGCAAAACCAAGATGGCTAACCTCAAATAGTATTTGCTTTAAATGGGTAAAATAGCAAATACAAAAGTAGAGTTCTCTTTAGAAAAAGGAGGACAGGCTGTTAGTGATGTGTCCAATATTACACAAGCCCTCAAATACACGACCCCCGTCAACGGGGTTATTAAACTGTATCTGTATGAGAAATAGGAAGTTTTAAATGTTACAGTTGGCGATCTTGGTGATATGCCTTCGAACAGTAAATTATAACTAGTTACTTCTCCAAAAAGTAAACAAAATGATAAAATATCTGTAAGTAAGACAGAAACAGAAAAGAATGAGTCGAAGTGCTGTTGTTTTTGATGTTAATATTCATAAACTTAGATTTATATCTGGAAATACCAAAAATAATTATAGTTATTATTAGTGTATAGTTGGCAAAATCTTCAATAAATTAAAATTTTCAATGGCACCTGTTTGATTCAATGAAAAGTAAAATTTTAAAGCTGGGCTTTTAGAAGTTTAACCATAATTAGGAAATGTTATCTATGATACAAATATATATATATATTTCTGCAGCATTGTCTAAATTAATGCTCTCAGACCAGTCCAATTAATTATTGATGGAAAGGCAGAATTTAAATAAGCATCGCGTCGATAAGAACCGCCTACTTTTAATGAGTGCTCTCAACGTTGCCACTTTCTTTTGCGCCATCTTCAGTATGGCATATCATTAATGGATACATATTAGTTTCGTCATCAATACAAAGGGTAGCTTGACCTGCACGTAGAAATCGGATAGACCCCCCGGAGCATACAATTGTGGACAAATTTGCTATATGCCAGTTATTAAGATGATTTTTATCTCACCTATGGAGAAGTACAGGAGAGGGTCTGTTAAATGGGTGATACCTTTTGCCTGGCTATATTTTATGAGCTCGACTTCGTGGGTAAACTTTGTTTTGGACTATTCGCCTTTGCCTTCTTGCTCAGCAGCTACGACTTCGCACGCATACTTAAATATGCACTCAGTTAAATTACAACAAAAAGTAAATTTTTTGTCGAAAGCGCTTCTGCTATAAACTTTAAGAATAACTTTAGAAGTGCATTAATGGTAATAACCTACGTAATCGGTGTGAGCCTAAACTATTTTGCCATAAATTTAATTTCTTTAGATGGATACAGATATGGAGTATCTTTTTGGTTGTTCTTTGCTAGTCTCCTGGTTTTTGTGATGGCGTCAGTGTGGTAAAACCGCAAGATGAGTAAAATATAGAGACAATAATTGGTGATTCGTTTATTATAAAAAGAGAAGGAAGTATTGAGGACTTCCAATGCCAGCGAATCAGTCAATCACTCGGAGGCCTTCTCTATTTGATATATTTCCGCTTATTTGGACTATAAACATTAATAAAATAGAAAATCTTATGAGTTATATTTATCCTTAATATTCAGCTCAAGAAAGAGTATTTTAATTTTCATCGTAATTATTATTTTGCAATTGCTTTATTAGCAATTAGTGCATATAATTATAGTGCACTATAATTAATTTCGATTCTAACATATGAGATTAATCATACCTATAAATATCATATTGAATCTAAATCTTTGAACAATGTAAGTCTCGATCAGCCTTCCAAAAAATCATTTTATTCAGATAAATAAATGGTGAAAAATGATAATATGAACAAAATTGGAAGCATCACTCAGAAACATGACAAAGATAAAATCAGTTTTAATGGCCTATTGATATGCTCGTCGAATTAAAGTGTAATAATTATTCAATATAATGGAGGAGATTAGAAAGATCGCAAAAAATCAAATATGGTTCAAACCCATTGTCGAAAAGGCGAGACTCAATTATAAAATGGCTCATAAAGAGCTCGTTGATTTCGATTAGAACAAACTCAGCAGAGATTAATTTAAGGCAGTATCTTTTATCTAATCTAGATTCTCGAACACATCTCTATGGAGGCTGAGCTTGTTCTTCCCACCAAGGAAGAAGCCTATCAACTCTTTGATGAGTTCAACAACGGAAAGGTTGAGGCTTACCTTGAAAAGGAGGAATTTTAAAAATTCTGTACGCGTGTATTTTAAATGCTAAATGCGACC
>Ga0302191_10001869_pt1 | contig 13395 bp, 10 predicted proteins | sample II_Bog_E3_1_FD_198775 | JGI IMG/M metagenome (GOLD analysis project Ga0302191, IMG submission 198775) | Peat permafrost microbial communities from Stordalen Mire near Abisko, Sweden - II_Bog_E3_1 | ecosystem: Environmental > Terrestrial > Soil > Wetlands > Peat | place: Sweden: Abisko...
TGTCCAGCTCCGCGTCCTTTTATCTTCCCTTCTAAATGTTCGCTATGAGGTTGGTGAGCTAACGGCTCGCATCTCCAGACAGGTACTGCAAGTAGCCATTTTTATCAATGACTCTTAAATCAAATCCACTGAGATGAGCGTAGTATCTGATGTTTTCTAGACAGCGATAGACTATATATCTTTCCTTTTCTACTGGCTCTCCCCAGTACATCCAAACAATTTTGGGTATAACAAACTTGTCTTGCTCTACAACGACTCTTTCCTTCCTTTCTGGATGTACCTTTTGGGTGACTTTAAAGTTGGGAGTTTTGTTGATAAGTGACCTGAGTTCAATTAGTTAATTGGTCAGTGAATCAATAGTTCGTGTATTTTATATTTGCATGAATTGGTAGTATTCTTCCTCTTTAAGTTGTTGTCCATTCTTTTCTATTTTTGTGTTAACTCTAAAGAACAGAGAGATGAGCATTAAACATAATATTACAAGTACCACTTGATAAATTTTGCCGCATTAAACTGGTTTGTTTGTCACTTTAATTTGCGGCACTTATTCGTCCTCATCCTCGCCTGGTAACATAATAAATTATGTGATACTTGATTGCATCTATATATATATTAAGGTTAATATCTTAACTACTTCAACAAACCAATATAATAATGCCAATAACCCTAAACACCACAATAACGCGATCTTTACCATGATCAGCCAACATCATATTTTATTTAGATTTAACCAAATTGTCTTTTCATCATTATTTAGGAGGGTATTGACGGGGTAGTATTGTTTGCGTAGATCGACTTTGGATAAGAGTCAACTCGAGGGGTATGTATAAGACGTTAAGTTAAATCGTATGATAGTCAAAGCGTTTAATTGATATCAATGTTTTTGTTTTTAAGCATTAGCGAGTCCATTGTACATTTCCGTCAAAGTTTAATTTCTCTGTATTTGATTGAGGTATTATTTCTCTAAACTGGTGATTTGCGCTCTCATTTCATCGACAATATCTAAAGTCTCCTTGATACTTAAAAGGAGACTATCATTTTTGAGAAGGAGCTCTTTTTACCGATGTTGCTGGGTTAATATCAGCTGCTTTAGATGGGCAGCATCTCTTTTATATATGTCAACTTCTTCTTGAGTGAAGCGAACAATTTATAAGGCTGTGCGATCGTTTTGATCCATCTGAGTATTCATCTCTTGAATGGTGCGATGTTTGATGTAGTTTTTGCCTTGCAGCCTTGCGATTTGCAGATATTTAATTAGTTTTAACTTTTGCATTGATGCTTTATGTCTAAGCATAATCATCAATTTGCCTTTCTTCTCGTAAAGGGTGATGTTTTACTGTCTATGTCTTGCTAGATTTGAACAAAACTATTGCTATTTTTTGACAATAAGAGCGTGATACTTTTGTTTTACTTGTTTCATCTGTCCGGTTTCTCTCTTCAGCTTTTGAATATATGTCTTCCTCTGAGTATACTCATGAAGGCGTTAAACTTTATTCTATTTTTCCTGTACTTAAAAATTCTATTTTCGTATTAAATTGACCATTCTTTTAAATTACTTCTCCTTCTTCTTTTGTAAATGCTGGAAGGCAAAGCATTCTATTCTTTCCTTTCTGTTGCTTATCAACAACTTCAAGCTTTATAAATAGCATGATAGAACTTTTGTTTGATAGAAATTAATAGATTTTTATTGCTTATTCAACGCTCTCACTCTAAGCTCTTTCCATTTTACAAAGTTTTTCTACAATATCCTTTGATGAAGAAATCGATCGGCCCAAATCTGTTTTAGTTTTTTCATTTTGCTATTGGCTTAATATTTTTTGATGTTATCAATGGATATTTAGCATCTTTTGTTCTTTAGCCAAATAAACAATAATTTCTGCTTTGTTTCAGTCTCCTTGAAGAACACCCACTATTTGAAGTGTTGTTGAATAGTTACTTGTTCCTTCTTTTTCTCAATTTGTCGTAAGGAATCCTTAAATTATTTGCAAAGCTTGAAACTATAAATTCCAATAGCCTTAAGCCTCTGCTGATCTTTAGTAGTGTTGTCAGCGATCGTTTTTAATATTCTTTTCCATCTTTGTCCTTTCTTCTTCAATAGTTTCAAATACGCTAATTTTACAAATTCACTATGCTTTTCAATTATCTTCTATTATTTTTACTACAATGCTGCCCATTCACTCAACTCGTCAACCTTTTCTTTGTACGAGTCTTTAATCTTTTTGTAACTGCTTTCCATGTTGGTCATAGCCGCTGTTTTATTTTTTTACCTGCTTTATACCTCCTTTAGCTTATTAAAAATTGAATAATAATCAGCTTGCAGATCTTTGTATCGTTGCTGAATCCACTAATAGTCTTCCTTCAGTTTGATGTTCTCTTAAAAGGCGAACCTGCTGTTACTGACGACATCTTCCATTTTATCATGAAACTCCGCCCTTGCCTGCTCGATTTCTCTCATGAGAGTTTGGTTGTTATTTCTTTACTTCATCAACTAGATCGATTTCTATTTATGGTCAATCTTCAAACTCTCTAAGATGTTGTTTTTCTACTCCTCAGTCAAGGAATTGGCGGGAGAGTAAAGAAGATTGAACATGGGATTGACCTTGGATAAGTTTCGGAAATAAATTGTTTATAAAAGTTATGAAGTAAGCGATTCTCGACTCCCCAACATCAAACTTCGATAAATATTTGAGTCCTCATTATTTTTATAGACTTTTGAAGTTTTTTTAAAGGACTATTCCTCTTTCTTCGTCTATATGCTGTCCTTTTCTTCCATAACTTTAATCAACTAAAGTGGTGGGACTATTTTTTGTTTAGAATGATTCGATTCACCCGATCTTGCAGGGATAGCCGATTGTTACATTTTTATTGATTCGAACTGATTATTTTTTATAGAGCTTGACTGTCTTTCTCGGATTTTCTTTAATTATGTTTGATAGGTGTGCTTGAAATTGCTAAAATTGTTGAGTTTTTCAACTAAGGGTACTTTTATTGGGGTTGCTTTCTGGTTGGTTTCCGAAAATTGCTCAGTCACTGGAGTCATTGGCACTTTCTCCTTTAAATTGGTCAGCTATGGAGCCACTCGTTTGGAATTCACCAATGAAAATTATTAAAGAGTGTTGTCTTCTTTGCTCAGCTCCATATATTTGACTGGGCTGAACTGCTCAGATTCTTCAACTTTCATACTTTTTCCCAGCTATTTTTATCTGCCAGGACTGAAGCTGATTGTATTCTAATCGTAGTTGACCTAGAGCAAGAAAGTTCGTTCTTCCTTGAATGATGCACTCTAATGCAGCAGGTGAACGATGTCTCCTATCAGCTGATTTATCTTCGTTGACTTATCTTTTTTGGTAGATTTTAAAGCATATTAAATCGTTGCATTCTTCTTTTTCTTCAGATCGATAGCTTACCTTTTGATGTTGCTGGTCATTTTTGGATCCTCGATAATCGTGTAAAATTGAGGGATTATCTTGTCAATCAGTTCTTCTGTTTTCATCTTGGGTCTTCCTTGATGAACTAACTCCTTCTGTTTAAGTTCCTCATGCAGTCCTATTTTGCTGAGGTAGTTTTTCAAAAAAATAATCTTGATCTCTTCCTCCTCGACCTCTTTGATACTATTCAAAACCTCAAAAGATAGTATTTCAATGTCAGTCTCCCTCTCAAGTAAAAAATCAAGTATCCTTTCGTCGAGCGGCTCACTCAGAAAAGGGTTATCACTAACATATATCTTGCGGAGATGATGCAGATCCTTTAGACACGTAAGTTCGCTGCAATTAATAATTTTATTGGATGAGATATCCAGTTCCTTGAGAAAATGGAATTGCGATATATTCTTCAAACTCGACAACTTGTTTTTATGCAGATTCAGTGATTCTATTTCGCCGCAGAGAAAGGGCGAAACCTGGTCGATCACTGAAATATTTTTATTTTACAGAGTAGCACTCTTCCCAACAATGCTGGTCTACTCTGTAAGGAAAGCTGACAAGTAAACCTCTCGCTTCGGCCGCATTCCTTATCGTTAATTATAAATGCAAGCTAAGAACTTATAACTAATTTTAAAATAGAATGAGTCAACATCAAAAATATTACCACAACGACTATAAAAAACTAATGGGGCTCGATGAGACGAGAACCGCCTCTGAAAAGCTTTTGGATAGAGCGGTTGGGGGATTTAAACAAGCAGACCAGATAATTCAAGAAAGGCCATTGCAGAAGAAAGTTAAAGAAGAACATACAGTTCTCACTCACCGTGAAATTCTATAAAAGATAATTAGAAATGTTGATGCCAATTTTAATGCAGTCAAAGTACTAAAGCCCTTGAATATTTTGAAAAAATGTATGAATGATCAATCCTTTGTCAGCGACGCTTAAATCAATGTCTTTTAGTAGTGGTTTGCATTAGCCAGTAAACTCTTTTAAGTCGATGACAAACTGGTTGGCAATTTTAGCGAAGTTAGTTTGGTAATCGAATGCTTAGTGTAACTGTTCGAACTCCTTCTTGTGTCGCTTAGAAAGTTCCTAAATGATGGTATATAAGTCAAGCAATAATTGAAGTAATAGAAATAGCCTGAAAAATAAGAATTTGGAGAATAGTTCAGCAATAAAGTTAGTGATTTAATCGAGACATGCGAAATGCACTTATCATACTGCAAAATGTACACTGATGACAGCTTCACATTTAATAAAATTCTAGGTGAGTTTAAGAAGAGGTTCTACGGCTACTATGAGCTCAAATTGACCACACATCAACCAGTTGGCAAGAATATTTATGCATTTTTAGAGAAACTTTTAATAAAAATGTTTCACTTACCCCATACAAAGTATTAATGGATTCGGCAATCACTTTCTCAATTCTTTAAAGAATTTAATATCCAGTTCAAACATCTTCTCTCAGAAGATCAAACGCCTAAATATCTCAAAATGTACAATGATTTTATCAATCAAAGAAGTAGCATTAAACCGCAAATAGATCAAGTTAACATCTTTGGCAATGGTGGAAAGGGAGGCAAAGTAACTTCACTGGAAATGGCATCATCTGATGGGCTTGACAAATGGACCTCAAAGCAATGATCAGCAATTAATTGTTAATGATAATACATGGTCAAATTCTTATTTTAATCATAACTTGGCAAACTACGGCTTTTTCTTCTGCAAAAAAGAGCCAATTGACTCCATAATATCCTTTGTTTGCAGCATAACGCTATTTGTGCGGGCAATATACTCTAATCCTTCATAAATTTGCTTTGATTATCCTTTCTTAATCACTTGCTTTATTGTGTGTATTCCTACTGGGCTCTTTGATGCTATCAAACGAGCGGTTTACAGCAAGCCCACTTCTAATTGAGCTTTATCTTAAAATATTTTGCTCACAAGTCCAATTTTTAGTGCTTACTAAGCGTTCATATTTCTTCCAGTATACGCAAGCTATCTAAACGTAGATTGATTTCCAACGTTTTTTGGAAACAGTTGCAGTGTACCCAAATCAGCAGCCATTCCGATGTCTATTTCCTTAATAGAAAATTGACTAAATTATAGACCAATTACGAGTCTTTTGTACAATACCTGATATCTGTGGCCCCTATGAGGTCGATGCCCCCTCCAATACATAGATTATGAACTCCCACAATAACTGGAACGCGGCATTCATAGACACTGATTATTGATTTCTGTAATTCTTTAATTTTGGTGTATATCTTGACGGAAAATCGAGAGGGATCTAAGTTAAAGGATCTACAACCTTCAGAGTCGTCAGGGGTAAACAAGGAAGTCATCTATTTAAGATCCAATCCAGCAGTAAACATTCTCCCGTCAGCCTGCAAGATGACGGCTCGTACTTGCTATTGTGTATTGATTTTGGTAAAGATCTCAGTCAGTTCAGTAAAGAAAGGCATATTCATAGCATTGAGGGCTTTGATTCTGGATATATTAACTCGAATAATTTTGCCCTAATCGATCTCCTCTACCCGAAAACTGGTGTATGATGACATGAATATATTTATTTAAAATAAAAGATCCCATATGATAGATTTCATTAATGCAATTTTGATGAGGAAAACTACTAAGATAAGCATCAATAATTGGTTACATTTTATTATTTAAGATAATCATTAAAATAGAGCATATCCATGTCAGCCAAAGCTTCAGCATTAATGAAAAACGCCCAGATTGAAAAGACTAAGCAGACTATCGACCGGTTAATAGAGTGGTACTCGTCCAAGGAGTAATTTTTCAAGAAATACGTACCTATTCAGTTGATTATAATCAAAAGGCTCATGGCTGCCCCGGAGATGACCATGAGTAGATTAAAGGATATCGCCCAGCTTGTAGTGCAAGAAAAGGAAATACAGGCGACCATCTACGAGAAAAACTAAAAAAATATATTAAATGACGAAACTCATTTCGCACCCAAAACGGAGGAAAAGATAGATCCAAACGATCCGAAAGGAGTTTTCAAAATAAAGGTATAACTGCCGACTTGGAGCAACAATATTGATAGAATTCTCGTCTCAATGTCTCGCGGTCAAAAATAGAGGCAGAATAAAATCAGAGCTACCTATAAGCTGCTCGACAACATCCATTAAAATATAACAAAAGAGTAAGGAAGGTATAGATTGGAGCTCAAGAAAGATGAAAAATAATTATAGCGTTTATTTAATCGTCTGGATGAGTGCTAAAAGGAGGAATCGAAGATAATGGGTAAGATAATCAAGTAAGGGCGAGGTGAAAGCCTGAAGGACTCTGCGTTTTTCATTCCTTAGTTAAAGAAGTTGTAGGTGTATATCAACGGGTAATTTGAAAGCTTCGTTGAGAGGAATAAGGTGATCGCAAAAATGATTCAGCTGATCATTAAAAATTAAAAAGTGACTTCCAAGAAGATTAAGGAGCAGTTAACTCTCTATTTGACCTACAAAAAATAAAACATGGGCAGAGAATCTCGAGCCTAGTAATAAATTTGGGGCTTTTTATCTCTCGCATAAGATAAGATAGAGGAGGAAAGACTAAAGTACTACAACTCAGTGTTGCTGAAAGCAGACAGAATTGCAGATTTAAAACTGTTATTCAAAGTACCTGAATTTAAGAGCAATTGGCATGTAATTGTAAATTTTTTGGAGTTAAGTCAGTTGGAGATCATGAAGTACGCCAAAGCCGATGAAGAGATCTCACACCTATTGAAAAACATGTCTTATCGATGCTGGCCAGGCATATCACTCGCACAAGGTTGGCTCATCTAGTCGTACACTGCTGCTGTTCTCTACATGACCTATGATTACATTATGCTCATCTATAATATGGAGGGAAATCTTTTGAAAAAAATTAATACAAACTCTTCGAAAGTTAACAAGATAGAAGGCAAGACACTTTTTCTGTAGTAAAAAATTAAAGGATTTTTTACCGACAGCATCTAAGAGTACAAAATTCGATTTGAGGATCTTGAGAGGATGGAAGAGTTTCAGCTATTTATCGAAAATCAAATCAGATGATCGGGCCTAACTTTATTAATCATATATAATATTCAGAACTCTATTCATTTGTGATATTAGGTGATATCTTCGATTATTTATAAACAATCAATATCCAGATTTTATCAGTTTGCCATGGTCCCACTAGACTTAGATGGAAATGCTATTTCGAGTTAGAATTCCTTTACCATGCATCTTTCCACTTTCCCATTCACCTTTGTAATTGTCACCTTGAGCAAAAACAAAGGTTCCAGTGCCATGCTGCTTTCCTTTTTACCATTGTCCACTATAGGATGCTCCATTGCTGTAAGTCATGATTCCATCTCCATGCCTATTATCATCCCTCCATCCTCCCTTGTAAACATCTCCATTTTTATACTTATAGATGCCATTACCATATTTTTTGTCTTTGTACCAATCTCCTTCATATTTTTATCCGTTGGAATAAATATATGCCCCGTGGCCCTATTTCTTACCATCTTTCCAATCTCCTGAATACCCATATTGATCCTCAATCACTAACTATCCAAATCCTTCTTTTTTCCCTTCTTTCCAACTGCCTTTATACACGGATTGTTCTTGATTATATATATAGTTTCCTTCCCCATGTTGCTTGCCATTCAGCCATTCCCCTTTATAAATATCTCCATTGGCGTAGTAATAAATTCCAGCTCCATTTTGCAAATCCTTTTCCCAATCACCCTCATACCGATCTCCATTTGAATAGTGATACGTCCCATGCCCTTTCCTGACATCGTTTTCCCACTACCCATAATATTTTGTCTTGTCAATATACTGGAATTGTCCCATCCCACACTTTTTATCATTTTTCCAATCACCATCATAAAAGCTATTATCCATATACGTTGTTTTGCCTGAACCTTATCGGCTTCCATTCTTTTGTTCTCCCTCATAAACTGAACCATTAGAAAGTATCAATTTAGATATTTGAGCTGGGAAGGGATTAAATTCCGATTATAGAACTCTCCCCTCAGCAAAATGATAGCATCCATGCCCCCTTTTTTCATCTTTGAAGTACATACCTTCAAAGTAATCTCCATTTTCGTACTTGTACTTTCCATGACCATGCTTGAGACCAATCTAGAATTTTCCTTAAAAAAACAAATTATCGTTTCTGAACAGCCTCCCTAAACCATGAAAACCATTATCTTTCCATTAGCCTTCGTATTTATAGTAAGTGTTGAATAAATAAAATCCTTCCCCGCTTCTTTGTCCTCTTTCAAAAGTTCCTTCATAGTAATCCCCATTTTTATAGTGAGCTCTCCCCTTGCCATGAGGTTGGCTCTGCGACCAGTACCCAACATATTACATGATATCATCATCTTCACGTGCTTGGTAGACAAGTTTTCCCTCTCCTTCAAACTGTCCCTTGACAAAATCTCCATCGTAATACGATCCGTTTGCAAATGTATAGACTCCATGCCCTTCGGGTTCGTCATTTTCCCACTCTCCCTCATAGGTATCTCCATTGGCATACTTATAAGTTCCGCGTCCTTGCTTAGTTTTACCTTTAACACTTCCTTCATAACTATCCCCGTTGCCTAAATCGACAACACTGATGAATTTGCTTTCCATTTTATATATATATCTAATAAAAATTATTAAAATTTATCAGCTGAAACCTATTAAACCAATATAAAGCCACCTCGCTATTAATAATAAACGTATTCACTGCAAGATTTAATGGCAGCACGTATCATACATCATGCATGTCAAAAATCAGATGATTCATCTTCCATTTATAAATCATTCTGCGAAGATGATGAACTTGTGATCGGGTAGATCGGCTGACTTGAGATTTTGTATGTCTTGTCCTTAAGTTTATTTATCTTATCGCTAAAATTTACATCATTACGACTCAGCCTCTCCCGTAGTCCAATCAATTTATCATTGATTTCTTAATCTGAGGAGCAGGAGCAACATATTTAGCTATTTTTAACAGGAATATTTTGCTTTTCAATTTCCTTTCCTTGTTTGTACTGTTTCAAAAGTAACTGCTCCTGTCGTTCTTCAAGTTTTTCCAGCTTCCTCTTCTGCTATTCAAATTGATTCTACAATTTTTTGTTTCTCTTGTCCCGCTCAATTAAAAATTTAATTTTGCTCTCGACATTATCATAGTTTTCATGAGGTGAGTGCAGCTTCGGGTGTGGACTTTTCATCTATTTTTAATTGCTTTCAATTTTGTTAATACCCTTATTACTTTTGAAATTCTATTCGCCTAATAAATTTTTGGTTGATTTAGAATACTATTTTTTGGAAGCACAGCCTTTCTTTATTTTTTAGTTTTGGAAGGGCTTCGGATTATTTTATTTTACTTTGCCAGCTTTTGGACTGAGATATATTTAAGAATCCTATTTTTTCTACTTTTATACTTACTGCTCCATTTTATCATTTTAAATTAGGCCTCTTTAGATATCACTTTGGTCTTTTGAATTTTTGGGCGATGATTTTTTATGGTTTTAGTCAACAGAGTCTTTTTCTATAACTTGAGGTTATCTCCTTCCGTGTTCAACGCAAAATTACCCATCTCCTAACCTAACTTTAGGTTTTCCAAAGATAATTATTTTTTCGGGTGATATTGGTATCATCTCTGTAATTTTGGCAGTAACACTATGCTTTTGAGAGGGACTTAAAAATCTATTATGTTTGATATAAGCCACATTATAATGCTTATGGGCAGATTGCTCCTTCCGTGCTTTGATGGCTTATTACATGAGTTGAATTGCCAGTTTGCCATAATCTTGTTCCTCGCAGTAGCCTTGAAAATACTAGAGAAGGTGATGATTATTGTTAATGATGTAATTGATGGTTGGACTTGGCCTAATCTTTTTTTATCGTTTTTAAATTTCCATTAATTATCAAAGCAAGGCATACCTAATCTTGAGATTCATAACAAAATCGGATTATTATTGTTACCTTCATAAGATAACTTAGAAATCAATTGGGCAATCTTTTGCCAATATTTCATTGGTTATTAAAGATGATATTCTCAGATCAGATCTTTTATTGGTATTTAACTTGATGAGGATTATATCAATGAGCCAAGCAACAACACTTCTACTCATTACTTTACTGTATATAGGATCAGCTCACTTATCTCATAAGCCTATTGTCACCATAATAACTGGACTGTGGGATGTCAAGAGAGGATAAATGCAGTCTCAAATTGGCAACCAAAGGAGAACCTTTGATTACTACCTTAATTTCTTCGGGCAGATGCTGGAAACCGAAGCAAACCTAATTATATTTGGAGATAAGCAGTTAGAGATCTTCGTGCGTGAGCACCGTAGTAGGCCTAATACTCTGTTTATTAATAAGGAAATAGATTGGTTTAAGCAACAGTGGTACACTACCAAAATGAAGCAGGTCATTGACCATCATTTGGCCATTCCCGAACACCAATTCTACAAAGAGTACGTCCAATATCAACTCGAACTCTACAACCCTGTCCTCTTCTCAAAATTGTTCCTCATGACCTAGGCCCTTTCATATGATACATTCAAATCCGACTATTTTGTGTGGATGGATGCCGGACTCATTCACGTCGAAGACAAGGGTCTCTTCGTACCCACAAATGTGCTCTAAAAACTGCCAATTTATTTCCAAGGTCCGTGGGTGCATCACTCAGTTCCTGGAAACGGAGAAATGAGGCATGGATTTAAGGATGCAGGCCGACAATATGTGAAGAACCTTACAATTACTAACTTTGTTTGGGGCGGATATTACGGGGGGCGTGTGGAGGCGGTGAGCACAGTGCGAAACATCTTTTAAAACATAGTTCGCATAACGCTGTAGGAGAAGGAGATGTGGACTGAGGAGAATATTTACTCGATCATGGTCCAGCGGTATCCGTATATGATCTCTTACGTCCACAATCTCGTGCTCTCCAACCTCGGCAGCATTACCTTCAACAACGTGCATAGTCCCCCAATAATTGAAACAAAAAGACACATTATCTTCACTGTAAATGCAGTTAAAACCTCCCCCATAACAACCACAGTCTAAACAAATGAAGTTAAAACCTCCCCCATAATAACCACAGTCTAAACAAGATAAGTAGTCGTAAATAATTTCGAGTAATCGGTCTTCAACAAAAACAAAATGGATATCATGGGAAACCAGATAACATTTAATAAAAAATTATTGTTGATTCTCTAATCAAATATGACAAAAGAGATCCTATTGGAAAGTATCGTTCTTGGATTCCTCTTGTTGGTGTATTTGACGATGAAGTGCGGGCTTTCGGATTTAAAAAGTTGGCTACATAAGAAAACTGTAACGGCCAAGGTGTGATAGAATTGGCATTATAATCTTATCAATATCTATGGATATATTTATGTGAAGAAGTCGCTTAATTAAGGCTGAGATTTGCTCGACTTTAGTTGCAAATCCGTTCAATTGTTAATAATTTATCATTATTTGCCTACAGAATTTATTCCTTTCCTTGGTATTGCGCCCAAGCCAAGTAATTTTAAAAAATAGAAGAATAATCCATCTAAAGATCAAATGCATGAATATCCTTAATTTTTTGATGTTCTAATTGATGGATAATAAACTATCATTATTAGACATAAATTTGTTACATGAATCACTCAAGCAGCCTCATTCGATCATCAAAATCCCTTAAACATCCATATTTTTTAGAGGCTCGAATTCTTTCCTCTACTTGTTTCCCCAAATTATCTCCTTTAGCGTAAGCGTTCAAACCAGTACCCATGCTATAGAGATACTGATATTCTTCTTAGATTTTGTGGACTCGACCGCAGGCCATCTACATCACTGCAAAAAAAAATGCTTGGTCGCAAACAACTTTGTAAAAGTTACCGAATTCATCCTTCAAGTCGCCGGGTTGAATCTTTAGAAAAAGTTATGCTCTGAAGGATTTCAAGTGACTGAACTTCATATCGATGTCTCTGTATGAAGAAGACATCTTTTACTCTCCTGTGTACTATTGAGTAAATCCGGCCTTAACTTCAATGGGTTGATAGTAGAAAAAAAAGTTAGAGTATAAGACCCCCGCTTTTTTTGTCTGATAGCCCCAGTTCAAGACTTTAAGCACGTTTCTGCCGATAAGCTCGTCATCACCGTCAACTGTGATGACGATGGAATCTTTGCCACAATGCTTGCTTATTGCTAAGTATACATTTTAGAGGGAATTCTTTTTAAAAATATTTTCAATGTAAACATAGTGTTCAGGATCGATGGCGTAGAAGTCGAAGTACCTGTGATATACATACTCGCTTTTGTCATTAGAGGCGTCATTGACGACTACAACTTTGAAGTTTGAATAGTTTTGGGTGAAGATAGAGTTAAGATTGTATTCAATGCGAAAGTTGGCGTTATTGTTGAAACTCGGGACTACCACACACATTGGTAGCTATTCCGTGATACTTGAGAGGTGAAACTTGTTCTCAAGTCTCTCCCACTCAGCATCGAAGTCTACTTTAGCTTCATAGAATTATTTGGATGAGAAGGGTTCCAAAATCATATTATACTTGGCTAGATGCAGCCCTTGAAAATGTTTATTCTAGTTAATAAACTCGATTCTATGCTGGTGAAATTGCCTTCGCCACTTCTGCATTGCTTTGTTTGGGTAAAGAGCCTGTTCAACTGAAACAAAATCTGTCTACTTACTATTACCCTCAAGTTTTGTAAAATGTAAATCAAGCGGCCAACTTCTGATGTGTCTGTGAAGCTTAATAATGTCTTGCTCAACAGCCTCAACAGCCTCAACTTGATTCTGTATGAATCTCCCATTATTTTATATCTGATTTTCGCTCATTTTGAGGTTAGACAAATCTTGTGCCTAAATCACGAATACTTGTTCGAAGCTCATAATAGAAAAAATTGTCAAAATTAAGAGAAAGATTAAAACCAAAGTAATCCATTTATTCTTGTATCTGCTCGAAGAGAAGTA